>Ga0068628_1001332_pt1 | contig 10137 bp, 10 predicted proteins | sample InSIn2gowninarea_FD_77431 | JGI IMG/M metagenome (GOLD analysis project Ga0068628, IMG submission 77431) | Clean room microbial communities from NASA Spacecraft Assembly Facility at Jet Propulsion Laboratory, Pasadena, California, USA -... ... | reverse complement strand
CTGGAGCAGAGAAGAGTCTAAGCAGTGTGATCATCAGCGGTCAAGAGTGGGACGATTGAATGATGCCTGCATCGGATTTTGGGCAATCATGGTAACTGCAGCTTTGCATACAAAGGGCGTAACAAGGAATCATTGCCACCAATGACTGTTCTTGCATAGATCATAATTCTATGTTAAGGAATAGGATGCCATTCTGATGCTTCATCGTTCTTTGACAAGGAACCTTAGGCTAAGAGGCATCCCATGTTTTCCCTTGTGTCAGCATCCTTGTTTAGGATTCGGAGGATGTGGTAGAACGAAGTGGTAGTGAAGTTTTGCAAAACTTTCCTTATTCTCTCAAGAGTCTTGTTGAGCATTGAGTTATTGAGATGTTCACCTGTCTTTAGGATTTTTATTAGGATTTCTTAATCCTAAAGACTTGAAGGTTTATTCCTCTATTCCCCCAGCCAAGCTGGCAAGATTTGAGTAGTCCTAAAATCTTTGTCTAGTCATTAGTGCTCTGTTCTAAGCCCCAGTTGAAGTTGTCTCTTTTGTGCCCATCCGGGGAGTAGATTACACCCCATGCTCCTGATATCCCTGGGTTTCCTTTGGAGGCTCCATCGAAGAATATCATAACTTTTCCCTGATTTTTCCACCACTTTTGGAAATCCAATTCAGAGGTCCAAAGCCTCCACTCTAGATTGGGGCAAGGCAAAGAGGGATTAGTTTTATTGCTCGCATGCCTCAAGGACTCGCCGAGCTAGTTTATCTCTTCAAGGAGGAGCGCATTGTCTATCTTATGAGGTCAATTCTTGTAATTTTCCAACAGTAATGCTTTGGCTTTGATAGCCACTACATTGGGAGTTTGTAATATGTTATTGAATATGGCTTCATTCCTAGCTAACCACACTTCCCAGCAGATGTATTTTGGAATTACATACCAAATTTTGGACCACATTGATTTTCTCTTCAATGCGTGAGGAGAGCGCTCTTTCCAGGAGGCGAATAGACTAACCACTAAGAGCTACAATGGTATTTGAGCATTGAGCCCGAGCATTGCTTGAGACCATACTTCTTGAGTAAAGGGACATTCAATGAATAGATGTTCAATTGTTTCCTGAGCCGAAAAGTTGAGAGGGAATCTATGGGGTCCTATAATTCTACGTTTCACTAAGTTATCTCCAGTGAGGACCCTTCTGTGCATGAGAATCTAGCAGAATAAGTTAATCTTTGGGAGGCCAAAGAGGTCACATACATGCTGCCAAAGCAAAGGGGACTAGATCTGTGGATGATGTTCTTGGAGAGATGCAAAGCCCTGAGATGCTGAGTAAGCTATAGTCTTTCCCCAACCCTACTTGTCCCTTGAATGAAGGTGCATAGGAGCTAAACCTGAGATCATAGCTAGAAAGATGTGAAGTTGAGGAAGCAGCCTGTCAGGGAGGTGATGGAAAGCCCAAGGCATGAGCAATACAAAGAATAGTTTGCTAATCTACCGACTAGCCATACACAACACTTTTCCTCCTATTGACCATAGCTCTTGAATCTCAAGCTTTGGATAACATCATTGAAAGCCCTTGCTATTTTAATGGAGGCACCTCCCATAAGGAGAGAGTCATCAGCGAACAAGGTGTGGTTGATTGGAGTTGTTCCTTTTATCACCTTGATGACTGGGAGTGTCCCATTTAACTTCTTTGCTATCAACTTTCGGCTAAGGGAATCTATCATCAAAATGTGTGGGAAGGGGGACAGTGGGAAGCCATGCCTTATGCTCCTCAAGGCTTTGAAGAGTTAGTCAGCCTGCCATTTACTAAAGGAGCTATACAAGGCTCTCTTATGCATGCTTTAACCAATTTTATAAAATCAGAGCTGAAACCAAAAGCAAAAAGAACTTGGAGGAGGAAAGAATGCCTTACTCGTTCAAAAGCATTCGCATGTCTAGCTTAATGAGCATGCCTTGCTCTTGGCATTGTTGGCTAGAATGAATGATTTCCTGCACCAAAATCACATTGTCCAGGATATGCCTGACTTTAACAAACCCACCTTGGTTGGGAGAAATGAGTTTTTCCAGTGGTGGCTTTATTCTATTTGCAAGTAACTTGGTGAAAATTTTGTAGGACGCATTACATAGCGATATTGGCCTAAAGCGGTCAAACTCCAATGGGTTTGCTTCTTTTTGGATTAGCACTAGGAAAGTGGATTTTGTGCTTCCTCCCACTTTGGCCTTTCCGAGGAAGCCTTTGATCATTCGAAATAGATTAGCCTTGATGATGTCCCAGTATATTCTATAGAAATGGATGGAGAACCCATCGAGTCCTGGAGCTTTGTCTGGTTCCATCTTCTAGATGACATTGTTAATTTTGTCTTGAGTGAAGGGCTCCAGGAGTCTTGAGTTATCCTCCTCATTAACTAGTCTTGGAAAGTGATTGAGGAAGTCTTGTGATTCCTCATCATCATTTGCACCTTCTTTCTTGTACAGCTATTGGAAATGAGAGGTTGCAGCCTCTTTTAGTAGAGTTGTGCCTTTGAGGACAACTCCATCCGATGAGGTGATTTCAGCAATGTGGTTTCTAGAAAGTCGAGTTCGAATTTGTTTGTGGAAGAAGGCTTAATTTTTGTCTCCAGACACAAGCCATAGATTATGTGATTTGAGCCTCAAGGATTCTTCCTCCTTTCTGAATGAGAAGAGAGTGTTGATTTGGAGTTCTTGCTCATTTTGAATTTCTGAGTAGATAATGTCTTGCAGATCCATGTCCATTTGCAAATCGAGCAACTGCATGATGTTCTACTTTCTATGCATAGTGGGGGAGTCTGAGTGTTTTTTTATCCATTCTTTCAAGGTTGTTTTGGTGGCCTTTAGCTTTTGTTCCCACACATAGCTGGGTCATCCAAGAATAGGGGTAGACCATGCCTTCTTGATTGTGTCCAGAAACCCTTCCCTATCTCACCAGAGAGGGCTGAACTGAAAGGGGATGGGCCCCAATTTTTCTTCTTCTTCAATCAGCAAAAGAATGGGTTTATGATCTAAAGTCAACTTTGGAAGAATTTTGGTGGAGATGATCTTCTCTTCGGAGAGGAAGGTGCTCTGAAGTAGAAATCTATCCAACCAGGCTGATTTGTGCTCCACCCCAACTCTGTTGTTTGACTAAGTATATAGCCATGTTTTTGGCTTAAGGTCCAATAAATCCCATTGTTGAAGTAGGTCTTCCATGAAGGGAAGAAAGTGATCCCTACTGCTGATTCCTCCTATTTTTTTCCTTTGGGTCAAAGACGAGATTGAAGTCTCCTGCTAGAATTATATTCTTGGGGGAATAAGCATCAAGGAAATCGGACCAGGATTTGCTAGCAGTCGTTCTTTTCTGCATAGAGGGAAGGTACGTAAAGATTAAAGAGTGTGAAGATAATTGTACTAGAAAGGTGTTAGAGTTCAATGTAAATCCAATGCTATGTTTTAAAGGAGCTCTCAAGTTGAAATTTGTCTTCCTCTGAGAGGATGGAAAGCCCACCACATGTACCCCTTGCACTTTCTTATTTACTGACTTTTGTTTTCCATTTTACTTTGTTTAGATCAAGAAGGGAATCCCCTTCTATTTTAGTCTCTTAAAGCATGAGGATCTTAGGAAATTTTGATTTTAGAAGGTTCTTCACTACTTCAGTTTTTAAGGGATTCCCTAGACATCTACAGTTCCAAGAGACTAATCACATTATTTACTAGCAAAGGGGGGGACAATCCCTCCCTTGGGAGACATGTGCAGTATTTTTGTTGATGGACATCTCAATTGTGGGCCAACTGCCTTGCATTTTTTGTCTCTCCGCCTCTTCTTCCCCTGCCTCTCTATGAGATTTCCTCCCCACACTTTTCGAAGGCCTCTCAGTAGTCTCATCTTCTAAGGATCCAGAGATCTTTGTAGTCTTCTTCCTTGTCATATCTGCATAGGATGGGGGACTAGGGACACCTCTTGGGGTTCCAGTTTGGAGAGGGCATGTTTCCTCCTATATTTTATCTTATTCCATAGTAATGGTCTGTTCTCTATCCTCTTCATCTACTAGATTTGGGAGTTTTTCTAGTGTACTGAGTATTTCAAAGGGATTGGTGGAAATGTCTGCTCTTGGAGGGGTTGTGCTTCCCTCCCCTTGTGCTATGGGTGGGGCACCACTCCCCATGGACACTCCTTTCCCTTTGGTTTTGTTGTTCTACTTAGATGATGTTGATTTCTGAACCTATGTCCATTGTTCTCCTTTCAAGTTCTCATCCCCCTCCTCTGATTTCTTTTTACAATGCCTGGAAAAGTGCCCATAGCCATGGCAGTTCCGACATTTAAATGGGAGTTTCTCATAATCTAACACTTGAATGTGAGACCAATTAGCCACCGTGAGATTTATAGCTTCAGGGAGGCCTTCCTCCAAATCAACTTCTACAAAATTTCTCATGCAGGAGTATTGATCTCTCCTTTTTGCTCGATCGATGTATTTGTCGAGTTTATTGCCTATGGTTTCTAAGGATTTTGGATTCCAGCAGTGCAGTGGTAAATGAGGCAAGCGCACCCAGACAGGGACATCTGAGGGCACATCCTAAGTCGAATCAAAGTTTGGAGTCCATTGGTTTAGGTACAAACCATGAGGGCCCATGAAATATGAGCCATTTCTGAATATGAGATTCTTGTCCTCAAATACGAAGACAAAGAAGCCTTTGCCGAAGAAATGGATTTTATTCCTTCCTTGACAAGAGGTTGTCATTCCTTTACACCCAAGCATCTACAGCTTTAGGCGAGTGCCATAGCTCGATGAACTACCCAATAAGTCCTCATTCTACTAGGTTTAGAGTTGATTTGTAGGGTTCTTCAGTCAGTAGAGCTACTGTGGGGATGGTTTCCATTCTTTTGACAAACTTCTGTTGGTTTTCATTTGCTGGCCATTTATTGCATGCTGCTACCATTTTCCAAAACATGGATAGTTCATGTGGAAGGGGAGGGTCATGATCGAGGCCCCCTCCTATGGCCATGGTGATTTTCTTGCACGTAGTAGATCCCTTTGTCGGTTGTTGCTCCTCACGCATGCGCTCCTCCCATCTGTTAGACTTTGAAAAACACAGGGGGACCCAAAATTTGGGTGGTAGGCTAAACATTTTGGGTGTTATTGTAGCAGCTATAACAAAATGATATATGATCTTTTCTCATATGTATTTCCTCTTCAAATGTCGTTCTTTATATAGAAGGATATTACATTTTCGCTCACATACCTTTCCCTATAATTATTTTTGAATTTATATCTATTGAGGACCCTTCTTGGAGAGCTATGTTTATTTGAAAGGACATGTCAACTTTTAAGAAAATCATAAATATATGTTTATTCCCCCAGCCTCTTATCTCCTATAATCAAGGAATGAGTGCTCTTCCTCCTATAAAATAGGAATTTACCTAAGATAAAAGTGGAATTTGTCAATGGTGGTTTATGAGCCCATGGTTTTGGAATCCCATGGTATTACACATAGTAGAGAGATAATTATGAATGATAGTAATATATGTTCTATTAATATAAATCATTGCCATAATTAATCCTACCGCTTATGTCAATTCATTATTTGTAGTATTGTTGCCTTCAATTCTACCTTATATGGATTCTCCTTCAACATCAATGACAATATTTCCAACAATCTCCCCTTGTCATTGATGGTAACACTGCAAAACACATAATTCTCACCATGACCATATTACTCTCCCTTTTGGTAACTCTCCCCCTTTGACATCAATGGCAATGGGATGCTCTCTCTAAGCTTGTGATTCCCTTAGAAATTAGTGATTGTAAGGTAAAATACCCCCTAATGCTTGATTGTGTCTATAAGGTTCATCTATGCCCAACCTTCGAGGTTAATTATGAAGGTGAAGTTATTAAATTTCCTCTTTTCTTCAACTTCCTGAAATATCATTTATGAGCTTGTCATCATCTTCTACTTGTTGATAGCTTTCCAACAATGTAAATTGCATCTAATTTCGAGCTTAAGGTGCAAATTTATTCCCAATTGAAGATATTCCCTTCAAGGACACATTAGCATCAATACTAATCCACTTGGTAGACATGTGCCATCCCCTTTCCCATGTGCCACTAGCATACATTTTTGTATCAGTGCCATAGTGGCCTATGTAAGTTGTTAGCTATTTTATTAGCTATTGGCCTCCTGGGAAATACTACTTGGTCAAAAATTGTTTATATGGTTTTTTCCCCACTTGATAGTGGGTCATAATTTAATGAATCCAAAAGTCTCCATCAATTTCCCTCATCTGGTAGACTTACAAGGTTCTATTACTATTGGCCCTGAATTTTTCTCTAGTTTTACCCAATGTTTGATGTATGACATGTCGAGAGGCCAAAATACTTCATTCATGTGACTAAACCCAATCTTCATCAGTTAAAAAGTGTTTCATGTTTTGTTAGTATTGGGGATTTAAGCCTGATACAAAGGCTCAAACCTCTCAGTATCCCAACACCTGATAACCAACCTATCAAAATTCCATATCCATGTTACCTACCACCTCGGCTACTATCCGGCTAGCAACATAGTGATGTTGTGCACTTTGGTCCATTTCACCTTGTCGCATCATCTAGCCATGTCAGTGCCACACCATCTCCAAGTTTCCACTAAGTCATCTCCATGTTAGAGTTGTTGAGAAATATGGAGGCTTATGTAATTATGGTTTATTTCTCTTCTTTAGTGGTTCCTTTCGAATGTTTTCATATTCTTATTAATGTTTATTATGTCTTCTTCATAAAAAAATTACCAAATGTACAAAATATTAGGATCACAAGAATATGAAGAGCACAAGATATAGGCTCAAAGCCAAGGCAAAACCCCTTCAAGGGGAAAACACAATAAATGTCTCTTCTTATAGAATCATATCAAAGTGATATATCCAGGTGTTGGGCATGGAATCCCCCCAAGGCATGTTTTGGGGCTTACAGCCCAAGTTTTGACCAAGTCCTTTGTAAAGGCTCCACAATTTGTGTGCGTGGATTGCAAAGTCATAATAAAGTCACAGCATTGTCCACCCTTGTTTTTGTAATGTAATGTCAACTTGATAGATCTACCCATGGTCTACAGACCATGGGATTTTATAAATAGAGCGAGGCTCTAAGTGTATAAGAGAGAAGATAGGGAATAGAAATAAAGGAAGCATGATGAGTCTAAGAGATTGAGTCGAAGTGTAAAGTGTGTCTTTGGGTCGTAAAGTAGGAGAAAGCTTTGCAGTTGAGTGCGTAGAGGCCTAGTAGTCTGCAGCTAAGTGCGCAGGCCCCTGCAGCTGAGTGTGCAAGGCAGGTCTAGTCTGTAACCATCGGAAGAATTAATAAAGAGAAGTTTACCATATTTCTATGTATCTTTTCTTGTTTAATGTATTATTGGGTATAAATTGCAAGTGTACTATTTATTTGCCGCGTGAACTTATATGTATGTGATGTATGAATAAATATAACACAAGGCTTCTATTTACGTGAAGATAACTAACTAGTGTAGGAAGATAGGTAAGATCTCACGTGTGAGTTAGGGAAATAGTGCATAGTGTTGCTCCAGCAGCGCGGAAGCCCCATAGCCCATAGGACTGTGCAAAGGCAAGTATATCAAGGCGCGAAGGCCAGGGAAGTGCACGAAGCAACCTACGCACAGGGAAGAGCAGTTAGACATAATCAAACCCTCATACATCTCAAGGGTGTGGAAACCTGGTTCTAACACCCCCCATACTACTTCGGGTGAGACCTTAGTCCGTGCTCCATGGACTATTGCTGAAAGGGCCAATAGTACAGGGATTTGTTTGGCTAATTAACTCTGAACCTAGGTTAGGCCCCAACAAGCCAACAAATGGGTCCGTTGTCGGGACCAGGATCTGCATAGACATGTCTGATGTTGTATCACTAAAATCCAACGAAGAAAGGAATTGAATATTGGTTGGATAGAAAGAGTCATGAGTTCACGGCGAAGGAAAACAGGAATCCGTGACTATCAAAGAAAGAGTGGTTAGACTGCTACTTATACGTAGAGATCCATGAAATTTTCTTCACATATTTCCCTACTGAGCTATACGAGTGGATCGCGAAGCTAGCGGATAGCCAAGGAAGGTGTAAGCTCGACAAACCTATTGTGTGGAATCTAGATTTGATGCACAGATTGGAAGCATCAGAGGATAAGATCGTGCGCGTTGTTGATCACTGGCTCGATTGAATTATAGGAGGATTCATCACCAAGTTCACAGTAGATACTTCAGTTAGCTATAGCGAGGTAGAATGTCGCTTCCTCAAAGGGCCACAAGGTAAGTACATTAAATATTTGAACACTTGGATTAAAATGCTACTGTGTGAAAAAGGGTTATGCGAATAAATTGATGTTTAGGGCTACGCGAAGTGGGAGAATCTACAGAAACGAAGGTAGTACAAAACCAGAAACTAGCCCCTTGATTTCACCTCCATGAGGGGGTGAAGAAGAGCTCGCGAAGGTCTTACCAAGAAGTGCGATCAATTTGATAAGGCAGAGGATTCCATGCATACCACCCCGACTTGCACCGCTGCCAATTTCATTGTCTTCACCCCCATCTTCGCCCATACCACGTCCGCCACCACCATGAATCAATTTGGTGATCACAATAAAGTTTCCAGTGTTCAAGGGAGTAGGGAATGAAGATCCAGACCAGTTTTGGTTCATGATAAAATTTGTATGGGAAGTGCAGGGACTCACGAATGACAATATAAAGAAAGAGATGTTTTTCATCACTCTACAGGATCGTGTGCTGACCTGGTACATTAAGCATTCCAATGGCAATCCGAATGCATAGATTGTAGATATTCAAACTGTGCTAAACAAAGAATTTAGAAGGCTGAAGTCAGAGGCGCAGTCAATCATTGGGTTCAAGGAAATCACAATGCTACCAAGCGAGACCCCTTGGGAGTTGGATCAGAGACTGAAGTGCACAATTCATGAAGCTAACATGACGTTGATGGATGGACAACACTGCGAATGGTTGGTAGCATTGTTAACACCGCATTTAAGGAATGCGCTACCACAACAGAGGCTAACAACTCAGACAGAGGCCTTGGAGATCGTGATGAGACTACGTGAGACCCTGATACAGGATCCCAACCTGGGAGTTCAGCAGAGCCACGTGCAGTTGAAAAACTTGTGCCTTGAGATGCAGAGTTTGAAACATGATAGGACAGCTCACCCAAAAGTGCACGATGAGGTATGGTGCATAAAGTGTAAGGGTTAGGGACATGATAAGGACCACTGCCCGGTGTTCGCAAACTACCTCATGGGAGGAGGACTAATGCCATTAATACCAGAGGCACAAGCAGGACCCAGTGTGTCGCCTGCATTATGATGCGCGATTTGTGAGATAGGAAGAAAGCATGCTACAGATAACTACCATTTATTACCAAAGTACATGCATAATTCACAGCAATTGTTCTATAATTTTTATAGATCAGTGGGACATGGTGAGCGCACTTGTAGGAGTTATGAGTTGATGATGGATCGGAAACCTACCTACAAAGTTCAGGCTGAAATGCGGGCCCTTGACCAGAATGCAGGGATGGTGCGAACCGGATTTCAGGGGCGCAGACGAGGCCGAGGTGGATGAGGACCAGGAAGAGGTAGTAGACAGCTGATATGTTACAATTGCGAAGGGCTAGGACATTATGCTTGCGATTGTAGAAATCTAATGCAGCCATCATGCTTGTATTGTACATTGTTCGATCACGAGATAGAGGATTGTCCCACACTGATAGCAAGGTTGCACAATAAGGAAGTACTCCAACCTCCCCTGACTTAGAACCTACAAATGATGAGGTCTAAGTCATGTGAGAAAGGCCCTAATGTAAATATTGTGCTCTGAAGTGGAATTACGATAGGGGATGACAAAGGAAAGCAACCTGAAGAAAGTTCTTGCGTTCATAGGGCTCCAATGAAGGAACCAGAGTTTGATTTGGAGCACGCTAAGGAAACCTTCATGGAAGCCAAGAAGAGCTTCATTGATGCCTGATCCGGATTTAAACAGGAACACAATAAAACACAGAGATAACCATAAACATAGATATGCAGCGGAAATAATGCTTTACTTCATTAATGTAGAATACTGAAATATGCTTACAAACAGTAATGGAAATAACCCAGCTAGGGCGATG
>Ga0068628_1001331_pt1 | contig 10145 bp, 5 predicted proteins | sample InSIn2gowninarea_FD_77431 | JGI IMG/M metagenome (GOLD analysis project Ga0068628, IMG submission 77431) | Clean room microbial communities from NASA Spacecraft Assembly Facility at Jet Propulsion Laboratory, Pasadena, California, USA -... ... | reverse complement strand
TTCTGGCCGCGCTCGGCGAATGCCTTGAATACAGACCAAGAGCTGGCGAATAGGGCTGGAGTCATGTTTTCGGTGCCTGAGATGTTGAAAGTAATATGCTGGATCTGCGGGCCGAACTTCGAATGAGACACTGCCAAAGCCAGCTTATGAAGAGAGTCGGGAGTGACAGAGATGTTGAAGGAGTTGAAGCAGATCTTTGCGAAGTCAAGAGCAGTCGCGTTCTTTGCGAGACGTCCAGTCAAGCGGAATGCGGGCAGGCCTTCTTTGCCAGCGAGTCGGCCAACGTTCGCGATGATCTCGGTAGGCAAGTCGTCCATACTATCTTGATTTAGTGAAAGCACAGAAGAGATGGGAGCTGTTGACCGTGATATACCTGGGTAGGCGCGTGTTGTTATCGTTAGACATGATGCTAACTCGATACTTGGGGGACGAGGTAGAATTGGAAGGGTACAGCGGACTCGCGTTGTTCTTGTATCGGGAGAAGAAAGCAAGAGACAGAAGCGGCCGCAAGGTGACCATAACAACGATACGGAAAATCGGTCAACGCCAAGACCTGGTCGCTCGTAGGCACCAGTACACAGACATATGTACGTCCCTAATACACTACCCGAGAATTCCTTAGAGATCCGGTAGAGTTCGAACCTCAAGCTGGTCAGCAGTTTCTAAGTTGCTGTTATGAGATACAGGCTTTGGAGAGTTGTCTTGTGGCGAGGACCATCGAGAGCTTCCATCCTTGATATCGATTTCGTGCAATCACCAAAGGGATCTCGGTAAGCAGCCCATTAGTGGAAACAAAAGTCAAGACAACGAAAGGAAAACCATGAACTGGACAATGATTGAGAAAAAGAAAGCTCGTATACTGGATTGTCTCCGCATTTCATCAAAGGAGTATGACAGGCTCATTCGCCTTCCAAACGCACAACACTCGTCCAGCATTCTGCATATACACAATACCATCGTCAATTCCACGTCCATACCGTAGCTCATTAGATCAAATCGTCTTGTGTGACATCAGTGTCATCGCTATCGCTCGAAAAGCCTGTTTCCTCCAGAATCTTGAATCTTGCACTCAGCAACTCCAGACCCTGCTTGATCTCCTCGTGACCACGGTACTCATGTCTCTCGATGCAAGCACTAACAAGCTCGGTGATACGTGTATAGATCTCTGGCTCCTGGAGACGCAGGTCTGTGAAGCAGCAGTACTCGAGTTTCGGGAGAGACTCTTCAGCATTGTCGTCTGCGATAAGCTTGGTGAATATTTCACTCCACTCAAGACCCCAGAACTGGCATGATTGGAGTTCAAGATGTTTGAGTTGGGGGTTGTGAGCGAGGAAAGTGTCGAGTTTGCCTTCCCAGTAGGTGGTAATGTCTTTCAGAATCAATGTGCTGACAGAGTCCTCAGGTAGCCAGCTTGTGAAGGCTTGAAAGTCGTTGATGATACCGGATGTAACGCCAGAGCGAACCTCAAGGCGTTTTGTCTCTGGCACGTAGTGGAGTGTGTCGTGTCTGCCTCTCAGGTGCCCGTTGAAACCTGCAGCGAAACGTCGGCAGAGTAGATCGCCTCCGGAGATTCTTGCTGAGTTGTAGGTTTCTTCTGGGAGCTCGTTGAGATAGTGAAGGATACTTGTTGGACCGGCACATCTGTGATTGAAGTCGAGAACCATGCCAGACATTGGGTAGTTGGTTAGCAAAACAGCATGGGTGAAGGCAGCAGTGATTTCGTGCATTGCCCCACGTTCAAGCGAAGGTGGTGATGCTCGAAGGACTTCCAGGGGTGTAGGGTCGTGCTGAGGAAGCAAACTGTGCCAGCCCCAACCATGGTATGGGCCTTGGTTGCAGTAGACATGCACCTTGATAGGATGACCTCCCCAAACCTTGAGGTTATGCAACACAAGCATAAGCTGTTGTTCGAAGATACCGCTCTCAAGGCACACAAACTGTTCGTGACGAGCTGCTGCTCTTGAGACCAAAGCTTGTCCACTCAAGCCCGTCTCATGAGCCCTGATGAATGAGGGCAGAGGGAGCAAAATGCTGTTGAATCCCAGCTGACGTATATAAGGACCGACCTTCGGGTTTGCGGACATCAACAACAGTTCAGCCATACTGGAGTGCGAGAGGACGTGTGTGCGCTCAGTGAAGAAGGCCTCCCCAAACCACTTCGCTGCAGCGCCATGGAAAGACTTGCAGACCAGACGGAAACTTGTGAGGTCTTCGACGTTGGTAAGCATGGCGATGAGAGTCAAGATCTCTGCAGCGAAACGTGAAGGGTCTGTGGCCATTGTTGAGGTCTTTGTTCTCTTGTCTTGTTGAGTCGGCTTTTTGGGTGATTGCGCTTTGTAAGCTTTGAAAAATGCTGTAGGAAAAAAACATATTCCGAGACAGAGATGCTGTATATATACAGTTACACAAGGTCATTGGTGACAGCGACATCTTGGGAACTCCAGCGCATCACACGCCTGTCCAGACATTGATCTGGCACGCGGAGGATCATGTGCGTGGATAGTGACCTTGTTGCCATGTGAATATCTAAGAAGCAGTAAGAATGTGCATGGTCGCCATGTGAAAAACTGAGAGCATGAAGTCAGAAGGTATATCTGAGCATGGCAGAGTCTTGGTTTGCGGGCTTCTTAACAAACAACCATTCTGTAGCACATGTCACACCTAACTGTGGCAGGCAGCAAACTGACAGGTTTGATAATTGTGATTTGCTATCTGAGCTATAACAAAGGGCCATTGAACACGCAGATCCCCATGCTCCCTACTGTGGTTGGAGCAGTTTCTTCTAGGACCACCCTCAAAACTCAAAGCGCTTTGCTGTTTGACAATAGTCAGTCCCTCTCAATAGTAGATCGAAAAGATGCGATAGTTGCCGACAGAGAATCTGACAGCATCAATCACAGGCTCCTTGTCAACGGAGACCTCGATCCAGTCACTCTCCTTTTTGTCCTTGACGAACTCCTCCAGGGCAGTCATTCTTCTTTCCCAAACCTCATCCCTACTCTTGAGCACGTCAACTTCCTCCTCCAAGCCCCTGACTTTGTCCTTCAAGTGCTTGTTTCTCTTGTTCAGCTTTTCATTTTCCTGCTGCAGAACCTCGAAGCGTGCTGCGATCTTGGTGAGCTCAGCCTCCATCCATTCACCTCCATCAGCAAGCATCTTGACCCTGTCCTTGAGCCCCTGAAGCTGCACGCCATAGCTGTTGACACGGATCTCGCACTGCTTTGCCAATTTCTCAGTCTCCATGCGCTGAGCATCGAATCTAGCGAACTTTCTGTTGACGTTCTGGATAGTCTCGAGCAAGCGAAGTTTGCGATCCTTGTTGAGATGACGCTGCTCACGAAAGTTCTTGGCGGTGTGGGCTTCGTGGAGATTGTTGAGGTAAGTTTGGTGGATGACGGCGGTATCGAGGTGAACGAGGCAAGCGATGATTTGCTTCATCTCAGGCGAGGAGGTAGTCTGGTAGATAGACTCTAGCTGGGCGCCGAGCGAGTGAGCGTCTCCTGACAGCTTGCTCAGGGGTTCAGAGGTAGACTGCTTGATGCCGTCGACTTCAGGGGTCTCGACTGGTCCGGAGATGTTCTTGTCAACGTCTTCTTCTGCGGTGCCATCGAAAGTGTTGTATTGAGTCACTCTAGAAGAGTCCCTAAGGCTCGGAGCGTCGATCGAGGAACTGGAAGCGCCGTGGCTGAATTGCTGGTCGCTGAGGAGTGCGGTAAGGAGGGCTTGATCGCTTTCTCCCATTGTGTTGGCGTTCATAATGCTGTCTTGACCCATGTCAGCAGTGTTGGTATCTCTCAGGAGATCATCAGGCAGTGTGGACGTACCTTGGCCGATGCCGTTGTTGTTGTGTAGCTCGAGCGATGCCGAGAGGGCTCTTTCCATTGCGTCGGTACTAGTAGTACCGTCTTGAGCTGCGTCACGAGATTCGCTTGTGTTGAGTGCGTCTTCGAGGGAAGTAGCGGTAGCTTGGTCAGCGCAGCCAACATGTGGTAGACCCGCAGGCGCGATAGCGTCTCCCTCGCGGTCAGCCATCGCGTTGGTGTTGGCGGTGTTGTGGCAGAGTGGACGCGAAGCGGAATCGAGTTGGGGAAAGACAACCAAGTGCGAGTGAAAGCGAACCGGATTTCGTCGACGGTGCGGAAAACGGTGCTGCGACAGGGGATCTCACGACTCGAACCTGGTGTCGCCTAGTTGCAAAAATGCAAAGAGTTTGCACGCTTGACTACTACAGCCAGCGAAGGACCTCCCGATCGTAGCTCTCTTTGGCCCTATCGAATGTCGTAAAACATCTGTGCCTTTCGAAGGCAATACTGCAGATGGTTCGGCTTGGGAGAAGAAACAAGAGAGAGAACGATGATGACAGGGGTATGATGAAGATACGAGATTCTATTTTACTATTACACCAATTCATTTTTTTATTGAACGCCACGCTGACATGAAGAAGATGGAAATATACGGAAAGCTTTTACTCAGCCTTCTTGGATGCCTTGGTCCTGAGCTTCATGAGTCCGAACACAAGAGCGTAACCAGAGAGAGCGAAAATAACACAGATGGCAGCGTCTCTCCAGCCATAGTGATATTCTTTCAGATTGAGGGTAGCAAGGTAGTCGCTACCACGAGTGTATTGGCAGACGTGACAGTCAGAAGTAGCCTCAGGGTTAATGAGGTTGGAAGCGTGGCCCATGCCTTGCAAGTAGTTGGCAAGATATGATGCACAAGTCTGACCTGATGGAGGATTGAATCTTGCAAACTCGGATTGCTTGCAGTGAACTACTTCATCAAAAGTGGTGAAGACAAGGAGGGAACCCATAAGGTAGTTGAAGGGGTTGAGGTAGTACAGCCTGGGTATTGTTAGTATTGTGCACAGAGGCAAAAACAGCTCCGCAAAACTTACCAGTACCGCCAGAAGGGCTGGATCTGAGCGTAGGGCACCAGGACACCACAGAAAGAGACCAGAGTACCGATAATGAGAGGGTTGACAAGCGATGCGAAGACGGCGTTGGGAGCGTAGGCTGCAACGAACTGACCAATACCAGTGTAGATGAATTGGTAGACCAACATGACGAAGTAGACTGATCCGGCAGAGGCAGCCTTTCCAGGAAAGCCGACAGTGAAGTAGAAGCATACAAAGTAGAAAGTCGCACAGAGAACAAGATAAGGAATTTCAGACACGATGAGACCTGTGGTGAAAGCCTTCCAGTCGTACATTTTACTCTTCTTTTCACGAGTTTCGTAAACGTCGCGACGCTCAATGAAGAGAGGTTGAAGTTGAGCGATGACACCCGGGGTAACGAAGATGTAGTTGAAGAGTGCGAAGAGATTGAGCTGTAGGTCGTAGACACCGCTGCCAATCATCCAGAATGTGAAGCCCATGAACAGGGCAGTACCGATGTGGAGCATGATCTTGTTCATGATGTAGTCAGTGTTGCGGTAGATTGAGACATTCATGCGGTTGGTGACTAGTCTGGTCTGGGTCCAAAGAGAGGTGGCGAATTCGTGACCGTCATCCTTGGTACCAGGAGGCTTACCCGCGGCGTCTTGGATCATGGCATCGAGGTCTTCGTGCATCTTCTTGTTCTCGGGAGATTCAAGCCAGATCTGGTGCCAGTCTCTGCCCTGAGATAGAGAGCCGGAGCAGACATCAATCATATGCTCAGCTGGGTTACTGCTTGGTGGGCAAGGAGCGTCATATCGACCAAAGTATTCTTTGATGGTTTGCGCGTCTTTTCCAATGTCACCGAAGTAAACAGTCTTGCCACCGCGTGTGAGAAGAAGCAGCGTATCGAACTCAGCGAACAGCTGGGCGGACGGCTGGTGGATAGTAACAAGTACGGCTTGACCCACATCGGCCAACTTTCTCAAAAATCGAACAGTATTGAAAGCAGCCTGTCCATCGAGGCCTGACGTAGGCTCGTCTAAGAATATCAAAATCGATGGTTTAGAGACCAGCTCGACGCCTATCGTGACACGCTTTCGTTGTTCGATCGAAAGGCCGGCACCGGGCTTGCCGATAAGGGTATGTTCGAGATCATGAAGCTCCAGAAGGTCAATGATGGTGTCAACGTAAGCAATCTTCTCTGCATCAGGTGTATCACGGCTCTGGCGAAGCAGAGCTGAGAATTCAAGTGCCTCTCTGACGGTTGTCAAAGGTTCGTGAACATCGAGTTGCTCGCAGTAACCAGCAGAACGTTGGAACGAGACCGACAAAGGACGACCATCGACGAGGACCTCGCCCTTGATTGTGCCATCCGTCTTACGCTGGGCAAGAACATCGAGAAGAGTGGTCTTACCGGCACCGGAACTGCCCATAAGGGCACCAAGCATACCGGGCTTCACGTAACCATGGATGTTGTCAAGAAGAACTCTGTCGCCGGACGGTGTCTTGACAGTGTAAGTCAGGTTTCTCCAAGTGAAGATACTAGTGTTGCGAACAAGCTGATCGTTATTTTCAGACTCAGACTTGGGCTTCTCGTTGTTGCCGGTGGGGACCTGGGTATCAGCGCTTGAGATCGAAGTCTGAGACTTCTCAGCAGGGTTCTCCTCGTCGGTGTTGGTCTTGTTCATAAGACCCTTGGCCAGATGAGCCTTCTCGCGAGGTACTAAAAGATACCCATTGGAGTTGCCATTCTCGTCCCAGCGAAGGGTGAAAAAGATGGTCATAGCGACAAACAAGAACCACCAAGCGAATAGGATACCGACATTGCGCCAAATGTGCGAAGAGCTGTACGAGAGACTGTGGAGGTACTGCTCACCAGTGACTTCAGTAGCACCTGGAAGAGCACCACGAACACCAGCACAGGCTTGGTAAGCAGCATTGGTGTAGCCGGGACCGTTAGGAACAAGATTGTTGTTGACGCAAGGAATGACACGGCCTTTGAACTCGTTTCCAAGAAGGGACTCAAAACCATAGGACATAGGGTTGATCCAGTAGATCCACACGAACCATGGGTGCATCTCGGGCTTAGGAATTTGGTAACCGATGTATGTGATGAGCGCACTGATCATGAAACCTGAGACCTTGGAAGCAGCATCGAAAGTTGGGAAGGCAGCACCAATGGCTCTGAAGAGTGCGGTCATGACCAGAGTCGAGAGATAGATGACAAACCAATAGGTGAAGAAGGCAGCAGCAGTCACCTTCAGACCAACCATAAAGTACAAGACGACAGAGAAGACACTGATCTGGAAGACGAGCACTGGCAGATCGCAAGCAATTTGAGCGATGCAGAAGGCGGCTGGATTGTAGAAGGCGAAAGATTTATGCTTAGCCAAGATAGGACGGCCTGAGAAGGAGTCGGTGACTTCGGACATGGCCAGGAGAGCGTTGAATAGAAGAGACAAGAAGAGGGCACCGCCCTTGATGAAGAGACCAGAAGAATTGTTAGGGGCGTTGTAGAAGAGCGAACCGGAGATAAGAGCTTGAACCAGAGTCGAACCTTGCTTAATGAAGAAGGTTGCCTTGTCACCCCACAGAATCTCGTACTGTCTGATAATACAAGCCTTGACTTGCGACTGGAAACCAACAGTGTTTGGACTGTTTTTGGGAATACCCTTGGCCTTGTCCTCGTGAGTGGCTTTCTGGAAATCGGCAGTCCACTCCTTCGCGCGTGAGCTTTCTGGATAGTCGAGCTCTTTGTCCATCTTAGCCTTGATCGATGACACTTCGTAGCGCTCGCGAATGGCTGATGCATTTCTGGGGAACTGAGCTTCGAAGCCATCCTTGATTTTGCGCTCAGTAGGAACAGTGACACCGGTTAGGAAATCAGCAACGTTTGCAGCGTCGTCGCAGATGAAGCCGAGTTTCTCCATGAAAGGACGAGCTTGAGCGCGAGGACCATAATAGATTTGTTTGCCCTCGTCGAGGACCAGGACCTTGTCAAAGAGATCATAGATACCATTTCCGGCTTGGTAAAGTGTTACGATTGTGGCCAACCCTAGCTTATCTGTCATGGCACGCAGAGCACGAGTGTACTCCAAAGCGGTTGAGGCATCCAGACCGCGTGTAGAGTTATCCCAGCAGTAAACGCTAGCCATTGTTGCAAGAGTTTCGATGATTGAAACTCTCTTACGTTCACCACCACTTACACCACGGACGTATTCGTTGCCGACCTTAGTGTCACTCTATCGCAATAACATGTTAGTCAACAACAAGAACTGATCAAGGAGGAGACCAGAGGATTCGGATATAGCATACCGTGTGACCGATTCCCATTGATCTCAGGAGGAAGTCCTTGTACTCGGTGCGAAATTGTTCTCTGCTTTCAGTGCCTTGGGGCAAGTTGTTGGGTACCTTCAGCCGAGTGGCGAAATCCATAGTACGACCGACTGTCAGAGTGGGGAAGAAGAGCTCATCTTCGGTGTTCATGGCAATTTGACCTTTGTATTGTTGAGCCTCTTTGGGATCCATGGTGCCGAATCTGATGTCACCCTCAATCTCTGCGTAACCTGCTCTCCTATTCGAGAGCATTTTAAGAAGTGTCGTACAACCTGCGCCAGGACGGCCAAGCACAAGCAGCATCTCTCCAGGCTTCACACAGCCAGAACTGTTGTCGATGATGGTCCTGAGAGGTGCAGGGTGGCGCCCTTCCTTGATGTGTTGTGGTACATTGAACTGACTGAGAAAGTTTTCGTTGTAAGCAGCGTCAGCACCAACACCCTTGACCGTAAGGTTGTTCCAGGTGACTCCGAGTTTGCGTCCAGTGGCAGGATCATTGTCGGCGTATCTTTTGACTTCGGGCATCAATGACCAGTCCTCGGCTTTGCTGATGTGTTCGTCGTCCTTGGGCTCCTCGTAATCGGAAAAGCCAGAGCGACCAGAGACTGTGCGGGAGATGCGACGCATGAGGTCGTCGCCATAGCCGTGATTGAGGGATGGCGCCCAGGCTATCTGGCTGTTGGTAGCCATTGTGGAGAAAGTTAAAGTGTATACAGTATGGGGTAGATTGTTGGCTGCTATGTAAAGGAAGGAATGTCGTGACCGCAAGTAGCCTCGATGAAGTCCTGAGCCAAAAGTGTCGAAGGATGAAGGACACAAGACGTTTTGGCAAGGAGCAGAGACTAGCTAACAAGGCGCGATGCGCAGGTCATATATACAAACGCCTTTAAAATAAAACCATCCAGCAATCGGGGACGGTGTTTTTCTGCACAGGATTGGGCCGTCTTTAGAAACGCGATTGACGCCAATCTTACGGAGGGCGGACCTTCGATGCTTCCAAGCCAATCAGATGTGAGCAGATTTGCCAAGATTTCGATCAAAATGTCAAAGCGTCGCCTAGAACTGCTGCCACGAGATGACGTGTGGGGCGGATTCGGAGGCCTGAGCCTCCATGCCTGCCGAAACCCTCAACAGTAAAACGACTACACCTCCTTGTTCAGCTCGGATTTTGATAAACCTCTCCCAGATGCCGATGATTCATCATACATCTCTGGATCGTGGAACTTGTTAACATCCGGCCTCGTACCATCCTCTGTGATTTCCAAGCACTCACCAAGGATCAGCTCGGCCGAGGGCACAATTTGACCGACACGATTTTGACACCCTTCGATTGCCTTCGCAAGTCAACCTTCGCGACAAGACATTCGCAAGAGTTCCGACCGCGACTTTGACTTCGTTTCGTGGTTCCTCATGCACGGTCCCAAGAGTAAAAGGTTCAGCTGAATGTCCGTTGTGATTTCTTCACTGTCAAAAGGGTGGTGTGGAGAAGAATAACCTTAATTCGTGTCTGCCTTATGGCCTGAATATCATAAGGAAACCACCGAAACCCTTTCTTTTGCACTTCCAAGCCAAGACTATAAAATCAGGGTAATCTGACCGGTGAGCAAACTGACGGAGGGTCCTCCAGAAGCACCCCGGAATGTGTCAAGAATGCTGCCTTAGCAACCCTGCAGGAACGGAAGACGGACCAACCGCAACTCCGGCTCCGAGACGGACGGATACATCGTTCTACCTTGAAAACTCGACCACATGTAAGCAATACAAAGTAGAGAAAACTCTCGGGCTGATCACAAGACCGTGTTTCGGCGATGTTCGATGTCAATCGATTTATATGTTCTTCCTGTTCAGCCGATCTCATCTTCTTTCATTTCACACTCATACACATAAGCAAAGCCGCGGACTGGTCATTGATGCCCGCAGTCAAAAGATACGC
>Ga0068628_1001324_pt1 | contig 10166 bp, 13 predicted proteins | sample InSIn2gowninarea_FD_77431 | JGI IMG/M metagenome (GOLD analysis project Ga0068628, IMG submission 77431) | Clean room microbial communities from NASA Spacecraft Assembly Facility at Jet Propulsion Laboratory, Pasadena, California, USA -... ... | reverse complement strand
TTACCCATGTTTTTGTTGCCTTTTTGCAACTTTCTATCCGACCAAATGAGAGCAGTGCCACTCAGCCGAAGAGATGCTAATTGGATCTTAGCCTCATCGTCCTCGATTTGATGAGTCCAAAAATAAACCTCGATCTATCTAATCCAGTTGTTTAATTTCTCTGCATTACATTCTCCATTATATGTGAGCAAATCAAACTTTACATCTAGCTTAAAAAATGGCTTCTTAGATGTATTCCTATGATTCCTGTTAGAGTGATGAGAAGAGGAAGAAGAAGAATTGTCACTAGAGGACGGGGAGGGTGGCTTAGGAGGCTCTCCTCTTGCACCTTCATGATTTACTGATGCATGATAATTTGGTTCTTTCTTCTCAGGCTTAATTGTCTTCTCATAGTCTGCAAACAACTTGTCAACTTTCTCTGCCATGGTGAAGAATATCTTGTGATAATTTCAATCTTCATCCATTTGAGCTTCCTCATATTCCATGTGCCATCTTTGTGCTACATGCCTCGCTTCGAGATCAAAGGATTTGAGTTTCCCTTCTCCTCTTTGGATCTTGTTCCTGGTTAGCTTTCACTCATGCAACTCACATCAAGAGGACCTTCTCTGATACCAAACTTGATCTAGATATTTTACTTCATGGACGAATACAAAATCACATAGAAAAGAGCATGTAAACAAGTAACTTAAACACATGAAAAGAAGTGGAAATCAAAAGCAACCATGAGATCAAAGGCACAAGATGATTTGATTATGGAATTCACCTAGTGTGGGCTATGTCTTTGGGCCTTGCTCAATGTGGGGAGGCCTCTTTCATTAAATGACAACATAAATCAAATTACAATCAAATTACATAAATGATCCTTATACCTCCATTTTCCGACATGGAATGGAAATGCAAAGCTCAACTACAGAGACAAACATCACCATTAGATTTGTGGCACGGAATTGTGTCAAACGATTATAAAATTGATCTTGTTTTGAGCAAGTGACCTTTGGAGCTCTAAGGAATCTTTAGATTCCATCAATATTCCATGAAAAAAAGATTCTCCCAAGATTCCCTAGGAATATTTCTCAAAATCCATGCTTGCCTGGGCGCAACTCCAACCTAGGGGGCTCCTAGCTTTGCTTGCAATTCAACCTCTTAACTCCACTGGTCGGGTCTGCCTCCTCCTCGCCAAATGGAAAAAGTTGGTTCATATATAATTTTCTGGGTGGAGTTTTCAATCGAGCCATTTGGCTTGTTGGGTGGTAGTACTGTGGTTCGGTAGTTGACACTGATAGAGATTGCAGGGTCCAAACCCACCCGTGCCATGACTCTTCCGAATTCATTTAAAAAAAAAAATATTTTCATTGTTGTATTATGTGTATTTTTTTGGTTGGTAGGGCCACCAATGGGAAGGAAGGCCGGTGGCCGATGCGAGTGTTATACCTGTTGGCCCCATTTAACACTGGCCATTATATGGTGGGCGGGGTCCTGGGTCAATGCCGTGGGCCCCAATCCCCAATATACTCTATATAATAGAGCTGTTGGAGGGGGTGGCAGCCCATCACCCTTTTAATATATATTTATTGTTTTCATATAACAAATTGGACACAATTTTTCCGTTGAATTTTTAGGGCCACTGGGAAAATTAAAGAGGCGACAAATTCTCCCATTCTGACCACCCGTAAATGCTAAAGTGTTGCCTAATTAGTAGCTTCGAGTGGGCCTAGTTTAACCATAACTTTGACCGGCCATAAATTTCACATACGAACTCATATTGAGGTGTCATTCATGCTGTTGGAAAGCTTGCGTCGAGATATTCGATATGACCTTGGTTCCACTTTAATCCAATGTCTTTGATTTTTGAGCTTTTCCAAAGCCACTTCTGAATCTTGAACATTTCTAGAGCCACCTAAATCACTCTATATTTTAGTAATATACCAATGGACAAGCTCCACCTTATCCTAAGAGGTTGAACATCAAGAAAAAATGAAAAACCTAAAAAGAATGAACTCCTAGGAGAACTTAAGAGCTTAAGTGTTAAAATAGCCCTCCTTAAATCCATCAAGGAGGTTCCTATATGTAGAAGATGACATCCCTATAATCAATGCCATAGGAAAATGACGCAGGGTTATCCCCACTTACACCCATAGTTTGCATGGATTATGCAAATAGCCTGTCTGTCCCAGGAATTTTAACTCTATATCGAGTTCAATCTTCATTTACTAAGGCTTAAAGCCCCATTAATAAATCTCTATGTGGAATGTTTGATTAAAACCCAACATATTCTAACCCTTCCTTCAGTATGCATGTATCGAGACTTTATCAACCCTCAAACCTTCACATATGACTTTATTTAAAGCCTTTCATTAAATCCTTCCTATCGAGACTTTTAAACTCCTCATAACCTTCATTAATCCATTTATAAACCTTCGCTAACCCTTTAATCACATATATATAACCTTCCCCTCTTTAAACATTGGTTACATATATTTTAACACATAAAACCTTCCATCCTTTGATAACGTTGGAATTATATATAAAACCCACACATATCCGCACTTAATCCTTCATAAGCCATTTACAAAGGAAATACCCGCAAAACATACCTTTTCCGCCTTTATACGACCTCTGCACAGATATCGATGCATGCTCCTTTATCGCAATAGCTAATCACTCCTTTGTGGGTTTCATTAACAAAGGTCTCTATCGCATTTGATATGCGACTACTGCAATATTGGATTGCAAAACATATACAACTGCACCTATAATGATATCGGGTCCACCCTTATCATTCGCTTCCACTGCGCCACTATGATATTTGAAGCCCCGAAGCCTGATCGCTGATACTTCCGTTCGCCGATTGACGCTTTATCACTATTAGCGTATCGGTCCCGTTGCACATCGCTATTTCTATTGTCGCTGTCCCTTGACCTTGCGATCTTCGATTTGCAATTATATCACGACTGTTGATCTGGTCCTGATCCAACGGTCCACGATCAATCAACAATCACTCATCGCTCTTGTCCAGGGCCCGATTCTGATCTATCCATAAGGATTTTCCGATGTGATTTAATCTTGCCCATTGATCTTCTAGATCCAACGGTTATTGTGCGTCGATACTTCACTTCTCCACTCTTCCTTTTTACTTAAATTTTATGTTGTTTTTCAGTGTTCATTGTGGTTCTCAGGTTTCTTCAAAGGTTTCGGCCTTTCACTCTTCCATTGCTCAATTCACTTCCACTTGAACTTAATTCTGTGAATTATTACTCCCGATCATTCTGTAGCATCACTTGGGTTTTCAATTGGGTTTTACGCCATTTACGATCCTCTGTATCTCCTCCTCTGTATATTTGCCTTAACTCTGCCTCTTTGCATTCACTGCACTTCGCCTGCATAAATATATATATATGCAATTCTCTGATACACTCAATCTATCATTCAACACTCAATCACACATTTATACAGGGTTTGAATTAATCTCTGTATATATAAATACAAACAATTAATTATAGAATGAGATCTTTGTCTCTCTGGCCTGATGTTCTAATATCAATGGCCTCTGTTTACAGTATGCTCATAGGCTTAAAACCACACTCTAGCTATCTATCTAGCCTCTAACTTTCTAACCTCTGACTAACTTCTGATCATGCCTTTTAGGCTTACATTTATACAAAGGGATTCTAAAACCAATTTCTAGTTTAGATCCATAAACTCCTCAACAAAATTCCTAAATCTCTTCCCCATTCCTAAAATTCCTCTCTAATCCATAAATTCATGATTTGACTCCTAATCTGAGTTTTACAATTAATTCTCAAACCACTCATCACTCAACTATCCTAAATTTCTCATGTTCTCCTACATTCGAGAACATTTACAATTATTCCTCACAATATTCAATTAAATCCTATTCTCATTAAAATCACTCAAAACCCTTAATAATTACATTAATTCAACATTTAGGAAACCAACTTCCTTAAAACACAAGACCCCCTATGTCTACTAAAATACAGTGATTTTCCTTGAGCTGAATGCTCCTGCATCAGATTCCCAAAGTAGAAAATTTTCATGATCTCTTGATCATGTGTCTTCATTTGTTGTTAGAAAACCTTCAGGGTCCCAAACTTTAGTTTGTAACTGTCTGAAAGCTCTGCACCCTTGTTGCTGCTGTATGTCTGCTATTTTATGTTTCATCTTCCTCTCCTTCTCAATCAGGTCCAAATTTTGATTGATCATGCTTCTTGTTGCTATCATTTTCCTCCATATGGACTGCTTCATCATTAACTGCCATATTTCTTCAATATCTGTGTCCAAAATATTCTTGGTTTGGTCCATACTTTGCCACTTATTGTTATTTCTTTTTCTCTGCTTCAGGTCGTTGTTGCTGTTCGCTAACTCTTCAATCTGCTGTTGGTTACTTTCAGTTTGTAGTTGTTGGTTCCTTACTTGTTCTTCTACTCTTGCTCCAACTTTTACTTTGATTCCTACACTTATTGCCTCCCTTTCATCCTTACCCTCTTTCATGATTACCTCTTTCTATGTTGAATCATGACCATCCAACATTCTCTCCAGCAATTGAACATCTCTGTTCCATGGATTGAATTCTTCCATAGAATCTTCTTCTTCCATTTCACTACTTATCTATGCCAAATTTTCTCCAGCATCTGCAACTAAACCTGCACTCACAAAACAATTGTTAAAATAAAAATCATAAGGCTTCTGTGCTTTATCTCCCTTTGGAAACACATTAGTATGCTACTCTGATTTTTCCTTCTCTATTAGCACATCAGTGTGTTGATTTAAATTCCCAACAGAATTCACGAGACTGTCTGCTAATCTCTCCTCCATACCATCTGCTTCTATGATGTCTCTCCACCCTTGTCCACTGTAGTGAAATCCTTCCTCTGCAATCACACTATTATACTCTGAATTTCTCAGCAAATACTCCAGCAATTCAAGTTCTTTGTGACACTTCATAAATACTTCATCATTACTTATGATTCCTGCATTTATACTTAAATTATCAGTTTGAAAATCACAAGGTTCAACAGTCTCAACTGTTGCTTCACATATCTTCAAACTGATTTTCATCTCCTTATTTCACAAGAAATTATTCCTCTGTTGTCACAGTTTCAAATATCAATGCATTATCAAATTATTTCTGTTGTAATAAATCATTGCTTCTCTCATTTAAGAGATATTCTCCATCCTCCTTTACATCAGAGTTTTTATCTTCTAAAAGATACTCTTCCATCCTTTTGACAACTTCAAAAGATGGCTCATCATCTGCAAAACCTGTAATCACATCAAAGTTATTAGATTCAACAATACAAGGTTTTACATTTTCCTGTTGCTGGTCTACATTTATCCAACAATTCAGAAAATCATCAATGATTCCTTCTTCTTCACCCAGAACTTCACCTTGCTCTAGTTCACAAATGGATACTTCCATTTCCAATTCAGATTCTCTGAGTTCTTTAGATCTCAGTTTAACACCTAGTACCTGTTCAAGTTTCATCAGCTCTTCTGCTAATTGCATATTCACCTGTTGAGTTTTCTTCTCTTGTAGCCTTCTTTGTAATTTATGCCACATCACTGGATTTTTCCTCAAGACCCAACCTAATCTCTGGTTTTCCTCAAGTATCATCATCAATACATTGAGTTGTTCTTTCATCTCTGCAATCTCTTTGTCAAGCTCCTCTTGACTCATCCTCTTGCCATTTTCCTTGGCATTCTCTTTCTTCACCTTTCTTCTGCTGTGGTCTTCTTTAGAACCTTTGCTATGACTATCAATATCTATCTTCTTATCTATCTTTGTGAGCTCCTCACTCTTTTACTATGAGCTGCATTAAAGCCTCTACAACAACAAGTCCTCCCTGCTGCCACTTACCTCACCAAGCTTTCCTCTGTACTCGGTATTTTGGCAAGCCCTTGGTTCTCTATCTCTAGAACCTCCTTTGAGCACTCTTCTCTACTCCTTTAGGCTTCAACTCATCTGCACCTTCTCAAGAACACAACTGTCCTCTTGTATTTCAATCACCATGAAATACTTGGTTTTGACCACTTCTTTTTTCACTTAGAAAGTCTTACCAGCTTCCTTCATTACCTTGGCAATTCCACCCACATCCTTTGTGGAATTACCTTTGTGATCTACAACAATACCTCTGCAGTAACAAGTCTCCATTGTGCTACATATGCCTCACTAAGCTTCTCTCCTCTGAGCTCAGTCTTTCAACATTTCTCTGGTTCTTTCCTTTGGAACCAATTGAGCACTCCTTTCTCTAGATTGCTTCAACCTTCACACCTTCTTATCACCTGCATATCAATGTATAAACACATATTCTCAAATCAAAACAGAACACATCACCTCATCTTCAATATCTTAGCATGATCTTGTTTCACCATTCCACCTATACCTTGAATGGATTGTCCTCTGTTTCTTGCATCTACAAGTTCTGCTACAGATCACCTCTATGTGCCTACTTTCTGTCAGATTAGAATCTGATCCTTCCTTGCTTGCATAAACATCTTTGACACATAACTTTGTTCTCAATTCTTTCACAAAGAATTTCTTTGTTCTATTTTAACACCAATTTTTCAATTACAATTATGCTCTGATACCAAATAACGCAAGGTTACCCCCACTTACACCCACAGTTTGCATGGATTATGCACATAGCTTGTCTATCCCAGGAATTTTAACTCTGTATCAAGTTAAATCTTCATTTACTAAGGTTTAAGGCCCCATTAATAAATCTCTATGCGGAATGTTTGATTAAAACCCAACATAGTCTAACTCTTCCTTCAATATGCATGTATCGGGATTTTATCAACCCTCAAACCTTCACATATGACTTTATTTAAAGCCTTTCATTACATCCTTCCTATCAAGACTTTTAAACTCCTCATAACCTTCATTACTCCCTTTATAAACCTTCGTTAGCCCTTTAACCGCATATATATAACCTTCTCGTCTTTAAACATTGGTTACATATATTTTAACACATAAAACCTTTCATCCTTTGATAATGTTGGACTTATATATAAAATCCACACTTAATCCTTCATAAACCATTTACGAAGGAAATACCCACAAAACATACCTTTTCCGCCTTTATACGACCTCTGCACAGATATCAATGCATGCTCATTTATCGCAATTGTTAATCGCTCCTCCATGAGTTTCATTAACAAAGGTCTCTATCACATCTGATATGCAATTAGCGCAATATCGGATTTCAAAACATATACAAATGCGCCTATAATGATATTGGGTCCGCCCTTATCATTTGCTTTTGTTGTGCCACTTTGATCTCTGAAGCCCCGAAGCCTGATCGTTGACAGACGCTTTAGCGCTATCGGCGTATCGGTCCCATTGCACATCGTTATTTCTATTGTCGTTGTCCCTTGACCTTGTGATCTCCGATTTGCGATTAGATTGTGACCATTGATTTTGTCCACGATCAATCGACAGTCGCTCATCACTCTTGTCCAAGGCCCGATTCTGATCTATCCATAAGGATTTCGCTGATGCGATTTAATCCTGCCCGTTGATCTTCCAGATCCAATAGTTACTGTGCGTCGATACTTCACTTCTCCACTCTTCCTTTTTACTTAAATTTTATGTTGTTTTTTAGTGTTTTCTATGGTTCTTGGGTTTCTTCAAAGGTTTCGGCCTTTCACTCTTCCACTACTCAATTCACTTCCACTTGAACTTAATTCTGTGAATTCTTACTCTCGATCATTCCGTAGCATCACTTGGGTTCTCAATTGGGTTCTACGCCATTTACAATCCTCTGTCTCTTCTCCTCCTCTGCGTATTCGCCTCGACTCTGCTTTGCGTTCACTGCACTTTGCTTGCATAAATATATATATGCAATTATTTGATACACCCAATCTATCATTCAACACTCAATCACGCATTTATACAGGGTTTGAATTAATATCTGAATATATAAATACAAACAATTAATTATGGAATGAGATCTCTGTCTCTCTGGCCTGATGTTCTAATATCAATGGCCTTTGTTTACATTCTGCCTGTAGGCTTAAAACCACACTCTAGCTATCTATTTAGCCTCTAACTTTCTAACCTCTGACTAAATTCTGATCATGCCTTTTAGGCTTACATTTATACAAAGGGATTCTAAAACCAATTTCCGGTTTAGATCCATAAACTCCTCAACAAAATTCCTAAATCTCTTCCTCATTCTTAAAACTCCTCTCTAATCCATAAATTCATGAACTGACTCCTAATCTGAGTTTTACAATTAATTCTCAAACCACTCATCACTCAACTATCCTAAATTTCTCATGTTCTCCTACATTCGAGAACATTTACAATTATGCCTCACAATATTGAATTAAATCCTATTCTCATTAAAATCACTCAAAACCCTTAATAATTACATTAATTCAACATTTAGGAAACCAACTTCCTTAAAACACAAGACCCCTATGTCTACTAAAATACAATGATTTTCCTTGAGCTGAATGCTCCCACATCAGAAAACTAGCAAATATCATGATTGGGAGGCTAGTTATTCCTAAGCATTTGGATCCTAGAAAATTAGTAATATTGAATGTGCATATCAACCAAAACTTGATCCAAAACCCCTTGATAGAGATAGGGGTTTCAATAAATGTCATGACTAGGGAAATACTGTTGAAACTAAACCTCTAGGGATGACTAAGACATAACACTACTATACTTTATCTTGTTAATAGGTCAATAATAGAACTTGAGGGGATGTTAGAAGATATAAATATTTCCATTAATCCCTTGGAGTATCCCAGTAATATATTACATCTCTAAGCCAAGGCAAAATTCAATGGGTATCCTCTCATCTTGGGAAGGAAATGGCTAGAAACAATAGATGCATACATCAATTGAGAGCATGCAACTTGACATCACAAATAGTCAATCCTAAAAACACATTTCTCTTTACCCCTCTAATTAACCATTAATATAAGAAGATTTGTGGGTAGTAGAATAATACAAACTTATTCAAACCTCCATTGGAAATATGATTATACTTGGAAGTGGGGTGAAATAATATAATGGAAAATTTAATTAATCCAAAACACTTGAATGCATATATAATATCAATTACAAATCAACATAAATGTACTCTAGATATATATAAGAAATTTCTTTTATTATTGGATGATCTTATAGGCACCAACCTACTATTACATTGATTTTCTGGCACCAACTAGAAGGAGGCACCAATTCTCTAAAATGTTTTACTAGCACCAAGCAGGAGGAGGCACCAACCCCATGAAACTTTTTACTTGCACAAACCAAAAGGAAGCACCAACCTGAAATTCTTAACTGGATCCTATATTTATATCTTCAACTCTCTTTTATGCTGCTCCTTTGTTCTGCATGTCACTCCCTATTTTGTCTCTTCAACTCGATTTCATCCACATTCCTTATATATTACTCCTCTATTATGTATTTACAAAATCTGATCTTTTGGAGGCCACACTTTGTTCTTCTTATTCAACACTTAGACAACATCCTTGCATATCAACTTAACATAGTTCACAATTTTGATTGCATCTAGATTGAACAACTTCACACATCTTCCATAAATTTCATTTCTTAGACTTATTTCACACTTCACACAATAGAACCACCACAAGCGATTATGCAAGACTAAAATCACTTCTATTAATATCGATCAAATAACCCAAATTCCAAACTTCTTTGGCTTATTTATACTAGACTATATTGGGAATTTCATGGCAGGCATGACATATAATCTGGATATCATATTATTTTTCTATTGGAAATATGGTCCCAATGACCCAAATTATTTCATATTCCCTTGGCTCCTGAGGGGTTTGTCTTTGCATACATGTGATCGTTCAATATAATAATTCTTTTAAGACATTTTAACATATTTAGATCTAGGTCCACTTAGTTGTAATGTTTTGTTGGACACTCGAATTTCCTTTGTTAGCTCCAAGTACTTTGATACTTATCACTTTGTGACGCAAGGCTGGGACTAACGACGAAGATCAAGTGCTTAAGCCCCAAGGGTGTTTAGGTTTGGACTCGTGCAAATCTCCTAGTGTTAAATAACAATGAACTTATAAAATGCATCCATTGATTTGATTAAAATCAATACTTCACCCCACACCCCCCACACCCCACCCACACACACCCCACACAC
>Ga0068628_1001321_pt1 | contig 10177 bp, 3 predicted proteins | sample InSIn2gowninarea_FD_77431 | JGI IMG/M metagenome (GOLD analysis project Ga0068628, IMG submission 77431) | Clean room microbial communities from NASA Spacecraft Assembly Facility at Jet Propulsion Laboratory, Pasadena, California, USA -... ... | reverse complement strand
CAAGAAAAAGGATCTGATATGGTTCAGTCAATTATTTCTCTATTTGATGATGGTTACAATCTGTGGATAATGTGTGGGAATGTCTTGGTACTCATAAGATGTTTTTGATGCTAAGTTGATGATGATGATGCCTTGATACTTCTTGCTGATATATGCATGATCAGATTTGATAGTGAACAAATAGCACAGGTTCAAGGGAAGCATATGCTTTGAGTAATGTGTTGTTGGCATTATAGTTAGAAGTCCTTGGTGATGATGCTTATATGGCTAAATGATACATCTTGCTATGATATGGTTGAGTTTCCCATGACAAAATCTCATCTGATTCTTGGGGTTACGTAGTTAGTGTTTAGATTAAATTTGTGGATGACTCTCTAATGATGCATATATGTTGCTTACATGGTGTTCTTCATAAGGATAAGGAGAAGTACAAATCGTGAATACACAACTTCGTTACTTGATGATGAGTCACTCATATGCTACTGTTGGCATATGCATAAAAGTCATATAATACAGTTATGATGCAGGATTCCTATAGTTCTTAGCTCTCACATGGTTGAGGATTGTTGCTGTTGATGATATCAAGAAGTCTTGACAAAAGATCTTGAGCTCAAGATACATAGTGCTATATATGACTACTCAAAATTGCATTGTTGGAGACATGATGATGATGAATTCTTACCTATATGATGATAGGTTGATACTCACATATGTTGATTGGTGCTTATCAGATGAGGTATGTTCTTAAGTGATGATACATAGATGGTATAAAAGATCATGCAGATCTTGATGATGATGAGATGACTATGGTGTTTTTCACATATGATATAATGTGAATGATTTTATGCAGAATTAATTCATGGAAGGCTATGATAATGTTCAAAAGGATGAGTTGATATCTATATGTAGACATACCTTGTTATAGACATATACATGTTTTTGGTCTGGATGTTATTGACAGATGCCTATGGAGCAGATCATATGCTATGTATGATAGTTGCTAATGACTATCATGGTCTTGTTTAGATATTTGGTCTCTGTTATAATGTCATGTATATCATTAGATGTAAAGGTCATATCAAGACCCATGATGTAATAGTTTGTCTCTATCTATTGTAGTCGTGTGATGAATCCCTTTTGGTCATATGATGTAATTTATAACCCCACTATGTATGGGAATGATCATGTAATATTTCAGTCATGTATAAACAATTGGTATTTGGTATATCCCCACTTGGTTGGGTGGATGAGTCAAGTTTATCCACACTTGGTTGGGAGAATGAATGTGTGTATGAGTCACTGGTGATAGGAAGGACAAATTCACATAGCTAAGTTATAGAGTCATGTTATTTTTGAAAATATTTATAGACTCTACATATGCGTAGGGGGAGTAGGGATGATATAGTACATATCAGCATGAACAAAGGGGAATCTCAATCAGAGATTTTAGCATGCACTTAGGGGGAGCATGACCCTTTGCCCTTAATGTCAAAGGGGGAGAGTGATCTTTTGTTGGTGTTGTTGCCATCAAGTCCAAAGGGGGAGATTGTTGGCAGTATGATGCATGTGTTGTACTTGATGACAACCCTCTTGTAGCAAAACAACTCACTTATACATGGTAACTAGATGAATCTACAAAAGAGATATCAGATGTGACAAAATACATGGTAGATGATGGGATGCAGAGCAGTTCAAAGGAAACAGCTTAGATGTAATGTACAATGACAACTCATTAAGATGACAGTTCACAGTGTAGAAAGTTAACATTGGCATCAAGTACAAAGGGGGAGAGTGTTGGCATTATGATACAGGTGTTGTCCTTCATGGAAACTCACTAAGATGACAAATCACAATTCAGGCTCTCAGAATGAAGGAAAAGATACATAGGTTCATCTTGACCAAGCAGTGTATACACACGGGTTAGCAGTACATAAGGCGCGTATGCATATACATGCACTTTCATGCAAGGAAAGGTGCGTACATTTGGTTTTGGACCATGGTATTTGGACCATGGTATTGTGATCCATGGTATTTGGTCCAAAGTATTGGTTCTAAGTGGTTTTGGACCATGGTATTGAGGAAGGCCTAAGACTATAAAAGGAGGAGAAGATAATTAGGCAATTGACACTTAGCAAGTCTCAAATATGTAATGAAGTGTGAGATCCAATATGCACGTTATGGGTTTATAATGATTTACTTGATCTGAGCCAAGGAGGAATCTCAATGGTTGATGGAGGAAAGGATCTAGTGATGGATTAGGATCTTATGGCTTGGAATGAATCATCTCTATATGGTTTCATCATGCTTATTCTAGATCTGTATACTGACGCATGTAATGTTATGTAAATATTATGATCTGGGTATAACTCAAGTTTGGAATAGTTGCAAATCATTAATGAATATTTACAAATGTATACACTAGTTGACTTTGATAAAAGCACATATATACACAGATTAGATACATCTAAATAGAGTATACCATATAAACTATGATGTTTGAAGTTACACATGGTTCTGGTTGTTGATGCAAAGTTCTGAGTTCTGGTGACTATTTACGGGTGTCAGTATTTTGCACATTCAGATTGGTTGATTGTGATTAGCTTCAAAGTTGATGGATGAGATCTAATAATGGATCAGGAACATAATGTCTTATCTTCATGTGATCTTATGGACTAGATCTGATTGCTGACACATGTATTATCATTTTGTATGTAGTGATCTGGGTATGTCTGAAGTCAGGAAGTGTAACGAAGTTATAAGTAAGTATTTGATGACATATACGTTGGTTCACCTTGGTGAAGTTGCATATACATGATGTTTTGGCTCTTCCAAGTAGCGTATGTACTTTGATGCATGATTTTTGATGATACAGTTAGATCTAAATATTGTTGTAGAGTTCTATGTTCTGCTCTGTGTTTTGGTGACTGTGCTTTTGTTGACATGGTTTCAGTGATTCAATGTTGGGTAATTTAAAGATTGATGACACAAGTGGTGATTGATTTTATGCTTCAATGATATTGATGGGTCTAGTATTAAAACTAGATGAAACGTGGCCTTCAGATTATGATGTTGTGTTCCATGAGTATCCAGTCTGAAAATTTATGAAACGTGGTACTTGGAGGAAGAAAGAGAAGATTGTAGCCTTCTGTAGGTCAGCATCTATGTACTAGTACATCATCTGGTACAAGAGCTAAGGGGGTTGTAGCTCCCTTTGAGGAGAAGCTGGAGAACGAGAGAAGGTTGTAGCCTTCTGTAGGTCAGCACCTACGTACTAGAACATCAGCTAGTAAAAGAGCTAAGGGTGTTGTAGCTCCTTTCCAGGAGAAGTTGGAGAATGAGAGAAGGTTGTAGTCTTCTGCAGGTAGAAGCTTGCATATTGGTATAAGACTGCACTAGTATAGAAATATTGTAAAGAAAAGTTTCTTATTAAAATAAGATAGAGATGAATTGCAGCAGGTGGTTTTCACCCACATTGTGTTTCCACCTTACATCATGGTGTTCATGTGTGCTTCTTATGTGTGATGATTTGTTCTATTTTATTGCACCTATTTACTGTTCATATGTTTAATAATGTTCTGATGCACTCATTAAATATCAACTAACTGCATCATAATTTTACTAGATATACGCTAGTTGCATTAAACATAGTTGCGTATACACACGGGTTCCATTACCTGAAGTAGCGTATATGAATCTAAGTATAGAAAAGAAAAAGATTAGTGATTTTATAATACTGATTGACCCCCCCCACCTCTTTTTATTATTTTCAACATGATCTAGGAGACTTACTTGGTCCCTTGTTGGAAGAGGCAACATTGTCTGTGGAGGTTTGTGCCAGTGCACACAACAGAGTATCCGACTAGTCTATGACTTTGGTGGGTTTAGAGAGAGATGTTCACACTAGTCTTCTTCATGTCCTCAACAATATTTTAGTCCAAAATGGGAAGACTCACCGAGCTGTCTGGGGGAAGACTTGTGTTTGTATCGTCCGGTGGAGTGTTCTGAAGTGAGCTCTCATGGATGTATCTTTTGTTGGAGTTGTTTTCCTGGATTTTATTTTTGTTTTATATGTTAAGGGTACTGGTGTATCAACTTTTTTGAATGATTTCTTGAATTTCTCTTTCGGTATCTCAATTATAGTAGGAGCCCCTTGACTTCCTAAGTTGAATCGACTATCTTGTTTTGGGGGCTTCTTCTCAGTGGTTGTTTTCTTTCAGGAAGTGTTTAGACACTGATACATGTTAACCATGTGCTAAGAACTTGGAACTTCATCAGATGCAAAATACTATTCATCATCTTCATCTTCCAACTGAACTTGCTCACTGGCATTAAAATGATCATTCATTATTGAAGCCACAGAGCCTATAAGTTGGATCCAGTCTACACAGGTCTTCTCTGAGTTTCACGCTTGGTGGAAATCAAAAAAGTTATCCTTACCAAGCAAGCCAGTTTGGAACACAACATTTGAACTCTACGCAAATTTAGTCGTGTGACTATTGCTGCTACTTGATGTCACGTTCTTTATGTGTGCAAATTTGTTTCAGGTGCTGTCTCATTTGTTTGTTTCTTGAGTTCTGCTACATCAGTTGTCAAGTACTTAAGGAGACAAGTAAGGGTCTCAATTTCACTTGTTTACTTTTCCTTCACCTTACTCACAGCAGCCTAGGACCTCCTACCCATGCCTTTGGATTCCTTCACTGGCTCATCATCTACAATGACTCCAATCACACATAGGTCCTCCACAACAATTCCTTCTTGGGAAATTTTAGATAGTGTTGGTTTCACATCTCGCTTAACGAATTACGCAATGTTGGTCGACAGTGCAGATGTGTAGTACTCGACCGTGATGGAGTCATGAGGTTTAGTTTCTGCGGTGAAATTGTTTAGGATATGGTTAAACTTACGTTTAAAGTCTTTCACTTTCTCTTTTAAGTTTGTCTTAAGACTACCTAATTCTTTCAACAACATGGCAGGGGTTTTGTCATCAGAAAAATTTTCAAGGAAAATTCTCTTGAACATCCCCTAGTTCTAAATGTAGTTGACTGGAAGGTTATGGTACCATACAACTTCTCTTCCTTCCAAGGTACATGGGAACAACCTACATTCAACATCGTCACAACATACCTCGAGGGTTTTCAGATGTAGATAGAACGTGTCTAGATGATCTTCTACCTTCATTACTCAATCAGGGTCATACTTCATTAATAGATTCTCCATGTGCCTTCGAATCTTGTGTAAGGAACCATGGAGTGCCAATGGGCCCTGTGTCATCCATTCCAAATTTTGATCATCCATGTCTTCTTCTTCTTCATACTCCTCCTCTTCTTCTGAATCAGACAATTCAACCTACGAATCTGTTATTTCATCCCTGTGTCTACATCCTTCATTGCCTTCCCCTTCACTGCCTTTGCCAGAACCTGAGCCCAAGAAAGTGTTGCTAACTTCTTCTTCTTGTAGGAAAATAGGAGTTACCTCTTCATTTTCAATAGCTCTTGCAACCTCTTCAAGAGTGATGAGGATTGCTTCTTCGAAAGACAAGAATACCACTCTTGTGGGTGTATTATTTTGCTTCCTCTGCCAAGAGGGAAGGTTGTGGAGTCCTAGGATCAATCCAATATCTTTGGGAAAATGATGGGTGATGGGCTAGACAGAGTGAAGGTACGATATCAAATTTATTGTTCACGTCTAGGAGTTGAGGATTAAACAACATCAGCATTGCATGTGGGAGAGAGGGAGTTCATGTTACTGCCTTGACTAGATGATGGATACATGGGGTTGAGAGGACATTCATCCATAAACAACTGGAGGCCCTCCTTTTAGCACCCTAAATGTTGATGATGTTGGACTTGCCAACATTTATGGGATCTCCCCAATATGCAGTCCCAACTAGACCACACACTATTTGGTGTAGGATTACCATTCGGTATGATGGCATGGTTTCCATTATCTTATGGATTTTCCTTATCTCTTTTTTTCAGCACATGAGAGTGTTATGCTTGTAACTTCAAGAAAGTGTGCTGAGTGTGCATGGTGAGTGAATAGTGTAACTCTGTGTCTGGGTTCTCTTACTATCAAAAGGGGGCAGTAAAGTGAGACTCTTGATGAGAGGGAATGGTCCCACACTAGGAAGAAACACACACAAACAACAAGAAGGTTTGTGTAGTATCCAGTGGAATAGTCCACAGTGGATGTGGTAGTCATGAAAACCAAATTTAAATGGAAAACACGTACACCATCCATTAGAATAGTCCACATGGGGGTGATGGTCATGAAAACTAAGAAAATATAAAGTTGGGTTGTCTAATGTTTGGCGAAGTAGTCCACATAGATGAGACAACAGTGATAAACAATACAACACATCTTCAAAAATATGAGTACAAAAATAACAGAAGTAGTTCAACTATCTTAGTACGAGTTAACCAAACATGGATTACAAACATTTAAAGAATAGTATTACAAATGAATACAGAACATGCGTGAAAACATGATGGCCTGAGACATGCTTCTAAATTAAGAAAAATATCCAAGACACATTTGTACACCATAAATCACTAGTCCCAGTAGTGTGACATTGGATCCAGTCCTCGCTCCTCAAAGAACATACTATAGACTCTGAAGGCTATGTGGGAGGAGCCAGCGTGAAAATTCCATTGCTCATATAATGAGGGGGTATATATAGACAAGGGGTATAACTGACCCTTGTGTCTCTTTGACTTCCCTCTTGATTGTTTGACTTCCCATGACTTTTCGACTTTACATGATGCTTTGATTCTCATATGTGGGTCTCTTGGACTTTCAGTTTACATTACATTCGTTATGACAAGTATGATCCATATTAGTGATGTTTTTGAGACAAATCATGACACAATTCAACATGACACTGTTGAATTCTACTAGCTGACTCTGGTGTCTGTATCAAGCTGATGTGTTGATGAGTGATGATATGGTCTCAGTGTAACATGTCTTCACATCTACATCAAAAAGTGTGTGTGGTCTTCGATGGTCTTGATCTTTGCTTGATGATGCATGTGAATGTGTCCCTTTCACTTTCCTACTCAATGTGCTTCATCTATTTGTTCAATCGCAAGCAAGTCTTCTAGAATGCGCCTCTTTTACATCTTGTTTGTCATCATGCCATGTTTAATCGATGTACCTATTCTTGCAGTCACTCATGATGAGACGACATCAAACCCAAAAATATCTTAGTCTATCACGATGCATTCTTTTCCATTTCGATGCAAGTGACCAGGAGAGGGACAAGGAACAGAAACTGAAGAGAACACAACATAGGCTGGGATGCGAGGCTCTGGAGCTCTATCCGGTAAAATTAAGTAGATGTCACTGGAAGGCATAATTTTTCAATTTGAGGTAGCTATGATAGCTAGGGGCAAAACCCAGTTGGGAGGGAGAATTTCCCATTTTCCGGGAGGAAGGCCATGTGGGGCGTTAGGTAGCTATTGGGCCAATCTGTGCAACTTTCCAGGGGAGCATTGGGCAAGTCATCCAGCTAGGATCTACGAAATTTCTCCAGGGAATATAGTGTAGGAAGTAAGAGGCACTGGTAGAAATTTACGTAGTTTTCCAGAGGAGTGCAAGATTGGGTTGCAATAGGATCTACTCAAAATTATGAAATCTTGGGAGAAAGTATAGTCCTAGATAATTCTGTGCAATTTCTTAGTTGGTTGCGAAGAGGGGAAGAAGGATAGGGTAAGAAAACTCTGTGAAAATTCATGGGCTGGTTGCAGAGTAGGAAAGAAGGGTAGGATAGGACAACTCTCTGTAATTACTGGGATGGTTACAAAGTGAGGAAGTAGGGTTAGTGGTAGAAAAGCTCCGCAAAATTTCTGGGTTGGTTGTAGAGATAGGAAGAAGGGTTGCTGGAGGACACTCTGCACATTTTCAGAGATTAGTACATCCCTAGGTCACAACTCAATTCATTTCTCTGGTTGACCAGTGAGAGACTAGATGGAAGGTCTTCTAGGAAGTGCAACCTGGATTGGTTTTTGCGACAAATTCTGCGCATTTCTTGGAGTCAGCCAACTAGTCATTTCCAAAATTGTGCAGAGTAGGTTGCTCAAAGGAAAACATCAAGCTCTAAGAAGTTCTAGGTAGCATTGCAAGGTCATTAAGATAAGGTTTGGTTGATAGAGGGTTGTCCAATCGACAAATTTTCAGGAAAATTGACTAAGTTTTGAAAGCAAGTGTAGTCATGCATACATGACAATGTGATCACACACTTAGCATGACTCGACAACAAGACACTTCAAACCGAAAAGACAACATGTTCTCAGTGGGACTAACTCGAAGGTTGAGAGCGACTAATGTCAAAGTTGAAAAATGTCTTTGAATGACTATGACGACACTTGCATGACAACATGTAAAACTTTGTGTGTGAGTAGAACTGATGTTGAAATATAGAAAACAACTCATACACACAAAGACAGACCCTCAAAATTACCATAAAAAATTCGCAATTATGACATAGTGATCAACATTCCGAAAGACAATCGGTGATTGATCAAGCAAAGAGGGTGAGAAAACTTGACAAGAGCTCATGGGATGAGCATGAGTGTTTGCGACCATCGAGGGGAAAAACCAAGGAAGGATCCAAAATTTGTATATACGACAAAGTTATGGAGGGTGTTGTAGCCGCTACAACCGAAAGTTTAAATGAACTTGATTTTAAAACTATAATAAATGCTAATATATTTTATAATTGGTTTAATATACATTAATATTTTTAAACAATATACTTAAATAATTTTTTATTTTTACCAAAAAGGGAAAAAATAATAATATAAGTTTTAATTGTTTATTAAATTAGTTTATGTAATTCTAATTATATTTATAGTTTAAATTGATAAATCACATCAATTAGCCTACGGGGTTTTGGATTGACGGTGAATGGGTGCGTTGTTAAGGCACTCCTTGCGATAGGTCACTGGTTCAAATCCCCCGTGGGTACTTAGGTTAGTCTTAATATAGAAAAAAATAATAAAAAAAAATCACATCAATTATATTAATTTAATTATTTTATGTTTCGTTTTGTCCTTTTTTAATTTGAATTTGAATACGGTGATATAATTTTTGGTAAAACATGGTTTCTTAAACGCACAACTCAAAACAAATTTTAGAGCACTTGAAGTATGTGGAATTTATAACTCAAAATTATTATTCCAACAAATATTTCTCAAACTTAGAATAAAGTTAACCAAAAAATATATCAAAAAAGAAAGAAGCATAGAAGATTTAGACTACATCAATTAATAATACCAACCTAGATTCATCTTAACTTCAGATCTATCATGCGTTGAGAGGGATCAAGTCTCTCGAGGTGCAAACCTCCTTTTTAGAAGAAATTGTGTTGAATGGTTTGCACATCGTGATATTGATACCGCTCAGTGGTTGATAGATATGGAGTTGAGATGGATATACTTTACATTCAATTGTGCGTAGCCACAAAAAAATTATCTAACATATGAATAATCTAACCATTTTAGATATGTTTAAAAATATGCCTAAAATTAATATGATAAGTTCCTTATCTTCTACATCTCATGCACATTAAGTTTGTATTTATATTAGACACCTAAATTTTAGCACATGACTCCTCACACAAATGGCATATTTTAACTTGAGCTAATTGATGAATCTTGTGATGAATTTTTTGATGTAAAATATCTATATCAAGAAGAGTTAAATGTTTACCTTGGCCATATATGTCTTTTAAACATTTTTTTGATAGGATTTTATTTTGCATCTTGTACTATTCTTGAGTTGGTTGAATATTGTTTTATTTTTCGATATGCTCTTTTTAACTCATCTTTTTATTTCTGCTATTCTTCATGGTCTTCAATTTTCATTCCTCCTACATTTTTTGTTGATTTCCTCATCATTGTGCATTTCATTGTATTCTTTACTCTTGACATTGATTTCTCATTGTTTATGCCCATGTTTGTTGATATTCTCATTGATACCCTCTTTGATATCTTCTTGTCATTGTTCAATATTTATTTGCTGTGATTTTATATGTTGATATGCTCTTTGCTTCTCCCTTTGTTGTTGACAATCTTTGCTAATTATCATTTCTTATGCCTTTCTCTGTGGACTTCTTCTTTGTCGTTCAATTTTTTTTAGGATGGATCTACATTGATGTGATTTTTTTTTATTATTTTTT
>Ga0068628_1001320_pt1 | contig 10183 bp, 7 predicted proteins | sample InSIn2gowninarea_FD_77431 | JGI IMG/M metagenome (GOLD analysis project Ga0068628, IMG submission 77431) | Clean room microbial communities from NASA Spacecraft Assembly Facility at Jet Propulsion Laboratory, Pasadena, California, USA -... ... | reverse complement strand
ACTAACTCTTTCAACTAATTTTAGTTGGAGGAGATTAAAAACTGTAATCCATTCTCAGGAAATCTACTAATTGTATGGCAAACGTTTACGACTGGTTTGAGGAGCGCTTAGAAATTCAGGCGCAGCAGCGTATATTTTAGACTTGCGTAATAATCCCGGCGGTTTATTGCAAGCAGGAATTGAAATTGCACGGTTGTGGCTAGATAAAGGCACGGTAGTTTACACTGTAAACCGCCAAGGAATTCAAGGCAGTTTTGAAGCTTACGGTTCGCCTCTAACCCGCGATCCATTAGCCGTTTTAGTTAATCAAGGGTCAGCTAGTGCTAGTGAAATTTTAGCTGGGGCGCTGCAAGACAATGGTAGGGCGACTTTGGTTGGAGAAACTACTTTCGGTAAAGGCTTAATTCAATCATTATTCGATCTGTCTGACGGCGCGGGTTTAGCGGTAACAGTAGCCAAATACGAAACACCCAACCATCGAGATATTAACAAGTTAGGCATAGCACCCGATCGCGTAGTTAAATTAGAACCTATTACCCGCGAACAAATTGGTACAGAGGCAGATAAGCAATATCAAGCTGCTGTAGAGTTACTAACAACTAACTTAGAGGTAGCAAAAGCTGCTTAAAGCTACTCAATAATTGCTGAAGTTTTTAAGCTGGCTAAGTCTAGCGTCGCTAATTGCTGATACGCATTAGCGATTACTTTCTTCCCACGCAAAAAGCCGATATTTGCCCCCGGACAAATATAAGTCAAAGTTTCGGGGGTAAAAGTTTCCTGTAGTAGTTTTAGACTATTTATTTGCCAATGCCATTGAAAAGTTTTAGAAGTTCTTAGCGGTACTGGTTCCCCTTGGCGATTTGGAAGTAGATGCCGCCCCGCAAACAAAATACCGCCATAACGCGGATAATAAAAGCAGGAGGAGCCAGGAGAATGCCCTGGTGTCCAAATTGCTTTTAGCCGCTCTAAACTAACTTCTTGCCTGAAAGTTGTTAATTTAACTTTTGGTAATAAGTAAGCTTCTTGCTCTTGAATTAAAACTTCACAATCAAAAGAGTTTTGGATAGCTCGTACCTTGCCAATCCCACCCCGATGAGTGATGACCAAAGTTTTTACCCCACCGTGCAACGTCAAAAACTCACAGGTAAACTCGTCAAACGATGGACAGTCAAGCAAGATATTACCTTCTTTTTCTACAATAAGATAAGCAGTCCCGCCTAAAGTGTCAGAGTTAGGTGAAAAAGCATAAATATTATCGAATACAGCTTGCGGTGGTTTGGGAGGACGCTTCGCGGGAATTGAGGCAGAATTAGTTGTATTAACAGAAGTGGGGGAAGAAGAATCTAAGTACACTGCTACCGCCAGTAAAAAGCTTTAGTCTTTTGATTATGAATGCAGTAGGTTAGATTTTTCAAACAAGTATGATTTTTTCAAACTCTGATTAAACTTTATTGTAAATAGCATGATCGTTGACTGGATTATTCTTTCATTTATGGCACTATTTACCTACCTAATAGTGCGCCGGAGCGTCGCTGGAGTAACAACTACTCCCGTTTGGCTGTTATGGTTGGTATTGATGACACCGCCTTTTGTTTGGAGTTTATGGGTAGTAGTTTACGGTGCAAAGCAGCTACCGCCAATAGAACTATTAATAGGCATGAGCCTATTGAGCATATTTTTCTACCTAAAGCTGCATCAAAAAGGGCGAAAGAACTTAACGCCTCCTCAAAGCGAACCATCCCAAGCGGCGGAGCCAATTGCTCAAGTCAAAGATGCAGACCCACCGCCTGCACCAGTGCGCCCTATTGATAAAACTGAAGAAACTAAGTTAAGAAATTGCTTTCCTTGGTCTATTTTTTATGTAAACAATATTGAGTATCGACCCCAAGCAATTATTTGTCGGGGACAGTTAAGAGAAAAATCTTCATCCCAGGCTTACCAGCGAATTAAAGAAAACGTCCAAGCAGAGTTTGGCGATCGCTTTTTAGTATTATTTCAAGAAGATATAACTGGAAAGCCGTTTTTTGCCTTGGTTCCCAATACACAATCCGCAAAAAGTAGCAATACTAAGCTAACTCGCCCCGGTTTGGCTCTAGGACTACTAATTTTAACAGTTGCCACAACTACCTTTGTAGGGGTAGAAATTGCTAATGCTAATAGTGTTGAATCTTTAAGAACCAATCCAGGAATACTACTAAGCGGTTTACCTTACGCGATCGCATTAATGACTATTTTGGGCATCCACGAACTAGGACATTATTTAGCTGCCCGATACTACAAAATTCGGGCAACATTACCGTACTTTATTCCGTTTCCAGCATTTTTAGGCACTTTTGGCGCATTTATTCAAATGCGTAGCCCCGTACCCAACCGCAAGGCATTATTTGACGTTAGTATTGCTGGTCCATTGGCAGGTTTTGCCGTGACTTTACCTGTACTAATTTGGGGTTTAGCTCATTCCACAGTAGTATCGCTGCCAGAAAAAGCCGAACAAGTTTTAAATCCTAATGCTTTAAATCCTAACTATTCGTTATTATTAGCGTTACTCAGCAAGCTAACGTTAGGTATTCAACTAAGCAACGATCGCGGGTTAGATTTGCACCCAGTAGCCGTAGCAGGGTTAATCGGAGTTATCGCTACAGCCTTAAATCTAATTCCTGTAGGACAACTCGATGGCGGTCATATTATCCATGCCATGTTTGGACAGCGTAACGGAGTAGCCATCGGGCAAATTTCTCGATTTTTATTACTAGGGCTGGCTTTACTGCAACCGGGGTTTGGGTTATGGGCAGTGATTTTATTTTTTATGCCCATTGCTGACGAACCAGCGTTAAATGACATTAGCGAACTAGACAATAAACGCGATATTTTGGGAATACTTGCTATGGCTTTGTTGGTAATTATTATTTTGCCCATGCCAGACGCGATCGCGCAATTATTGAATTAGTAAAAAAATTCACTTTTATCGAGCAAAGGTTATTAATGGTACAATCAATTCATGTTATTGGCGGCGGCATAGCTGGAACTGAAGCAGCTTGGCAGATTGCGGCGGCGGGAGTACCAGTCATACTGCACGAAATGCGCCCCCAAAGAGCCAGCCCCGCCCACCATTCTCAAGAATTAGCAGAACTTGTCTGTAGTAATTCCTTTGGGGCGCAATCGAGCGATCGCGCGGCGGGTTTATTACACGCTGAATTGCGCCAACTCCAATCAATAATTATTTCTAAAGCTGACGAACACTCTGTACCTGCCGGAGGTGCTTTAGCTGTAGATCGAGGTAAGTTTAGTCACGACTTAACTACAACTGTTGCAGAACATCCATTAATTGAACTGCGGCGGGGAGAAGTCGAGCAAATTCCTTCCGGTATTGTTGTTTTAGCTACAGGACCCTTAACTAGCCCCCAATTAGCCGAGGACTTGCAGCGATTTACAGGGATGGAGTACCTGAGTTTTTTTGATGCAGCAAGTCCGATTGTAGTAGGTGAATCTATTAACCGCGATTTTGCTTTTCCGGCTTCTCGTTACGATAAGGGCGACGCTGACTATCTCAATTGTCCGATGAACCGCGAACAGTATTTACACTTTCGCCAAGAATTATGTATTGCCGAACAAGCCGAATTGAAAGATTTTGAGCGCGAAACGGCTAAATTTTTTGAAGCTTGCTTGCCTATTGAGGAATTAGCGCAGCGCGGTGAAGATACCATGCGTTACGGCCCCTTAAAGCCTGTGGGCTTATTTGATGCCCGTAAAGGCGATTTTCGCGCTCCTGAAAATAAGTCCGAACGTCCCTACGCTGTCGTACAACTGCGTCAAGAAGATAAAGCCGGGCAGTTGTGGAATATGGTAGGGTTTCAAACAAATTTACGTTGGGGCGAACAAAAGCGGTTATTTCAAATGATTCCCGGCTTAGAAAATGCGGAGTTTGTGCGTTTGGGAGTTATGCACCGAAATACATTTATTAACGCGCCGCAGTTATTGCATCCTAGCTTGCAATTTAAGAGTCATGCCACAGTTTTAGCGGCTGGACAAATCATTGGTACAGAAGGCTATACCGCAGCTTCAGCCGGGGGTTGGTTAGCCGGAACAAATGCCGCTAGATTAGCTTTAGGCAAGCGGGCGTTAACGCTGCCTACGACAACAATGATGGGGGCGCTATTTGAATTTATTAGTTCCGCATCGCCTAAACATTTTCAACCAATGCCGCCCAATTTTGGCATTTTACCCCCATTACCAGAGAAAATTAAGAGCAAACAAGAACGATATGCTGCTTACCGCGATCGCGCTTTGGCCGATTTAGTTAATTGGCAAGCTGAATTATCTTTAAAATTAGCTGGGGTAGGCGTGTAGTTAATCTTTAACTCTTACTTTTTAGGAAATGGTTAAATTATCTAAAACAAGTTACGCTTTGATGCTCTAATCGAGAGAAATTTTACTTACCTAGCGATCGGTGCTATACTTACAAAATATATTGGGTATGTAGCTCAGTGGATAGAGCATCAGATTCCGGTTCTGAGGGTCGGGGGTTCGAATCCCTCCATACTCGTTAACTAAAAAGCTTTGAAACAATTTTGTTTCAAAGCTTTTTAAGTTTTAACCAAATATAGATTTAAACTCATTTGCTATCCGTTAAATTTACGTAAAACAAGCAATCAACAGTTTAACCTTCACTATCTTTAAAACTTTGAACTATCCGCGATAACTCGCTTTTTTCGTTAATAGTAATCCGGCTGGGAGAACCGCTAATAATGCGTTCGTAATTGCGGAATGAGTCAGTAATCTGCGGGCCTGTGGCGCTAATTGTATACTCGCGAATGCCTTTATCATGCCAAGATCCGCGCATTTTAAATACATTTATTGCCCTTGACATTTCACTGCGAATTTCTACATATTGCAGCATCAAAATTGTATCGGTAATAGTAGAAATATGAGAATCGGTAATAGAATTCGATCCCATAAATTGCTCAGATGTATTTGTAAAAAATCCGGTAATTTCTTCTTGCTTGGCGTAACCTGTCACCCCGATTACAAACTGACGGAAGGCGTTATTGCTAACTCCCCGCGCTAAAGCTGAAAGTGAATCTATCGCAATTCTAGATGGCTTAAACTCAGCAATTTCTGACTTAATAATTTGCAAGTGATCTTCTAATCCGGTCGATTCGGGATAAGCACAAATAATTTTGAGTAAGCCTTTGCGCTCCATTTCTTCAAAATCTATTCCCCAGGAAAAGGCATTACGCGATAATTGAGCGCGGGATTCTTCGTAAGCAAATGCTAAAGCGCGATCGCCATTTGCACAAGCATTTTCTAAAAACTTGCTCACTAACAAAGTTTTACCCGTCCCCGTCGCCCCAGTAGCTAAAATAATTGAATCTTTAAAAAACCCACCTCCGCACATTGTATCTAAAGTATCTACGCCAGACGATACTCTAACATTGGACGATCTTTGCGTCAATTGCATTGCCCCCAACGGAAAAATATTAAATCCTTCGTTACTAATAGTTAAAGGATACTCGCCTTTCATATGCGTAGAACCGCGCAATTTTAATATTTCAATTGTCCGGCGGCGACGTTCTCCTTCTAAAACATTACGCACAATCGTTACATTATCTGATACAAATTCTTCAACACCAAATCTTGCTACAGGCCCGTATTCTTCTATGCGTTCGGTAGTCATAATTGTTGTTACGCCAATTTGCTTTAAACGTGCTACTAACCGAAAAATCTCTCGCCGGACTATTGAGGATGATTCGTATTGTTGAAATAATGCAGTAATTGAGTCTATAGAAACTCTTTTGGCTTTATATTTGGTAATTGCGTATTGCAAACGTTCAATTAATGCGGACAGATCGAAATTGCCAACAACTTCTTGCCCTTCGGGGTCGGGAGAAGCATCCAATATAAATAGTTTGCCGTCGTCGATAGTTTTTTGTAAATCCCAACCTAATCCCCAAGTGTTTTTAATAATGTCTTGTGGCGTTTCTTCAAAGGTTACAAATATTCCCGGCTCGTCAAAGAAAATTATCCCATTATAAAGAAATTGTAAAGAAAATAAAGTTTTTCCCGTACCAGAAGTACCGCTAACTAATGTAGTTCTACCAATGGGCAAACCACCTTGACTTATATCATCAAAGCCCTCAATCATTGTCCGCAGTTTTTGTACGCCTCTACCATGGGCTAATTGAGAGTTTAAGATATGGCTATTATCATTCATTTTTATTAAAGTTAAATTTATTAAAGTTGACAGTCAGCAAAAGCTACAATTACTTTCATTAAAATGTTATTCATCTTCTTGAATTTCGTCGTAAAATAAGCTTAAGCCAATTAGTACCTTCTCTCGGTCGGAAAGATCGCCAATTATGCGCTTAACTGGAAGGGGTAAAACTTTAGATAGAGTTGGTATTGCGAGTATTTTATCTTCCTCTGCTAGATGAGGATTTTTGATTACATCAATTACTTTTAGAGCATATACTCCTTTAAACTCTTGCTCCATAATATTTTTAAGCATTTTTAAAGCCCGAAGGGAATTTGGTGTATTACCAGCAATATAAAGCTTAAGAATGTAAGCTTTTTTTTAAAGTATTCATAATACAAGTAGATAAAGTAAGAACCTAATGTTGAATAGTAGAATAGCTAGACAGATGACGGCGATACATTTCACATAAATGCGCTAAAATTTCAATCAAAGTTAGGCGGTAATCGAGCAAGATTTCTTCACTTCTTCCTTCTAATTTTAATTGCTTAGAAAAATCTTCTATTAACTCCATGTGAATTTGAATTACTTGCGGCACTGGAATATTACTAGAAAAAACCTTATCGGTAAATTTTTCAATTTCAATTTTAACGCCTGAAGTAGCAAAATATCTCAAAATAATTTGCTGATAATCTTGCTTTAATTCTTGAATAAATGTATTTTGCTTTTCTAACGACATTTCCTGAAATAACGCTTGGTTCCGATCGTTTTGATAACTAAAACGCTTCATGAATTTTTATTAAAAAAGCTAAATTTAGTTGTAGTAGTTTAATATTTTTATTAAAGCTAAGCATTCCAAAACTTAAAAAATTATTAATATGTTAATAGCTAAGTTTGAAAAAGTTATTTGGATAAAATACAAACAGTTAGTCCTGGGGTAGCAATCTAAAAAGTATGTCAATTTCCAAGCTAATGGTAGATAAAAATAGAAACAACAAAACATTGTATTTTATTATAATTGCTAAATGCGATCGCATTAAAAGCTGTTTTTACCGCAATCAACTCTAGATACCACAACAAGAAATGAAAGTTGTCATTAAAACGGTAGCGATCCTAGGCTCTAGTAGCATTTACTATACCAAAGAGTTTAAAACCTACGTGTCACTTCTAGGGACAATTTATGGTGGTGCAGGATGTTAATGCCCACCCTTAAACTGAGAAATTTTATAGCGCTCGTACCTTGGTGCGAGGAAACGCTGACTATAGCCGCAGTGTTAGAGACATTAACCACAAAGCAAAGCGATCGCCTAGTGGTAGTAACACAGCAAAAGCCAATAGGATTAATTTATACAAATCTTCTTACTTTTTACTTAAGCGGTTTATCAAAATCTAAAAAACAAAGTTTGTTGGGATCGGCGCTCGAAGATAATCCTCATCTTATCGAACCTCTACAGCAATTGCCTGGAGATTGGAGTTTAGAACAATTTAATTTATATTTGCAAGCACAGAACGATGGTGGTAGCGGTCAATGGGCGGTGGTAGACAACAACGCTAAGTATCTAGGATTAGTCAATAGTTCGCAGGTGCTGCAATACTTAGCATGTTCGCCGACAGAAAACAGTATTGTCAGCCAATTATCGTTAGAGTTTTTAACTCAGATTGTAGAAAAATTGCCTTGGGCTGTAGTATTACAAACTAGCATAGGCGAAGTCATTGCTCAGTCAATAACCTGGCAAGAACACTTCGGTTTGAGCCGAGATTCGGTCGCCGTCCGGCAAGAAATAGCCAATATTTTATCCTCCACACCCCCAAATAAAAAGGAAGAAGTAGATACAAAAGATACCCACACCGAGGAGCAACAGCCTAGTTTTAGTCGTTGTCAGTTAGGAACAAAACCAGGTACTTGCGTCTGTATTTGCCCGACACTAGACGGGCAAGAGAAAGTATGGGAATTTGTCAAAATCGCGCTAACTAACTCTATGGAAAATTTGTGGCTAATCATAGCCAACGATCTTAGCTACCAACAGCAATTAGCGTCAGAACTAGCGGCAAAAAATGCCGAGTTAATTCAGTTAAACCGCCTTAAAGATGAATTTTTAGCTTGTATTAGTCACGAATTAAAAACACCTATTACCGCCGTAATGGGGCTATCAACTTTATTAAAAGATCGAGCTTTAGGGCAATTAAACGATCGCCAAGAGCGTTACGCGCGACTAATTCATCAAAGCGGTCGTCATTTGATGGCAGTAGTCAACGACATCCTAGACCTAACGCGGATGGAGACAGGACAGTTAAAACTGACTTTAGAACCCGTACAAATTCGCAGCGTTTGCGATCGCGCGTTAGAGCAAGTTAAAGCGTTATCGTCTAAAGCTAATAACAATCTTGAAGCTACAGAGGAGCATCGATTTACTTTAGAAGTTGAACCAGGCATAGATATTTTTATAGCTGATGAATTGCGCCTGCGGCAAATGCTGGTAAATATGCTGAGTAACGCCTACAAGTTCACCGAACCAGGGGGCGAAGTGGGGTTACAAATAAATCGCTGGGAAGGCTGGATTGCTTTTACAGTGTGGGATACAGGAATTGGAATTGCCGAACAGCAACAGCACTTAATCTTTCAAAAATTTCAGCAACTAGAAAACCCTCTAATTCGTCAGTTTGAGGGCGCAGGGTTGGGACTTGTATTAACAAGAGCGCTGGCTCGTTTGCATGGCGGAGACGTAACTTTTTTATCTAAGCAAGGAATTGGTAGCTCTTTTACATTGCTATTACCACCTAGTCCTCCGCAAGCCTTTGTTGCAGAGGAAAAAGATACCAGTTATCCCACTAGACAACCTCCCACGTCGCTATTGCCAACACCGCCTTCACCTTCGACATTTTTATCGCTGTCGGGCGGATCTAGGATAGCACCCCCTTCGACAGTACAATTGCGACCAAACCCATTAATATTGGTAGTTGAAGCTGCGCCCCAATTTGTCGAAAGTCTTAGCGAACAACTAAACACTTTAGGCTACCGTGTCGTTGTTGCTCGTTCGGGAACTGAAGCCTTAGAAAAGTCCCGGAGACTGCAACCTGGCTCAATATTTCTCAATCCAGTTTTACCCGTTCTTTCCGGTTGGGATGTTTTAACTCTGCTTAAAGCCGATGTTGCTACTAGCCAAATTCCTGTAATTGTTACCGCCACTGGAGCCGAGAGAGAGCAGGCATTTTTAAACAGGGCTGATGAATTTATTAGTCTCCCCATTCAAAACCAAAACTTGCAGCAAATTCTCCATCGTTTTTGCTCGATAACTCCAATTTTTCCGTCAGAAAGTGGAAATGGCGATCGCCCTCGATGCGATTTATTGACAGTTTTGTGGTTAGTTACGCCTTTTGAGTCTTCTTTACTAACTTCCAGTTTGTTGCAACTTCATCATCGTGTAGTTGAGGCAGATGATTTAGAACAAGCCGAGTTGTTAGCCCGAATTTGGCAACCAAATGTTGTAGTTATAGACGGTACAATTTTGGAGCCTTTAAACTATGTCCAGCAACTTAGCACTTATTCTAAATTAAAGCGCTTACCTTTAGTAACGTTAAACGCTGCCACTACGCAGGCTGTAAACCAAGTACCGGGATTAATGGTATTTCCTTGCTTGAATACCGACCGAGATGTAACGCTCAATTCTTTATTGGCAGTTTTGCAAGTGGCGGCGGGTATTAATTGGAAACCAAGCTTATTAATTGTCGATCTTGCGAGTTTACCTGACTTGCAACCGTCAGAACTTAGCGAAAGTAATGCTGCTAAAAACGAGTGGTTTCAAGCTTTAGTTCAGTATTTACAAACGGCTGGATTTCAAACAACTATGAGTCAGTTATGGGCAGAAGTCATGCCCCAGGTTGAATCTTCCAGCGTAGATATTATACTAATTAGTTTAGGGAATAAACCTTTTACTCCTCAAGCAATTCAAGCACTTATTGCTTTAAGCGAGCAGGAAAACTTACCGCCAATTT
>Ga0068628_1001318_pt1 | contig 10187 bp, 5 predicted proteins | sample InSIn2gowninarea_FD_77431 | JGI IMG/M metagenome (GOLD analysis project Ga0068628, IMG submission 77431) | Clean room microbial communities from NASA Spacecraft Assembly Facility at Jet Propulsion Laboratory, Pasadena, California, USA -... ... | reverse complement strand
CTTGGGATCTGCTTCGATATCCTGGATGAGTAGGAAGCAGAAGTCGGTGGCTTTGAGCACCACCGAAGCAGAGTATATTGTTGCTAGCATGGCCTCCTGTGAGGCAGTCTAGTTGCGAAAGCTCTTCAGTGAGCTATTTGGATTTACATTTGATACCACCGTGATCCTATGTGACAACTAGAGTAGGATTTGTTTGTCAGAGAATTCCGTATTTCATGATCGCTCCAAGCATATCGATATCAGGTACCACTATATTTGAGATATGGTGCAGTGAGGAGCAATAAGGCTCCAACATATCGGTACAAATGAACAGGTTGTCGACATTCTGACAAAGCCCCTAGGGAAAGTCAAATTCCTGACTTTCCGAGAACGACTTGGTGTCGTTCAAAGACCCTCTGATGAGGGTCATGTATGATGCATTGAGCTCTGGGAGCTCCAGGGGGGTGCAGGGTACTTCTTGGAGTGACATATGACCACAGGGTGATTCACCATCTCTTGGTGGTATACATGTACACCCCGTGGCGATTATGTAGCAGGATGATTGGTTCTCCTATGAGGTTTGGATGATGTGTTCTCCATGACGACTATGTAGCAGGATGATTGGTTCTCCTGTGAGGTCTGGATGATGTGTTCTCCATGATGACTATGTAGCAGGATGATTGGTTCTCCTGTGAGGTCTGGATGATGTGTTCTCCATGACGATTATGTAGTAGGATGATTAGTTCTCCCGTGAGGCCTGAATGATGTGTTCTCCATGGCATTTATGTAGCAGGACGATTAGTTCTCATGTGAGGATAGGATTGATTAAGTTCTCCTATCAAGGCATCCTACCCATGCAGTCTGGGACTCATGGGAAGTACCTCTCATCTGATCAATGGGCAGGGCAATGAGGATATGGACCATAGTAGTACCGATGGATGCATCGCTGTATCTACCATACTCCCTATGCTAGGATGACCTTCATTGATCTGGGATCAATGATACTAGTCTGGGACTAGTGGTTGGAGTTGTACCCACTATGACACTGACTTCGGGTCAGTTGAGGACTGGTCTGGGACCAGTGGTACACACTATGAGACTGAATTTGAGTCAGTGGAGGATGGTATGATACATCCTCGTGACGTTCATTGATCTGGGATCAATGATATTGGTTTGGGACTAGTGGTAGGAGTTGTACCCACTATGACATTGACTTCGGGTTAGTTGAGGATTGGTTTGGGACCAGTGGTACACACTCTGAGACGGATTTTGAGTTAGTGGAGGATGGTATGATACATCCTTGTGACCTTCATTGATCTGGGATCAATGATACTGGTCTGGGACCAGTGGTAGGAGTTGTACCCACTATGACACTGACTTCGGGTCAGTTGAGGACTGGTCTGGGACCAGTGGTACACACTCTGAGATTGACTTTGAGTCAGTGGAGGATGGTATGATACATCCTCGATCATTTTTTCTTCTTCATAATTCAGACAAAGCAGAGCAGAGCAGATCAGAAGAGGGCAGAACAGAACAGAGCATGACATGCAGAATAAAGCAGGGAAGAGCAGGGGTCAAGCTATATAGGGCAGTGCATTTAATGGATGAATAGTAGCGATCGACAGTGGAATTGTAGATGGAGTTCTCCCTAGTTGAGAGGGAGTGTTAAAATTGGCAACTAGGGCCAAACTTCATGTGGGTCATCTTATTCATGGCTAATAATATGTTTATTAGATTCCTCTCATCGAGAGGTGTAGGATTGATCTAAAGATCATCTGATTCCGATAAGTATTTATGGAGATATGAATTTATTTTGATTATGGAATTATTATCAAGCCGACCAGCAACTCATGTAGGCTCAGAAGCCCAACAGACGCATCTATTCATCATCAACATTTGTGTCTAAATACAGGGGGTCTTTTCCTCATTTTCACTCACTCAACTCATCACATCTCTCTCTCTCCCCTGCGCAGAAAAGAGGCTCTTCTCTCCTGCGCAGAAAAGAGGCTCTTCTCTCCTGTGCAGAAAGAGACTCTTCTCTCACATGTGTGGAAGCAAGATGTAGAATTTAGGGCTGCAACTGCAGATCAGAAGTTTGACCAGCGTTGACCATCAGACTCCCTCCTTAGAACTGCGCTGTAGGTGAATCTGGATCTCCATTGAAGGCCGCAATTTTTGGTGAAGGAATCAAGCCGATCCGACAGTCGGTTTGCAAGATATTATCTGCCCTAGTTTAGCGTGATCTAGGGTTTGATGCTATTGATGTAACTCAGATTTATGTACTCTTTCTCTCTGCTGAATTATTGAAGATAAAAGAAGATTTGATCAAAGGGTTTCCCCATATTGGGGTTTGTCCCTGGCTAGCCGCCACATCTTGTGTCTCGTCTCGGTTTGTTTTCTATAGATCGTTTAATGTTCTATCTGCACTTTACTTTATGTACATGTGATTGCTAATTTGTGGATAATAATAAGAAAGATAAGTAAACTGCTCTAAGCATAGAACATACCATAACTTAACAAAGAAAGAAAGGAAGAGATCGTGGAATAAGCAACAGTGATAAAGGCAATCAACATTTGAGAGACCAAGAAGATTTGAATATGATATCTCCCAGAAAGATATGAAGACTCTGATGGAAGCCTGGAAAAGATAGAGACCCTTGACAATACATATCTCTAGGAGATGTGTCAACATGTACGCTGGATGCTAATGCCTGTAGGAAGATGTCATGGTGAAAAACCTTCACAAAGATAGTTATGATTTAAGTGTTCACTACTTATTTATAAATTAGTATCTGGATGGGCTTATGCAGGATTACCAAGGGAAGAACTATGGGTATCTTCCAAGATAACCATATAGAAGGATGCAAGATCTTTCCAAAGAAGAAAGCACGTTGAAGGTAGCATAACATGAAGCAATGCCAGATGTAAACTGATAGCTCACTTTTTTATGAGAGGGATCATGACATGACTAACTCCTGGATGAAAGTGATGGATGGTTCGTGCCCTATAAAGAAGTCCCCAAAAGAAGAAGACTCCTTGACAAAGAAAATTCATGACATCAAAGGAAGGAGTTTTTCTAGCAGCTAGTTGTCCCATCATCTCCACCTGAGGAGCTGCTGTAGGTCCCTAATTAAGAGGGAACCTGGAAACAAGTTTCTTACTTGGAAGAAACTTGGAAATTCCTAAGCCAAGAGGGAGCTTAGGTACATTCCTTTTGTAGGAATGAGTAGATTTGCCCTCCCTAATTAAGAGGGAGATATAGACATGTTATTCTTGTCTTCACTTGGGAAGACAAAATAAAGGATTAGTTTATCATTTGGCATTTGATACTCTTCGAGGATGAGATAGGGCATCCAAGATAAGAGGAGTCGTGGAGGACCGATATTCTTTGAGGGTTGGGGTGCCCAAGATAAGAATAGTCCTCATGGAGCACACCCTGAGAACCAGGGTAGGGTATGTTCTGAGAGAGACAATGGTGAGGGTGTCTATAAATCATTGGTCTTGCCAACATTGAGCTCAGATCTTGTGGAGAGATATAGTTGTTAGTCAAGGCCTTGCTATATAACAATGCTAGTTAATATGATGCTAAACAAATGGGTTACCGATCCGATTCTTCTTATGAGAGATTCTTCAGGTTGAGAATGACCAAGAACCATTATGAATACCTCCCTAGTTAAGAGGAAGTGTTGAAAAGTGTAACTAGGGTCGGTTTTCATAGTGACATGTAATTGTGATTTTATGTAAAAGATGTAAAGAAGAAAATAAGATTATTGTAATGATTGCATCATGGGTTTCATGAGCAAGAGAATTTATTTTAGTATAGGCTCCCATTGAGAGCCTTTAGGAATTTTGTCATCTATTCATAAAAGTATAAAGAGTAATTGTCATGTAATGAAGCCATGTTACACATTGTAAAATAGTTGCACTTGTTTATGTAAAGTCATCCTCCAAGACCTTGTCACTAGCCCTCATCAAATTGGCCTACAACGAAGGAAGAATCAAGAAGATGAAGTCGACCTCTCTCCAAGGTAAAGTTGGTCTATTCCTGAGATCATGTCGGCCTAAAGGACATGGGAAAACGTGTATATATACAAGTATTCAGCCTCACTTGATAGCAAGCAACTTGGTCAAGAAAGTCTACAAGGAAGTGCGAGAAATATACTCAAAGGACCCTCTATCTTAGTGAAGCAAGAAGGAAAGAGAGCGAAGTTCCTTGAGGAATGTTTTAGGGTAGTATATTCTCCCACATGTGAAGGCAGAAGGTCTGAAGGTACCAAAAGAAGGTCGAAGTTTTTGCAGCTGCATTAAAGTGATCTTATTTGGGTAAAGGACCTCGCTAGAAGAAGCTGAGTAGAAGTACAATAGGTCTCTCTTGAAGAGACACATCAAGGAGCGAAAGTGTCCTAGGGTTTCTGAAATAGGGTTGCAGACCTACATCAAGGAAATTGAGATTCTCAAGGAAGCCGAGAAGAGGAAGAGGAAGAGCAGTTTTGGAAAGGAGGCTGGTGACTTGGTCTTGGGAGGAATCTAGTGTCAAGGGTCATTGTCATGGTCTTGGTGTTCGTCAATTGAAGATTTATAAGAAGAATTTCGTTTGGGTTTTCCTCTCAAAGAGTGAGAGGTTTTGGCCCTGGCTGACAAGCCTATATACTGTTTCTCTTGTCTCTTTCTTTTGTTCATGATATGGTAATTGTCTTGATGAAAAGAACACAATAATAATTTCAAGAAAGAAAAGATCATAATCAAGAAGCGAAAGTCTATCACTAGCAATTATCATAAGTAGAGAAATCACCTAACTATTGGTGCCCTAGATTTCTCAACACATAGTGCCTACATCTTGTGTCTCTTTTTTTGTGATCTTCATACACATAATATGGTAATTGCTTGATGAAAGATAAGATAATAAAGAAGTAAAAGAAGCCAACACAACTGACAAGTAATTATCAAGAAAGGAGAATCAAAACCTAATCTATTTGCATTGATTTTCCAACACATACTGTTGTCAATGAGCCCTTGGACTCCTTTGAAAACTTCAACAATACTATGAATGGTTGCGGCTACAGGAATCAATAAATGTAAGTGTGAAACATACCTCTATGTGGTGTTCAATGCTATTTGATTTACTAGTCTCCCTAAAAATATTTGATCACATTAACAAGGCATATCACTTCAGGGCAAGACTTGTCAATGGTGTCACTGCATTGGATGTAGGTTCAGACTGCTCATAAGACTGTCCTAATCTGTTGCCTTGGAGTGATCACGATGTACTAATGCTTATAACCCCTCACTGAATTTTGAAGGTCGAAAATCAGAGATAAATGCAATGCACAGGCCGCAAATACTTCAATAAAGCCACAATCTAGATGCTACGGTTATCCATAATTATTGTAATAGCCAACGAATATTTCTTTCTGCTCAGAACTGGATGACCATAGGGATTTTAGGAGAAACATTTATCATTCTTCTTCACTAGTCCTTGATGAGCCATAGAGATAAAGATTGAGATCCTTAAGCTTACAAGTGTTTCCCTAGATGTTGAGAAATCTTGGGCATTGAATAGTTAAAAGATTTCTCTGCTTGATAATTGCTTGTGATATACTTTTACTTAGCTTACAATATTTTCTTCGTTATGTTATTATTGTGTTCTTTTCATCAAGACAATTACTAATATGCACAATAAAAGACAAGTGACACAGTATGTAGGCTTCTCAACCAGGGCCAAAATCTCTCACCTCTTGAGAGGAAAACCTGATCAAAATTCTTCTTCTAGATCTTCAATTGATGAGTACCTAGACCATGCCATAAACCCTTGACTCTAGTATCCTCTCAAGAACCTTGTCACTAACCTTGATGCTCTGCCTCTTCACTTCCTAGACTTTCTTCTTGATCTCGAAGTGCTCTCCTCGACTTCTTCTAGAGGAACTCGGTCTCTATACTTTATGTGAAAATTCTATGACTGCAACAAGTGATTTTTTTTACATACTTATTTCTCAATAAATTATTTATAGAGACCCTTTAGTAAACATTAAAATAAATTTTGCTGCAGATATCACACCATAATACAAAAACAAACACATGCACAAGAATCAACACATCACCACAGATATTTTGGACAATTGTCCCCAGAAAAATCCAATGTGGGAAAACCGGTGCAACAGAGGAGGATTTTATTATTTAGCAATTCTTCAGTACAACTGGATGCCAAACTAGCTTACACAACAGAGAAAAAAATTCTTCAACACTTCTCCCAATCTCAGCGTCAGGCTTGCTGGCCTCTGCGCAGCTCCCAGACCCTCTGCGTTAGCTCCTGCCTCTCTGCATCAGCACTGGGCCTCTCTGCATTAGCACTGGGCCTCTCTGCATCACCCATGCATGCCCTCCAGTGACTGTGTAGTCTGCTGCCTCTGCGCTTGCCTGAGAGGCTCTGTGTCTGCCTCTCTAACCTCTATGCTGGTCTTCTAGTGCTGTTCCCGACTCTCTGTTTCGTACCCGCTGCCTCTTGCTGCTCTCCATATCACTAGTTCAAATTTCTCAGCTAACCCCTCTCCAAAAATTGAACTGGTTGGTCTCCCTCAGTATGTTTTCCAACTGACCCTCAAGCCTCTTCTTATACTTTTCTTGTTGGTCCTTCAATGACCGAGATTAAATCTCTGATCAACGACTAAGATTAGTTTGTCTTGATCCATGACTTTTGGAACCTTCTAACCCAGTTTTATACTAATACCCATTAATATTTTATTCTTCCTAAGTTTAGACTTAGGAACTCCATTAAAAACATTAATTATTTTAATATCTCTCAAACTGATTAGAATCTGCCCAAACCATTTCTGGGGTTTGGAGATCTTATGTGCTTTAGCCTCTCCATCAATTTTCATGGCTAGAGCACATCCGATGCTACCCCAAATCAACACTTCCTCTTAGCGAGGAATGTGCTCTAGTAATACTCCATACTGAGCATCACTCTGACTATACGACACTGGTACCTGTGTTGATGCTAGGCCTCCCTACCTAACATCCTCTGCATTACTGCCCATGGCTCTGCCTTTGCCACTGCTGCATCCATATGACAGCTCCCTATGCATTCGTGTCGCTGCTTGTCCTTTCTCCCAACACTGCATCTGCACTGCAACTTCCTCTGCATCTGTGCTACTGTTGGTCCTTCTTCCCAACATTGCATCTGCACTGGAATCTCTTCTCGTCATGCTGCATCATACTACTGCTGCCTGCTACTACACTGCAACATCACCCCCATTTTTGCTATTGAAATGGATTCTTTATCATCCCCATCTTTTCCCTCAAACAATCAAACTTTGTTCTTCCAAGGGCCTTGGTGAGGATGTTTGCCACCTATCCTCCCGTAGGAGTGTAGCTCAACTGTACAGCTCCTCGTTGGACACAGTCTCTAATAAAGTGACACCGGATATCAATATGCTTTGACCGATTGTGAAATACTAGATTCTCAGAGAGCTTGATGCAACTCTGATTATCACACATGATCTTGATCACCTCCATGTTTCTTCTAAATAGGTTCACAAGCAATTTTCTAAGCCATATAGCTTCACATGAAGCTGTGCTTACAACCATATATTCTACCTCAGCTGAGCTCAGAGCTACGGACTTCTGTTTCCTACTGCATGAGGAGGTCATTCCTAATCCAATGTTGAAACAGTACCAGAGGTACTTTTCCGATCTACTGAACTTCCAGCACAATCTGCATCAATGAATCCACTCAATCTGATATCCTTACTCCTGGTGTACAAGAGTCCATAATCAATTGTTCCCTGTATATATCTGAGACCATGTTTGGCTGCTACCCAGTGTGCCCTCTTGAGCTCGACCATGAACTAATTGAGGGTGTTGACAGCGTAACGAATGTCTGGTCTGGTATTGACCAGATACATCAGGGACCCTATGAGTTGCCTATATAAGGTGGGATCAATATCCTTGTCTTTTGATGCATCAATTTTCTTCTAGTTGGTGATCATTGGAGTAGCCATGGGTCTACAATCCTCTATCCTGAATCTTTTTAGTATTTCTGTAGCATATCTCCCTTGTCCAAGGAAGATCTCCCCCTTTTGCTGCCAAACTTCCAACCCTAGGAAATAATGCATTTGTCTCAAATCCTTCATGTCAAATTTTGTGGCTAGATTCTTCTTGCAGTCCTCGATGAGCTTGAATGATCCTGTCAACAAGAGATCATCCACATATAATACTAGGATTAGAGGCTCATTCTCTACAACCAAATAGTAGAGATTTGGATCTGCGCCACTCTTGACAAATTCCATATTCTGCAAGTAGCCATCAATTTGACCATACCATGCTCTAGGTGCCTGTTTCAGTGCATACAAGGCTTTCTTCAATCTACATACATGAGACTTCTTTTCATGTGTCTCAAAGCTTTCTCGCTGTTCAATGTATACCTCTTCTTCTATCACCCCATTTAGAAATGTCGTTTTGACATCTATTTAATGAATCTCCCATCCCATCTGTGCTGCAAGAGATATCACGGTTCTAATAGATGTATACCTAGCTACTGGGGTGAAGGTATCTTCATAGTCAATTCCTTCCTTCTAAGAATACCCGCTAGCCACAAACCTGACTTTGTATTTTTCCACACGTACCACCGATTTGTCTTGAGGCCTTGGCACTACCTCCTAGACATCGTTCACCATTATGGAGTTGTACTCCTCTACCATCGCATCCAACCAAACCTGATGTTGAGTAGCCTCCTAAAAACTGTCAGGCTCCCCATCCTAAGCTACTAATGCTTGATATCTATCTCGCTGTTTTCGCTCCCTCTTATTGTTCCTTGGTGCACCGATGAAATCCTCTGCATCTTGTAGAATTTGACAAAGTTCCCTGTTTGTTCTTCCTCTGCCAGCAAGTGCTTCTGTTAGCTCCTCCTCCTCCTCCTATGATTCTTCCTGATTCGAGGAAGAATTCTTTACTTCTATTGGTTGAAGAGGTTTGACCAATGACTTCTCTTTTGACTGCTCCTCGGAAGGCATTTCTTGAGATTTTCTGAAAGCCCTGTCCTCCATGAACTTCAGATCTTGTCGAACTACTACCTTCCTACTCTTTGGAAGATAGATTTTGTATGCCTTAGCGTTCTCGCTATATCCTACTAGATATCCTTTCTCTGCCGTTTGATCCAGCGTCTTCCTCTTTTCCTCGGGTATGCGGCAATATGCTAAGCTCCCAAATATCCTGAAATGACTAACTTCAGACGTCTTCCATGTGAAGATTTTCTCTGGAGTAACCTTGCCGAATGCTTGATGAGGAGTTCTATTCTGAACATAGACTACCGTGTTGCATGCTTTTGCCCACAGGAATTTTGGCATATCCTGATTATACATCATGGCCCTAGCTACTTCTACGATAGTCCTGTTCTTCCTTTCTATTACATTCTGCTCCAGATTGTAAGGAGCTATCCACTCTCTTCTGATGCCCTCCTTAGCGCAAAAATCAGTGAAGTCTTTATCGACATACTCTCCACCATTATCTGAGCGCAATTTTTTTTCTTCCCAGCCAGATTCTCCACTAGAGCCTTGAACTCTTTGAATTGACAGAAAACCTCGTCATTGGTTTTCAGAAAATAAATCCAAGTTTTCCTTGAGTGGTCACCAATGAAGGTGAGGAAGTACTCGACACCATTAAGAGCTTTAGTGGACATAGGTCCGCAAATATCTGAGTGTATCAATCCTAGTACACTCTTCGTCCTGTTTTTACTTCTAGGAAATGTCGCTTTAGCATACTTTCCCAGAGCACATCCTCTGCATACATCATCTCTTTTCGTACTAAGATCCGAAACTCCTGTTACAGTGTTCCTAAGAATTCTTAGAGCCCCATAGTGCAAATGTCCCATTCTTCTATGCCATAGTTCGTTCAAATCATTGTCTCCATGACTACCTATTAGTGCCATTGGTGATTCTAGTTGTAGTCTGTACAACCTGTTACTTTGGATCCTGATCTGCACTTTCTTTTTCGAGCTTGGGTGTTTGACATATACTTTCTCCTTGATGAAGAAAACATCATAGCCTTTGCCTTGAAGTTGCGACACGGAAAGTAAATTCATCCCCAATCCTGGTACATGCAGCACATTGGTAGCACACAACCGCTCTCCTATTTCTGTTTGAAAAACTATGGTATAGAAGAATGGGACATTTGCACTATGGGGCTCTAAGAATTCTTAGGAACACTGTAACAGG
>Ga0068628_1001317_pt1 | contig 10189 bp, 5 predicted proteins | sample InSIn2gowninarea_FD_77431 | JGI IMG/M metagenome (GOLD analysis project Ga0068628, IMG submission 77431) | Clean room microbial communities from NASA Spacecraft Assembly Facility at Jet Propulsion Laboratory, Pasadena, California, USA -... ... | reverse complement strand
GGGAGAAACTAGAGGGTCCCAATCTCACTCATGCCCTTGTCATGGAAGTGACTGGGGGATTAATGCAGTAATAATGTTAGTTTGTCTGAGGGGCTAGTCACTTGGAAGATTTGGATGGCTCCTGGGGGTTTTGTAGTGGGTCTAGAAGGTATATGTTGTTGTGTTCCGCAGGTTATAATTCCTTAACTGACACATGGGGAGTGTAATCACATCATAGTAACTCTTTGTCACATTTTACCTTAGTTGGTCAGTTACTTTGGTAGATGTGGGAGGAGGGCATTACACACCCTATTGTTTTCTATTTCATATTCTTATTTCTTCTGTTCAATGTAGTAAACTCAACTTCAATATTCATAAAAAAGAGGGGGATTACTAATATTTCTAGCCCTGACTTGTGCTCCTTGCATCCATGCTTGCCTGCACTGGCATTTTCTTGCACTCATGCATTCCTGCACTTGCGCATTCCTGCGCTCATGCGTTCATCCTGCACTTGTGCATTCCTGCACTCGTGCGTTCTTGCACTAGCGCATTCCTATAGTCGTGCATTGCTGCACTCACATTCCTTTACTCGCATTCCCACACTGTTGCATTCTTGCATATGCGATTTTCTTCACCCATGTTCATGAACTTGTGCGTTCCTGCACTCATGTTTCCTACGCTTTCACTACCTTTATTAATGTGTAGATATGAAAGATGCTTCTCAGATGTGTCTACATTACTCACACTTGATCTATATTCATAGGAATCAAGTGGCTCCAACAAATTTGTCATTGTTCACTACTTTAACCTTAACTCGACCTACCCAACTAGACAAATTTACCCATCTTAACCTAAAAAATTCATTTCTCTTCAACCACAACTCGAAATCGAATGACTTTCGATGTGTCAGATTTGCCTCAATGAGTACTATCATCCTCATCCATCACATGTAAAAATATCTCCATAGTTGTTTCCCCAGCATCGATGGATTCAAAACCTCAAACTTGGGTTTCAAGCCCACAAGGCCATTTTTGGAGCTCCTTCCTCCAAATTATCAATCCTCATGGCTTGGAGTACCTAGCAACCTATAAAAATCAACACTCCCTCTTAGCGAGGGAGGTATGTTACACAGTAATTTGTCACTGTTTGTCACCGGCCCTGTTACCCCTCACTCTCACACTTGAGGACTCATTCCGGGACCTGTGAGAAGTGACATGACCTGAAACCACTTGCATCATATTCCTCTAAGTATGAGCTTCATTTTCCCTAAAGACATCTCCTACAAAATATCCATGAAAATAGCTCTTTTGCATTAGCGCGGGTCCACAGTTCGGTGCCCGCGCCAATGTGGGAAATCCTCTAAAGAGGGCGTGCCATTGGCGCTCTGTCTCGGAGTCGCACTCACGCCAACCGAATTGAGTAAAGTTTTCAATGAAATAGCTTCCGAAGGTTCTCCTTAACCCATTCACCAACTGAATCTATCTTGAGCTAGGATGGTTTGGCTTCGAATCTCCATAGAAGGGAAGTGGTTTTCCACCTTTCATGGAAGTTTCCAAGTGATAAAGCCAATCCCATGAATAATGTGGTTGATCCTATCTCTTCCCTCTCTATCTATAAAAGCTTGTCTCTATGCCTTGAGCAAGCTAGTAGTTCCAGTTCTAGCATAGTGATAGAGAATTCCAAGAGCTCAAGAGTTTGAAGCTGCAAGAGCCTTCTTTGCACCCATAAGGCCAAATCTAAGTAAGGAGATTCTTTTCACCCAAAGAGAGAGAGGCTTGTTCCCATCCCAACAAGCTTTGCAAGACTTGTGTAGCTGACTACCCAGCCAAAGGAGGATTTGACGTCAGAACAATGGTTGTATTCTTCTTTGTTATTTATCAATAATAGATGACTATCATTATGGTTCCACTCTCATTGTCCTATGTTTGATGTTGAGTTATATCTTTTCTGACTGATATATAATTGCATCTACTAGATTTTATGCTTGTATTCGTGTTATTCTTTGCATGTGCAGGTGTCCAATCACGGAGATCATGGGGATCGTGACCGGCCGAGGCAAAGGAACGAGGGCGATGTCTCTTCTATGAACATTAGCATTGGAATCCAAGTAGGTTCTCCCCGTCCACTTTTTATTTGCAATTAGGAACTTGCGTTATAGCATTGTGTGATTGTGTCTAGACCCGGTCTGGGCTAGTAGGGATCATCTCTGTCCACAGAGAGGATTTACCTCCACAACAAGGTACTTCCAAGGCTAGGAAATAACCATCATCATTGGTGACAATAGCCCATATGGTGTTCATTAGTGTAGCATACCTTATCTAATGAACCCGACAACCTCGGTAGTACCTCTATCTAAACCTAAAGATCAGAAACCTCCATTGGGCTCCTCCCTCTAATTCTAGACTCTCTTTGAGCCTATACAATCTCCATTAGCTCAGTCCTGCAAGCACTCATCCTTCTGGATCAAATACTACTCGTGCAAATCCCTCAAACCTTGGCTATGCAACATCGTGATTCAATGAATACTCTAGCCTGCCAATCTAAAGTCCCTCCAATGAAGCCATCTCAATCAACCTAATCTCATCGGTGCCAAAGAAACCCTCGAACTATCCTAATTATCCATGACAAGTCGAAGGAAGTCCATGATATGAAAAGCACCACACAACATATTGAAGGGCACAAGGATCACCACCGATCCACCAGAACTCCCAGCCCATCTCGCCATGTAACCTATCAAGACCACATCTCCATGTCCTTATCTTAACCATTTTCTCCATGATGTAGACACCCACAACTCCATTTGAGTTTTTTTGTTGTGAAAAATCTCATTCATTTCCCTTAAAAGTAGGTCAGGTACCGTTTGATACGATGTTTTTTTTCCACGACCTTGGTGTCTAGGATAGAGACTTAAAATCTTTGATACTACCACACCAAGAATCACAGCAATACTACTTGATAGAGTGGAATATAAACAATAGTAGATCTACTAGTGCACAAAATATAGACAACTTTTTACAAATTTCAACCCAAGTTTGCTATATTAAACCACATATTATACAACAGTCTAGGGCTCTCGTATCAGGGATAATGGACCTCATACATCCATTGATACAAGACACAAAACTGGGGCTTGGTGTTAGTTCATCGACAACCAATATGCACACCGGGCTTCAACTTAGACACTATCATGTTTGTAACCACTCTCATGAAAATTCCATGTAATAAATGTTAAAAACTAAAAATAGATGGACAGGACACTTATTCGAAGATGAATGTTGGGAAAGACATCCTAGGGGGTGTTCATTTGATTGTTTATGGCTAAGAAAATTGGCAAAGGCAATGGCTATTGCATTAAATGACATTTTGGCACGTCTATTTATGGAAATAATGGAAATTAGGAGAAAAAGGAGGTGAAAGGTCATAGGTTGCATGTGAGGAGGAAAATGAACAAAAATAATGGAAAATGAAGAACATAGAGGCCTTATTCATAAAAAGGCTTCTCACAAACATGGGCACCAACAACCCCTCCGCTCCTAGGACACAATCAATCCATTACACAAGATTCGTTTGCAACTCCTTTTGTTGTTAACCTCTTGCCTCTCTCTTGATGTGCATGTTGTCACCTTGGCTTCTTGGTAGGTCTCCCAACAATCCACGTGGGCTCCTCCAAACAAATCCTAAGTTCTCCTACAACTACCCATCAAACTCATCATTAATGCACACCTCTAGGGATAGTGTGATTCTATTGTAGGTTGTTGTTTCTAGTTAGGGTTAACTACAGATCATGTCAACCTTGTTCCATTCTCTAGCAAGCCTTCCTACAGCTGCAACATCCCTCTAATAGACTTCACTTCCCTTCATTGTTCCTAATGGAAAGTCTGCACTTGCTCTCTAGGCTTTCCAGCACTCTCCTCAAGATGTTACAGACTCGACCTAGGAATGCCAAGCTATAGCTGCATGTGACTCTATTGAAGGTCTACCCACACCTTAATCACCATGAAAACTACCTAGAATTTTTTCACTATGTACATGGAGAACTCAACTTCTGTAATAATGATTCTACCCTCAAATCCATGCAAAAATCAAACCTCAAGTCTTGGACTAGTTAGAGTATACAAGGTTTGCATTAACTCAAATTGTCTCCACCCTACAGGTCTCCTTTCCTTGCGTTCTTGCTGGATATGCCTACAACCTACTTTTGGGAGTCTGTAGCCTACTTGGCCTCCCTAAATAGGCCTTCTATCCACCTACACTTTCAATGCAACACTTTGGCCTGCAATAGAGAAAATACCCACAGATTTTATGCCTAAGACACCTTTCACCTACTTGGCCTAATCTCAATTATACCCTCTCTTCCTCATTGGCTGCATCTGCACAAAACTATCCCAACAATCACAATAATGACCGCATTATCCTTTTCATTAGTTCTCCTAGGGTTCTGGCTCCCTTAGGTATACTTTGACCTCCTTCCTCCTTAAACGATTACCTTTCTATGCTCCTTAAGGTGTGACTATAACCTACATAACACCTTTTATTTATACACCAACAAGAGGGCTTCTCCAATGTTATCTAAGGGATTGAACAACTATCACAATTAATTTTTACACCAACCCAACCTTGACACTTCACGTGCAAACCCATTAAATAACTTCAACAATTTGTAACTCCTCAATGACAACTTGAAATCAGATGATTCTCATTGAGTTAGAATTGTCTCACTGAGAGCTATCATCCTCATCCATCACATGTACAAGAGTCAATCTACAAGAGTCAATCTACAACTCGTTCTCTTGTCCTCTTGCCTCTCTCTTGATGTGCCTGATGTCAACTTGGCTACTTGGTATGCCTCCTAAAAATCCACGTGGGTTCTTCCAAACAACTACTAATATCTCCGAAAAGTTCCCATCAAACATACCATTAATACATACCTCTAGGGTTGGTGTGATTTTGTTGTATGTTGTTGCTTCTGGTTAGGGTTAACTATAGATCATGTCAACCTTGTTCCATGCTCCAGAAAGCCTTCCTATAGTTGTGGAATCCCTCCAATAGGCTTCACTTCCCTTCGTTATTCCTAATGGAAAGTCTGCACTTGATCTCTAAACTTTCTAGCCCTCTCCTCAAGTTGCTACAGACTCGTCCTAGGACTGCCAAGCTACAGGTGCCTGTGGTTCTATTGAAGGTTTGTCCAAACCTTACAGACCATGAAAACTACCCAAAATTCATTCAATATGTCTAGGCAGAACTCGACAACTCTAACAATGATTCTGCCCTCAAATCCATGCACAAATCAAACTGCAAGTCTCGGCTTGGTGAGGGCATACAGGGTCTGCATTGACTCACATTTTCTCCACCTTAGAGGTCTCCTTTCCTTGTATTCTTATTGGAGATTCATGTGGCCTATTTTAGGCAGCCTAGTGTTGGAAATACTGAGAGGGCGGTGAATCAGTTTCACTTGGACTGAATGGGATTTTTCGATAAGCAAAAGCTCCTCATGCGAAAATTAATGTGGTTTTATGTTGATGAGTTGGGAATATGTTGATTGTATTATAGTCGAAAAATCCATCCATAAATCAAAATATTTCATTTCTAGCACATTTGTCAATGATTTGATCAATATAGAGAGTAGGATAATTGTCTTTTGGACAAGCCTTATTGAAATCCCTATAGTCGGCACATACTCTAATGGTTCCCTATTTCTTTTTAATAGGAACAATATTAGATATTCCTTCATTTAAGAGAACCGTGTAGATCAAACCTGTTTTGAGCTGTTTCTCAACGTCAGTTTTAATCGCATAAACTTTTCTTGGATGCATCAGACGCAATCGTTATCTGACAAGCTTGGCATCTAGGTAAGTCTTGATTTAATATATTACAATTCTTAGATCAATTCTTGGCATTTTCTCATAGGACTAGGAAAAAATGTCACGGTATTTTTTAAATAGGGCGTTATATGTTCGAATTTCCTGGATTGAGCATGAGGCATATATGTGAATAGTTTAAACCCGTGTTTTAACTGAGATGTCAATGGAAATGGGCGCAGATATATTCCCCAAATTTCTTTCAGTTTAGTGGTGAGGCCACTGCTAACATAACATAGGTCCAACTTTAACCAAGCAAAATGTTGTAATCTAGCTAACTAGCTTCATTTCCATTTTCGACAGGATGCTTGGGCTCGTAATCGTTGGATGTTGTAGCTACCAAAACATCATGATATATTGAGATGTGGAGGTGGGATATCTATTCTGAGAAACCGTTTTTATGTCTTTAGAAGGAAATGGGTCCTTCAAAACAACAGGGTTTGGAGAATGTTTAATGAATTTAGAAGCCTCCTCCTGATGTGGGATTCCTTTGTATAGTGATCCTCATTGTAAATAAGGCAAGGATAACGAGGTTTTCATTTTTCATTAATAGGCTCAAATTTAGCTGGTTTCTCCTTTGAAGCAATATTTTGTTTCGATTTATTTTTCCCTTTCTTCTTATTTCTAGTTTATTTTGTCTTTTCAGTAGATGATTCTACGTTGTTGATCTTGGAAATAGTTTCTGGGGAAGGCTTTACAATGGTGTATCTTTTATGAGAAAAGTCCAAGTAATTTTATAACTTTTCTTTTTCCCTTTATACTATTGGCTAATAGAACCTATAATTCCATCAACGACATTAGATCATGATCGTGTAGGAGATGTAATTGTGGGCTCACCCACAGGGTGAGGTAAATTCAAGATTTTTTCATACAAAGTGGCAAATTGAGTGTAGACTAAGTCAAAGTACTAGGCAAAAGAAATTACTTGGTATTTTTTGATGACACCCCCCTTGGCAACATCTTCCATGATAAAGGGAAGAAGATAATTTGTAAACCATTGAGCTAAAATTTGAACTGGAATTAAAATTTTGACTAAGCGATGTTTACGTATCCATTCATGGATATGATCAAACATGTGAATTGACTTCAATTATTTTAAAGAAGTCAATAGTTCGGTACCAATATCATAATGGATTGAAAGTGGGTTAAAAATGTTGTTGCGAGGTAGTTAAAGTTATGGAAAGAGGCACGAGGTAGCTCAATGTATCATTTTACTGCTGAGCCGGTTAAATTTCATTGGAAAAGGCATAGATGGATGGAATCATTGATTAAATAATTCGATGCACACCAAATATGAGATGTCATCACATGATTGGATGGATCCTCTCCTGATTTCCCTTCGAATTTAGGTATGACACTTGGTAACTTGGTTACTTGGTAATCTGGTAGATCTAGTGTTGTAATAAATTGTAACTTCCATCTAAGATATTGTGGTAAAGTTTGATAACCTTGTGGGTTAAGACCAACCCATGGAAGTGGATATCGTAGATATCTTGGAATAGCTTGAGCAGTTGGAATAGGAATTCCACCTGGGTAACCAAGGTAAATCATACTGGTGTGAGGTTGAACAAGGACTTGATAAGTATGACTGTGGTATGGTTGTCTCTGGAAAGGTTGAGTTTGACCCATTTGACCTAAGTAGTATTTCCCCTACATAGGTTGCGCTTGTAAAGGTTAACCTTGAACAAGTTGACTTTGAATGAATTGACCTTGAAAATGTGGTTTTCGGAAAGTTTGAACTTGAAAAGGCAGACTTTGAAAAACTTGTCCTTGAAAACGTGGAACCCGGTAAGCTTGACCTTGAAAAGGTGTTTTCCCTACTCTAAAAACGGGTTCCCTAATAGGCATATATGGTATAGAATGGACCATAGGAAAAATTTGATAAGCAGAAGCCTTCGGGATTTCCTGAGTAGTATGTGGAACAAATATTTGAGGGGTTGTTGGAACGGTAATTTGTGATATTCTTGGAATAGGTGGATGAGGAGAAATTGGAACTACATGTGAAACAACTGTTTGAATAGGGGTCTGTGGCAAGCTATGAATAGGTCATTGAATCATTGTCTGAATAGGTGTTTAAGTAATTCCTCGAATAGGTTGTTGGAAAAATATTTGAGGAATTCCCTGAATAGTTTGTTGGATAGGTACAACAATACCTGGATCAGGTATCTGAGGTATATCTTTTCCAATAGGCTGAACAGGTTGATAAAGTGGAACTTGTGGAGCACGTGGACCATACTATTGATTGAAGGCAGGATTACAAATTGTGTTCAGCCCAGGATAAGGAGTACCAATTAAATTTTGATTTACAATAGGTTGACCTAGGTTGGGCTGAGGTGTCATACCATAAAGTCTGGTAAAAGATTAACCCCTAGAAATAGGTTGTCCTTCAGGTGGAGGATAAGGTGGTTGCCCCCAAGGCTGCTAATAAACACTAGTCGAGATTACTTGAGGGTTCCCTGAATTTCCATACACCATGTGGATATGTTGATATGATGTCATAAATTCTTCAAGCATAAAAGTCATTCTCTGACCATTAAAAGTAGATAAACTAGATGACTAAGTAGAAGGTTTAGGAGAAGATGTAGCGCTTGAAAAAATTCCAGTAAGTGACGGTACCCAAGAGGAACTGATGGAAAATATACAATAATGATTCCAAGGAGCTGGTAAACATGGATGAATCAATAGGTTCACTCCCAATAGGAATTTTTGACAAAGTTACTTGTGGTGTATAAAAAGGAATGTCCGGTGGTGACAAATTTTGACCTAAAAAACTCAAAGTTGTAGAATACCAAGGGTTAGGTTGGAAAGGAGAGAGGAAATATTGGTTAAAAGGTTTCAATACCGCTAAATGGATAATGAGACGTCTTTGTTTATTCGGTAACGTCTTGAATAAATGCTAGTTAACCCAGGAGGTAATTTACTCATTACTATCAGCTTCCTTCAAGGTGAAGGTGGCTCGGGAGTAGGAGCTAAAATAGCTGAAGGTGATTCAAGTTGAGAAAGTTAAAATTCAAAATGTTCTATGTCTGGTTCAGTAAGTTTAGTGTCTGAAACTTCACTAGTGTCAGATTTTGTGTTAACTACTTTGGTAATATCTGGACCAGAGTGAACTAAGATTGATTCTACTTCCTGTGTTGGATTCAATTCAGTTTCTATTGTCTCAAATTGTAAAACTGTTGATGTTTCAGGTTCATCTAGGCTTTTGATCTTCTTGACTTTGACCTTTCTGTTTTTATCTTTTGCAACTGACCTGGTGTGTATTCAAGAGGTTGATCTTACATTATACGTGACTATCTTGGTGATTTAGCCAGGATTAAAATTTATAACAATATTAAATAATATTCAAAATCTAATCCTAAGGTCTCTAAAATGTAAAAACAAACAATTAACACACGCTAAAAAATGTAAGGATTGAAACCATGCAAACCAACTTTTCACAATGAAATCACCAGTGCGTAATGAAATCCAACATCGCAGGAATTAAAGTGAAAAGTGACTATAGATATGAGCAAGTGGAACCTGTTACCATGATAACCTTCTTAATGAAACAATATTGTGCAAGTAACTTCACTTATGCCATCTCGAGTGAAGATTACCCTCCAAAAATTCAAAGTGAGTCTAATCAACATTTGTTCCAGGTATAGCACGACCATCACTATGCCATCACCTTGGGAAATAGCCCTAGGATTATGGTCACTAAGGTTACCATCTACAAAAATTCTACATGGGTAGAGTAACAATGCTCCATCCCCTTCAAAGCTCCTCAACATGGTTAATTGGAGGTTTACATTCAAGTTACTCTAAGTACCTTTCAGCACCATTTTAATATGTGTAAATCAATCTACCACAGCCAATGAAGTGGGTATGATCACTTCACTAGGTTTGATATGATCTCACGCTTCAGTCCTTTGTAAGGGGAGCTTCCGAAAGAAAAACTAAAATAACTGGATTTATCTCCCTATTTCATGATTCTAGTGTTTGTTTGCAGCTTTGGAAAGTTTACTCACTTCCCTATTCATAATCCATACACTTAATCTATTGTAGGTGGAAAAGAGCCCTACGAATAAAAATTTCTAAATTAATTTTAATTAGTGTTGATTTTAATAGTTGTTGTTATGCAAAGGTAATGGATGTGAAACTTGATGAAATTATGATGACACAATCCTAATGTAATAAAAAATTATGACATGATCTTTTTGTTTCAATGAAAATCTATCTAAGGTAGGGAAATAGTTTTTCACTTTTTCAACTGGAATATAAACAGAAACCCAAAATCCCATTATAACCTTTTCCCCAAAATGCAACTAACTAATTATAAATCACCCGGAAATTGAAAACGATTTCAAATCTTC
>Ga0068628_1001316_pt1 | contig 10190 bp, 10 predicted proteins | sample InSIn2gowninarea_FD_77431 | JGI IMG/M metagenome (GOLD analysis project Ga0068628, IMG submission 77431) | Clean room microbial communities from NASA Spacecraft Assembly Facility at Jet Propulsion Laboratory, Pasadena, California, USA -... ... | reverse complement strand
CGTCTCTAGCCTAGACTTCTAAATGTTGTGCGTTAGGTTCCAAAGCGTTTTTAGATTCATTGAATTTATTTTATAGTTGATCTTGCTTATGAAATTTTCCTTTCAGGTTCACCGCGTGATGTAGATGTACAATTCCTAAAATGCAATGTAAGATGATAAATAGTCATTTAATCTTCTTTTTAGTAATGATCCTAGCTACTCATGAAAGAGATATGATTTCCTTTCAGCATAGAGCATAGAGCACACACTATATGCACTGTCCTAAATCAAAACAACAAGCACTATAAATGCAAATGCACATGCATGTATTGTTTTTCAGCTTTCTTAGTGTATGTGATGATAAGAAAGCTAAGTGCAAATCTAAATTATTTCCAAAGCGAAAATACTCAACAAATTTCTTTTCAAAATGAAGTGAAAGTAAGAGAGACACTTTACGATTTTGAAATGAAAAATTGATTTTCGACACTTCAAAAACTATTAATTCAAATCATATGCAATAGTAACTTGTATAATCAGCTACCAAGCAAGGGGATTGTCTTCTATGGTTGAAAACGACAGCTATGACACTTTCAGATTAAAGAACGACAGGTCGATTATGCTACTTTTTTGCAAAAGAGAACTGAAAATGATGCAAAATACATAAAAACACTTATAGTTCTTTGCACTATGGAGGCAGAAAGATGTAAAGGAAGGGGGTTCTTACAAAGATACACTGACCATAGACAACTAAACTCCAGAATAGGATTGAAAACAGTGAGTGAAAAACCAAAGCCTTAAGGTAGAGTTAACCTTATCTGACCAGTGCACCTGTCACACAGGGAACTCTGCTTTCAGCGCACCTACTGCACTCGGGAAGTGCACTATAAGCAGAATGCCTTTAAAGCAGGGTGCAATGGTACCAGAACAAGACTTTAAACAATTTTTTACTCACAATTTGCAATTTAGTTTGGGGATTTAAGCTAAGAAAGCAATGTTCAGTATATGCAAAACACAGAGGTGGATCTAAGGAGGTTACTAGAGCTACCACTCAGGGCAATTAGTCTATTTGTAGATTGATTGTTTAATTCATAAACAAAACCCAGAGATTGACTGAAGCAGCATTGATCTACTTTTCATTCGTAAAACAAATGTAGTTCAAAGGCTAGCTGGCTTGGCTTCAGGCTCCGTCTGTAAGTTTATAAAAGAAACAAAGAAAGGCTAACAAACAATATAGTCGCTCCCCAGCGAAGTCGCCACTTTGTTACCGAGAATAGTGTCTATGTAGAACTACTAATCCCACTAAGGGTGGTAGCAACCTTAGAAACAAACAGAGTAAAGCTACTTTTGTATTCCTTTATGACTAAATAGATAAGAGAAGAATGGAGGGACCAACCTCAATCTTGTGCTTGGTTCCTCACTTTGATTCCTCTTTCTTCTGATAGACTCTAGCCACTTGCTCCTCACCTATCAACCACAACCATAATAGAATCATGTTGTCTCATTTTACTTAAAAGACCTGTAATGAAATCCATGGAAATTACATCCCATTTCCATTCCATAATTGGAGTAGGTTGTAGTAGAACACCTAGATGCATACATTTTTCCTTTACCTACTAGAACCAAACATCTAGCCATGAAATCTGCCACTTCCTTCCTTAGATTCCGTCAATATTAGAACTTATTCACCACTGTTAATGCCTTTTGATATCCTATGTGTCCTAAGTATGGATTCACGTGAAGCTCTCTCAAGATAAGTTGCTTGAGCTCACTGCAATCTGGGACATAGATCTTTTCCCTGAATCTCACCAAACCATCTGTCATGAGATGATAGTATGCATCCTGGTCACCTCTACTTGTACATATACCTATACGTGTACTTGTACCTATACTATGTCATAACTTGTGCATAATCTCCATGTACCTATCATCTCATTGTCTTGCCTACAAGATCCTATCATCTAACTTTGTCTCATAAGATTTCATAGCTGTTATATGATTCACATGTACCTTATTGCTAAGAGCATCTAAAACCTAGTTCTTCTTTCCCTTAATGTATCTGATCTCGAAGTAAAACTGACTAAGGGTAGCCAACCATCTAGATTTCTTAGAATTTATATTCAACTAGTCAAACAATTATCTCAACCCACTGTGATCACTCATCAATACAAATATCCTTCCCAGAAGATAATACCTCCACATCTTCGAGGTGTGAATAATAGCTGCCAACTCAAGATCATGAGTCATGTAGTTATGTTCATGGTCATTCAACTTCCTTGATTCATATCACACCACTTATCGCTCTTGCATAAGGACTCCACCAAATCTTGTTTTGCATGCATCTACACACACTACAAACTCTTTATCTAGATATGAAATCTTAAGGGCTTGAGCATTGGTCAACAATGGCTTCAGCTTCTCAAAACTAGTTACACATTATTTTGTCCATTTAAACTTCCTACCTTTCCTCTACAAGGATGTCATAGGATATGCAATGTGTGAGAAGTTCCTGATGAACCTCCTGTAGTAATGTGTCAATCCCATGAGTGATCTCATATCATCCAAACTCTTTGGACCTTCCCAATCCATGATGGCCCTTATCATTTTTGGATCTACTGCCATGTCTTCCTTTGGAAAGAACTTGTCCTAAGTAATGCACCTTTGTCTAAAAGAATTTTCACTTGCTAAGCTTGGCATACAAATGATGCTCTCTTAAAAATTTCAACACTACTGTGAAATGCTTGGTATGCTCTTCCTCACTCTTCGATTATATCAAGATGTCATCAATGAATACAATAACAAACTTGTCCAGATAAGGATGCAACACATTATTCATCAAACACATAAATGTAGCTAGGGAATTAGTCAAACTAAATGGAACTAAAAAAAACTCATAATGCACATATTTGGTCCTGAACATAGTCATGTAGATATCCTCTTCCTTGATGCATACCTGTTACTGGGAATAGTGTCTATGCAGAACTACTAATCCCACTAAGGGTGGTAGTAACCTTAGAAACAAATAGAGTAAAGCTAATTTTGTATTCCTTTATGACTAAATAGATAAGAGAAGAATGGAGGGACCAACCTCAATCTTGTGCTTGGTTCCTCACTTTGATTCCTCTCTCTTCTGATAGACTCTTGCCACTTGCTTCGTCGCCAGCCCAGCTTCAAAGAGCACCTATGGAATCAAAGTAGCACAATACTATCCAAGAACAGAGATCTACTAGCATAAACAATATAAGATCAGATGTATATTTACCACATGCAAACATATATCATAAAATATGCAAAGACATGGAGGAAAACTTGAATAACTTTATTGATATCAAGAAAAGTACAGGGGAGGATTACAACCAATTGTTCTAACCCAGCGTCATCCTCTCAGCAAGAATCGCTTCTTCACCTCATGAAAAGCTTAGATCACTCAACACTATGATGTTGCAGCAAGAAACCAACAACACTTCCTTACAAGATACAAAATTCTAGCCTCTGGATCTCTGGGATGAAGGATCCATATATCGAAGTTTGAAAGGAGGGTGAGTCAGCTCCTAGGGTTTGATTAGTGTCCTCTCTGTGATAGTTCTTGATGCCACTTGGAGAATGATGATCTCTTACTCATCCCTAGGCGAAATCAGGGAGGCAAGTGTCAAAGGAGAAGTTTCTGGAAGATTCCATGATTTTCCACCTCGCACACTGCCTCTGCCATTTGTCCATTCCCGCCCATCGCACCCCATAGAATGGATTTTCAACATGCATCGCACCCTCTGTGTGTATTTAGGTGGGATGCAGTGCACTTTGTCCATGGAGCAGGTGGGATGGTCCAGTTTTGACAAGTTCTGAGTAGTTTTTCATGGAGAACTTCTGGGAGGTGATGTGATTAGCTGACCTTGTTCTTTTAGGGGTTGGAACAACACTTTTAGGGACTTAGGAGCCCTTGGCTTATGGACATTTAGGATTGGGGTTGCAGTGCCCAAAAATGTCTATAACAGTTGCCCCCTAAAGCATGAGGTCGTTAATTAATTTTTTATGTCGGGTGAAATTCTTTATCATGAGGATACGAAGTTTTTCGAGCTAGAAGGTGACCGGTAATAAGATACAATACAACACATTATCTTCATAATATTTTTCATTTCCTGGCTGAGTCAAGCATTCCCATGCTCAGCTTTATAAATTCATTTTCATGTACATAGGACAGACAATCGTCTGAGTGCAGACTGATAATTCCGGTAGAGCCATCATCCCTTAGGTTGGATGATTATTTGTGCAGCCATGATGTAAACTGGATGTCTTTATTCCTTGAATGTATTTCGCAGCTCAGATGGATGAGACTAGATCTGGGGTCTTGAATCTTGATCGATCTTCACTCGAAGTACAAGTCAATCCATGTGAGAGATGTTCTGGAGTCGAACATGGAAAGACATTGCTTGATTACCAGCCAATGATGTAAGTTGTTAACAGGCACGAGAGGAATCACTAATAATGATGATGACCCTCAAGGTACTGTAGTACAATTTGCATGGTGTGAAAGAGGGACTTGGCGTCAAACACCATGCAAAATCTTTCGATCGAAGGCTAGTGATGTAAACCTATCGCTGGAAGTGAGAAACTTGCCATTGAGGCATTCAAGCTTCAAAGTACTGGAAGGGTTGTTCCTAAATCAACTTCTTGGATAATGAGCTGATGTCGACAAGAAGCGATATGTCATAGGAGGACCTTAATGAATCCCACATCTATGACACAGAAGGGAGAAAATGATTTTCATGGAGGTGAAAATGATCTAAGGATACAAGGTTTATGATGGCAGTCATGAAAATATGGAGTATGAATGTATTGCAGTGGGTGAGACACAAGTGAATTCTTTGAGTGACTTCTCTTGAACATATCGGTGACACTGACATGATGGATTGGTAGCATTAACCCAAAGTATGGATGTTGTGATGGAACCATGGTGATGTGACCGGTGAATGGAACAACCCAACCCGACTCAGATGCGGAGTGAAAGTGTCATGTTCAAGAGCGACTTGCTACCAACAAAGTTTTTTCAATTTTTCTTCCCAATTTTGCCCAGTCATTGCTAACTAGTACCTCTTTATTTCTGTCAAGCTTGAGGAGGATAACATATGCTTGTTCTATAATTTTCCCTTTGGGCAAACCTATCGCTATGTTTTAACGAGCCTAGCGATAGTGAAACTCGGTCTTGTCTACGAGGACAAGTTTGTCGCTATTAGCTTTTAATGAGTTTAACGACAAAGACAACTCAGTCCTTTTCAATTTTAGAGAGTCTGAAAGGGACGTAAAGGAAACTCCAATAGTTCCTTCTTCGTCATATAATCCCTTAGGTCCAAAAAAGTATAAAACAATACGAAAGGGATGAATTTTCGTTAATTTTAACGAACCGAACAAGACAAGCACTTAATCTTTTTGTGTAATAATCCCTCAGGTCCAAAAAGATTAAAATATAAAGGAGGGATAGCACTTCCGGTCGCTTTAACGAGCTGGAGAGGCCAATTTCTCGGCAATATTTTCATTTTTTACGAGTCAGATGAAAAAAGCTTAAAGGAGACTCGTTTTTTGAGGAATGAGTGATAATTTCGGATAGCAACTGATTCCAGGTAAGGTTTGGAATTTCCCAATCACGGAAGTGTCACAAGGATGGCTAACTGTATCACTTTTCGGAGCTGTTCCTTAGAAGGGGTAAACAATCAAATGGAGGTGAATGAATGGCCAATGTAGAGTGGAGGTGATGATGAGAACATGACCAAGGGCTTCAAAGGCTGATAATAAGCATTCACGATGGTTATTTACCGGAGGCTAGTTCATTTTTTAATGAGCTTAAACTCTGGGGGAAACATTTGCTCATTGCTTATGTTTATTTTTTAACGAGCTTGAATTCCGCGATAAAATTGCTCGATGCAAGGTTTATTTTTTAACAAACTTGAACCCTGTGGTAACACTACTCGTGGAGGGTTTATTTTTTAATGAGCTTGAACCCTGTGGTAACACTGCTCGTGATAAGTTTGCATGCCCCCAGCATAATAACGCAAATCAAGGTGCATGCCCCCCAAGCTTCATTGCATTCAACTCGGTGGTTGGAATGAAGGTTTAAGTTCGAGATCTTCAAAAGACTCGACTTGGATTTTACGAGATCGTAATCAAAGACTCGATTTGGAAAGGGAGTTGTTTCATTTTTTAATGAGGTTGACATAGTAAAATAACTATCCTCATAATCCATCCTATTTACAGTATTTGATAGAAAATAAAAAACTGAAGGATGATTAGGGTCGTTGGAATAATCTTCATTGTAATCCAGAAGATGGGAACGATGGTGGTAATCTTCCCATGGTGCCCCATCAATCATCATTGACTGAACAATTCCTTCATCTGTAGAATGTACTTTTGACCAAGGATCTGAAGGGGTGCCATATTCCTTATACCTGTCCATCCAAACACTTGATGAGCATTGATTTGGGTTTGCCCCCCAATCCAAGAAAATTGATTGCTACAATATTTCTAAAATGGCGATGATCCATGCTGACAAAATGTTTAGGAATCTTCTGAATCCATTAGATATAGAAGATTTCATATTGCAGGTTTCCACTGTGGTCACTTCTGCCATATTACTTGGAGGCGGTAGGGAAAAAGTACCCATTAAGGCAGGGTCTTTTAGGAGACCTACTCCGATATTTTGAAGTGAATGATTGCTTCCATGGATCATTGGAATGCTTCCCGTAACTTGTGAACTGTTGGGGAGAAATGTTTGTTGGTCGACAACTGTAATTCCTCCTTGAAAGGGAAATGCAATCTTCCTAAAGTAGGTCGACACAACTATGGCCATGGCATATATCCAGGGCCTTCCCAGTAGGATTTTGTAATCGAGGTTTCCGTCGATTACTTCAACATCAATTCCTACTGTTTTGTCCCCTAGTTCAACTTGCAAGTTACTTAAAATCCCGTATGGAGTGTATGATTGTCCATCAAATGCTTTTAACATTGTTGACGATTGCGACAAGGGTGGTGAGCCTAAATTTTTCCAGCAACTCATCGACATAATACATGTAGATGCCCCCTCATCAATAATTGTTCGATGAATAGTTTTGTTGAGGGCTTTCACTTGAATAAGAAAAGCTAGTTGAGCTGGTAATTGAGGGTCATATCCTTTGTGATTAAAGGATACAATATTGGAATCTGTTGGGTTAATCCCACCTATCACTGATAATAGATCTTGCTTTTGGGAGAGGCAATTTTGCAATACCTCAATCATCAACATAGTAGACAGCGATTGGGCCAGGTCTTCTACTATATTATAATTCTGTGATACCTTGGCACGAGGATTAAATGTCGATTTGTGTACTACACCCTTTGGCGGCTTTATCATTGGTTCAGGAATGATGGGTGGCACAACTTTAGTCAAAGTTGTTGTTGAACTACTAGGTTGTTCATTATCCTTGTTATTCGATAGCTGTGGATTCTCGTAATCTTTATTCCTTGTCAAAGCATCATTTTGCTACTTTGAGATAGACAACATAAGCACTTGGGATCGGGAAGCATTTTGATTAGCAACCAGTTTGGTTCCCGAGTTTGGAAATGGATCAGTCAATACTGCTAAGGTTTTTGAACTCTTAAAGAGTTTCTTAACTTCAGCTTTATGTGCACAATCTCTTGTCCGATGATCCTCATCGCATATTTGACACCCCGCAGGGGGTTTCCTTTGCCCAGAAGGGTTTGCAGAAGGTTTTTTAGGAGATGACTCATCCTGCTTCTTTTTTCTCCCTTTCTTTTTCTTCTTGCCTCCTGGTTGCTTCAGTTGTTTGCCCTTGTTGGTCGACACGACATTTACCTCCAAGGCGAGAAGTTCTTCATTTGCATTTTGATCAGCAATCTTACGGGCTTTTTTAGATGTAGCCTTTGTTGATTTCGTGTTTTTCGTACCTATCACACCATAGCCGGCATGAGAGTCTTTGTTTTATTTAGGAGGGGGAGGAACGAAAAATTCCGGTCTAGGAGCATCAGGTATTTTATCATAGAGCATGCCAGACTGAGTATAGATCAAGTCTAGATATTTTTCACGGGCAATAACTTGCTCTTCAGTGACGACTCCTCCCTTTGCCACATCTTCTATGATAGAAGGTAATAATGACTTAATAAACCATTCAGCTAGCAGTTGATCAGGAACATATGTTTTTTCCATTCTGCGATGACGTCTCCACTCATGAATATGATCAGATATGTGAGTGGTCGTTGTCTGTTTGAAATTGGTAAGAAGCTCTGTTCCTATTTCGTACCTTATTGGTAACTAAAAATGGGTTAGAAAGGTTGTGGCTAGGGTGCTGAAGTTATCGAATGAAGCTCTAGGTAATTCAATATACCATTTTGCTTCCAGACCAGTTAACGTTCATTGAAAAAGGTGAAGCCTAATCGAATCATCATTTAGAGTGTTAGATGAACACCATAGATGAAAGGTCATCACATGATTCGACGGGTCTTCACCCGGATTTCCATTGAATTTAGGAATATCTGATGGAATTTTATGCAGAATCGCCAGCCACCAAGGGGCATAAGAAATTTGATCATTCGTCAGCTGGTTTAGATCTGGTAATTCTATAGTTGCTACAAAGGGCAACTATTGATTTAGGCTAGGTGAAGCATACCCAGGATAAGATGGAATCACCTAAGCAGTGGGTCTTTGCATACTAGCATAATGTATTTGATGCTGGTAACCTTGATAAGTTTGATGGGCATAACCATTATAGTATGGTTGTTGATAACTGCTTTGGAAATGCGATTGCCCATTACATACAAAGACTTTTTGCTCAGGTCCTTGATATGATTGCTGGAATTGCGGTTGTTGAGATTGAAGCAGCCATGGTTGTTGGACCATTTTTTGTTGTCCAATACTGGACAATTGACCAAGATGAGGAGTCATAGTACTTGTTTGAGCCTAAGTTGCTCCAAATAAGGAGGCAATAACCTGAGGTTATGATTGAATCGCTGAGACGAGAGGCTATTGTATTGCAACTTGAGAAACTTGGGGTTGACATACAACAGGTAGCACTTGTACTTGTGATGCAGTTACAATAGCAGGTATAGTGGGAGTATTCGACACAGGATGGACTGGTTGCATTGAATATACAACCCTTGGTTGTTGAGGCAGTATTGGTGCCCAACTGCTGGATGTCATTCGAGTTTGACCTGAACTTTGTTGCAAACTCCCATATGGTTGTTCTCCGGGAGGGAACAATGAAAAGGCATACTGTCCTCCATATGGTGGAAATCTAGTACTTAAAGGGTAGATTGGCCTTTGAAGACACATTGGATCAATTTTTTGAGTTTCAACATAAGAAATACCATATGAGAATCCGGATGAAGAAATAGGAACTAACCATGTCATCGAAATAGTCCCTGATTGGACTCCAGCTTGTTGTTGATAACTTGCCGGGACAGATGGTATACCGGCGAACATCGTTGGAGTAGTAGCAGGAGGCTCTGCCACTGCTACGTCGGATGGCACAGTCCTAGATGTCGACGGTTGTTCAGACATATCTAGTCTATCTAAAAGATTTCCTAGCGATTCTACAAGAACTTGCGATGAAAGGAGACTAACTTCTAAGACCAACGAGGGAACAATGACGTTATTCCGATTAAAATAAATTTTAGACGCTTTGACACAACTTGTTTTTTCAATTTTTAAGAGTTGACAAAAAACAAAAGATGACTCTAGTCGCCTTCGATTTTTAATGAGCCTGAAGTGACAAGTGCTCAGATGGACCTTTTCCTTTAAGGAGTCTGAAAAGGAACAAAAGAGACTACTCTAGAAATCTAGACAGAGGGATTACCAAACCAATCTCAAAACCGTAGAATATGTTTTAGGGTACGGCAGTCAATCTTCCCGAATGCTGTGTTTAGTGCATTGTGATCGATAGGGTGGCAGACATGGCTTCCTACGGATAAAGGATAAAGCCTATTGTGGTCTTCCAATATATACTCAATGGTATGTGGGAGCACAAGTCCATATTGGCACTTATCGTCTCAAAGTGGAAGAATCACCCAACCAACAATGAAAGCGACAGTTACCACATTTTACGACGCTGGAACACGTCTCTAGCCTAGACTTCTAAATGTTGTGCGTTAGGTTCCAAAGCGTTTTTAGATTCATTGAATTTATTTTATAGTTGATCTTGCTTATGAAATTTTCCTTTCAGGTTCACCGCGTG
>Ga0068628_1001315_pt1 | contig 10190 bp, 5 predicted proteins | sample InSIn2gowninarea_FD_77431 | JGI IMG/M metagenome (GOLD analysis project Ga0068628, IMG submission 77431) | Clean room microbial communities from NASA Spacecraft Assembly Facility at Jet Propulsion Laboratory, Pasadena, California, USA -... ... | reverse complement strand
GGTAGAGGCCCATGTCAACTCAGCCAAAACCCCCTGCTCTTTACGTACATTCACCGATGAGAGGAGTCTTAGTAGGATGACTAACACTTATATTATATATATTAGGTATAAGGCACAAGGTAATCAAACTAGAACTCATTTGAAAGAGAGGCTCAATAATGGTACAAGGTTTCAAAGAAGCAAATCACTCTCCAATAAAACAAAGCTCAAGACCTAGGGTTTTAAGGTTTTCGATGGTAATAGGTATTCACTGGGTCAAGGCTTGAGGGAAAGGGTTTCTTACAATGATATGCAGCTAACGCAAGGCTCATGAAACCCTCAAGAAAGTCCTTAATTTGAGGGAGAAGAAGTTAGGGTTTCCCTCTTAGAGAAACACCTAGGGAAAGAGATTTTATGGATGAAATTTAAGTGGATGCCCACCAAATTGATAGGTTAGGTAGCCTATACCTATCACTTGATGTTTAGGCTCTCAAATCCCTAAAAATTATATTCCCTAAAATATCTCTCTAAGCCCTAGATTTTATCCCTAACCTTCAAAGGACCGACTTTGAGAAGAAGAAATTATGGGTAAAGTTTAAGTTTGATCACAAAAAACTTTGAAAAGTGCCTTGTCCTTTGGGAATATGGAGTAAAGGATGCTCTAGATAAGCCTAATTTCTTGCTAAGGGGGTCAAAATTTGATTCCATATGTACCAAAATTCTAACATTTATGTTGAAAAGTGTGCAACAAGAAATGCTACATTTAGGAAGTGCTAAAAATAGAACTGCTAAAAATAGCACTTCTAAAAATAGCAGTTTGGCCAATGAGCATTTTGGCCACCTTGGGTGAGAGGTGAAACTACTAAAAATAGCATCTTCTAAAAATGGCATTTCTGGGTCCCTTCCTATTTATAGCAGTCCCTGGTCTATCTATAGGAAGTAAATTCGAATTTCGTCTTACGAGCAGTTTGGAATATTAATTAATTAATTCTCCATGAGTTAATTAGTTAAGGAAAACCAAACTTGAAGTCTTTGTGAGAACATGCAATTATTTCTCCATGCATTGGGGAATGTGTCCTTGATTTGCTCCACTGATTGAGGAATTAAGGATGAGTTCTATATTGAGAGGATCAATTGACTTAGTTTAACTTAGTTAAGTTCAGTTAGATTAATTTAACAAGTTGTTAAATTAATGAGATATAGTTTGTTGATGCTTTCATGCATTTGGCAACTATTATTTTCATATAACTGTGTATTCACTCATGGATAACTGATGCATGTCAGTTCTGTCAAAGAATCAGTTGAGATCAAAGAAGGGACAATGTACTATTAGTTGGATGAATATTTTTCCTATAAAGGAAGCTCATCCATGATGAGGATTTATCTCCTTCAGGTTTCCGAAGTTAGATCAGAGGTTAGTGAGTGTCTGAAGAGGCCAATTCACACAGGTGGCAGCACTGGACCCCAAGGAAACTGCACAAGGAAATAGGAGGCTTGGAGGGCAAAGGAGAAGGTTTGTGAGAAGCCTTTGACTGTCTATGAGCAGCAGAGGGATTGTACTGAGAGCGGGATAGCTTCCAAGCTAAGGCTTTGTGTAATCCGGACTATATTTCCACTTGTATGATAATACAGAGATGGGGTTTTAGGCAAGTGCTTTCCCCGCGTAAATTCTTTTGTGTTATGTGTGATTGATTCCTTCTTATCAATTATATGTGTGTTTATTGATGTTGCTCATGGTTGATTAAGCTTCCGCTAAATTTTTTGTAGAAGTAGATCAAGTGTTTTACTTTATTACATTGCATTACTAGGTTGATCTACATTGGAAATTTCTACATGGTATCAGAGCTCGCTGATTTGTAGAAAAAGTTATACATGGTATCAAAGCTAGCTGATTTGTAGGAAAATTTCTACAAAATTCTACAATTTATCCACTCAATCATAAATGGAGTTTTATGGAGAGTTATAAGAATTCCTCCACTATGAACATTAATTTCATGTTATACAATGAGTAACATATGAAACACATGCAATTCTCAACTAAACAGCTTTTAAAATTAATTTTCAATAAATTAGGGCACAAATAAGCATAATCTAGAAGCAGTAATTCAATATATTAGACAATTTCAAGATAAAATTCTTCAACCATAAGCACCTACATGATGTATTATATCCATCCATTCACCAAAGAAATAGCTCCAAAGGCAATCCAAATTTAGCTTCCACACATCAAAATGCATTCCAAGAATCTACAATAGCCTGAAAAAGAAACAAGTGAAAGTTCCTTTAAGAGGTTTGAATTCTCGAAGTGATGATGATGAGGGAATGAAATGATCTCCCTCCAATTTATACATGTTCAATGATCTATAATTTTAGCCTAAAGCCCCTCAAGTCATAAAATAATGGGCAAATACTAGGTGAGGTTACAAGAAAACCTCATAGCCAATCAAAAGCATAACAATTAACCCATAAAAGAGGTCAAAATGTTGATGTCATGCCTGCATAATCCTTTCTAGGGAATTTGTTGTGCTCCTCTAGTGGCAAGGTCAGTGTATAAGGCTCCATAAATAATGATCTAGGGGTTGGCCCCTAAATCTCCATGCAAATCATCTTGTGGACCCCCATTTTCTGTTTGCGAAACAAAATGGGTCTTATGGGTCTCCTGGTGATAGAATAGCTTGATTTTACTCCAATGTTGAGGGCTTTGAGGATGGTGTTAGCCCTCCCATGTCTCAAGGGGTGAGATGAATCTCATTTGGACCTTGGATCAACTGCCAAACCACATGATCACTGCTAAGTCTATTGGGGCATACTAGTCCAAGTTCATCATCTTGTGAATAATGTGGGAAAAAATGCATACTGCTACGGATGTTGGAGGTGCCCATGGAGTGGAATGATGCTCTACAAGTAGTAGGAGTCCCATGACTCTCAACACTTCACTTGTAGGATGTCATATGCTCCTCTAGGGGACTTTGGGCACTATTTAAGTTTCTTAGCCCATGATGAAAACCACCTACTAGTCACACACAATTTCCATTGCTACATATTATCCATCAAGTACAATAATTATTAGTGCATCGAAGTGAACCAAGCTTATTAGTCAATGTAAGATTTACACTTTATATGGGGCTTCCCTTGTCCACAGGGTATTAGATAAACAGTGATCGGGTGCACTGTTAAGGCACTCCTATATGTTAAGTTACTAATTCAATTTCCCGCCCTATTTGGGTGTTATTCTTGGACATGACCATGATGTGGCCTCACCAATGTTAAACTTACATAAAAAATATGAGTCTTCCCTTCCAAATTTGAGGCTTTGATCTTGTAACAGTGTTAGCTCCCTAGTTAGGAGTAGCTAATAGATGGTCCTATTAGGTGTTCCTAGCCCATAAGGGGAAAGGTGGGTCTTTGGTACATCCTTCAATCAACAGTTGGCATGTCAATAATGATGAAATGAAATGGGGATAAAGGGGCCTGTGGTCAAATGTCATGGTCAAAGGTGTAGAAATAATGTGGAATTCCAGATTTTGGCATACATATGTGAGGAGGGAGAAATCGTGGATGCATGAATTACTACGGCCTTTGTTTTTCCACCCGTCTTATTTCCTTTTTCCTTTTCTTAATTATTATTTTTATTACTGCTCGAAGCTCTAGGAAATGAGAGAATCCTATGTATGATGTATAGTAGTGGTGACCCCCTTAAAGGTGAGGCCACTCATTATCCACCAGGGGTTGGGACATGCAAGGGTTCCTTTTAATGATGTAATAGAGAAAAATTGGCCCCAAGATCTAGGTGATGGCCATAATGATAAGGGGTAGAGCTCATGCTTGGGTTTTTCCCATGTGTTAATATTAATGTCCCAACCATATTTTGCATTTCATAATTTTCTTTCTTTTGTTTATTGCTTGTGGCCATGATATTCTTTTACTTTTCTTTTAGTTGCATCAACTTATGGGTAAATGTTTCTAGGCCTGACGCATATATGTGGACAAGGGGAGAGGGTGCATCAACATCTTGTGGACCCATAGAGGGAAGATGGTGAAAAGGACTTGTAATGTGCAAAGGGAAGTGATAAATATGGAATGGGAAAACAGGACAACACTACCAAAATCAAGGTCTCCTAAGTAGTGCCCTTCCTAAAGCCATGGGCCAAGAGAGGAGTTCCCATTATACTAGGAATGAAGATTAACCCCCCATCTAAGGTGAGCAAACAAAACCATGGTCAAAACCCTTGCTTCTTCGAAGTCACCCAATAATCCATGCCAAATGCCCAAATGAAAAACAAGCATAAGCACTCGATGACACAATGAATAACATACCTTTTGGATTGGTTTTCCCAACTCATAACATGTGCTCTTGACAAATGGGTGAGAAAACATATGACTAATGTAGGTGGGGGAGATAAAGTGGTACATCACATTGGCTACAAGGTGGTTGTTAGGGGTTATTGGTTGTCATTTGAAAGAAGATGATTAGGATAAAATTTCTCCTAGGTGTACCACTTTTGGTGGGTAACAAGGCCTTTCTTTCACTATATAGGAGGGGCACAAATAGGAGGCCCTAATGATGGTAGCATTCCATATTATCCACACTTAACATGTGCCATCATTTCTACTTTTTTTGAAGGGAGAAAAACCCATAATTTAATTCAAATTTTGAAAAAGGAACAAAATTACATTTTGTAGATGTTATCCACATTCTATAAGAGTAGCCTCTCATCTTTTGTGCAGTTGAAAAACTGAAAATAAAAAATACAAGAGACCAAGAGAAGTTAAGTATTATAGTAGTCACTTAACTTCTCTTTCTTCCCTTTCTTTCTCTGAACCTTCTAAAATTTTCCTGGATGGGGGTCAACCGACACCATTGCCAAATCGTTCAATATTGTCTATAGTGGGAATTACTTCTCTGAATCAAATCTTTCTTACACATGAACTCTATTTGAGCCCACCATCCTGTGGTCTTTGTGTGCCACAATTTTTCATGCTTTGGGTTCATGGGTCACTTCTAATTCTGTGTCGGACTACGGATGGGTTGCATTTTCAACTTATACCTGAGTTCTCCCTTCTTCTTGGTTAGGTGGGTTCTTTGTTGTTTCCCCTTCTTCATCCGCTAAGATGAAGGGATCAAAACATTGTCAACATTTTGTTTTGCAATTCTACCCCTTTTTATTTTTTCAATATTCTTTTTCCTTGGCGGCATGTGTTTTGTAAGTGTCATGTTTGGTAACATGAACAACATTCAAATGTCATATTTTCGTAATCCGACATTTAGGTCCACTAAAAGGTTTCAATTAAATGCAATCAGAAAGACATTTGCTTAGGACTATTTATACACAAATCCTGGCAAAAGTAAATAACCCTTTCTTCATTCTTTCAAAGTCCAACTTTTTAAATGACCCCAGAGTATTTCTGATATCCTTAAGAACCTTATGATGTCAGAAAGGAAGGGGGACATTGGCAACCTCACTCATACTAGCATTGTTGTTACCATTTACCACCATTGTCATGGAGTCAAAATCAAAGAACCAAGGGGTGATGAAGAGCCCAACTCTTCCCCAAAACCATGGCCTATATTTCTCATTAGTAGTTATATGAATAGGTATCATATGAAATAAATTATGTTTTTCGCACATGTGGTATTGATAAGCCATGGTATTAGTCAATGGTATTGTAACAAATCCTATTTATATGTTAAAAATCTCCATGATTAAGTGGAGATGAATCTTGTTACATGTTTTTAAAATGTATATATGTTTAACTCATATATTATTTTCTTATATAATTAATAGTAATAACAATAATTTAAAATAAAGTTATAATTTAGTTGATTTTTATGATTTTTAAAATTTTGGCAATATGGAAGTGTATTACAAAATACGTGTTTCGATGTTTATCATAAATTGATGTCTATTGACATTTAACCTATAAATCAATTTATATACAACACTAGTTATTAAACACCTTACCATTGTTTATATTTTTTTTATAATAAAATGATAAAATTCCCATGACATAAAAGACATAAAAAACACACCAACCCTTAGTTGCAAAAATTATATGAAAAAAAATTATATAAAAAAATAAAGTGTGAATTAGAATTCCACAACCCACGGAAAAATGATGCCCCTCGTATGTGACCACAAATTAGCCCGTGACTTTTTAAAATTTTCTCTTGCAATGGCCTTAATTACAGCCCGTGACATTTCAAAATTTTCTCTTGCGATGGGCCATTATCACTAGGTTGGAAAATAACAACCCTGTCCCATGTCCACAGAGTTCGAAACGTCTCGCTACACCCAAACTAAAAGTCCTCCGTTCCATCACTATCGCACGCTGAAAAGTAAGTAAACGTGAAATTTATGCACCACGGTTCTAGCGGTTTCCATCCTATTGAATGTTTCATTGTTTGCAACAAACGGATTTCTACGGCTATTCCACAAGACAGGATTGCTTTTTCGTTTCTTCTTTTTTCATTTATTCATATCATTTTAAGGCGTTGGAGAGCACGTGCTCCACGTTATTTCATTTCTGAGAGTTTGGGAGCTGGTATTAAGTGTTCCAAAATTGTTAGGAGCTTTAATGGGGACTTTGGAGTTTTTTGGAAGCTCTAGTGCAACAGATTTTGATGTTTAGGATACTTATTTTGAGTAGATTTTGATGTTTCAAGGACCTATTTTGAGCAGGGAAGGTACCATTTGTTTATTTTCTGAGTGATACATGTCAAGTGGGGTTGGACTCCATGAACTCTATAAAACCACAGAGACGTGGAGATGTATCAAAGGTTTCAACAAAACATAGACAGTTGGCAATCATTCCTTGACAACTTTTGTTGCAAATCTTGAATTTCAACAATTGCAAGTAAGTATGCTCTCTTGAAGCCTATCTTGAAGCTTTAATGATAAGATTCAGTAACTTACAGTGATGGTTAGAAAGAGAAAGAGTAGTGTGTGTGTTAATTTCATTTTATAAATTTCCAAGCTTGAATTTTGAAGTTGAATATAATTTAGCATTGCATGAAATCACATAATAATTGAGTAATAACAATGTTTTTTCCTGGTTTGGGAGTTCCACATGTTTCTTTGTTGGGAAGGAATTTGATTGGCAGTGTTTCAAAGTTCAACCTTTTACCCCCTGATTGGGATGTGAGCTGGAGGGAAATGCCATCATGGTGAATTAATGGGGGTCTCCTCGAGGTAAAAACCCACCACCATCCACATGCTCGAGGCATATGGTGTGGTGGCTACATACATGCGAGGTATTAAAGTTCCCCCTGAAGGTGATAGCGTCATTGCATTTTGGTAATTGGTAAGTTTCTCTGCGAGGGAAGTCAGCAATCGTGTAGTGTATGGTAAAGGATTGTTGAAGAGTGGTGGTGTTGAGATTTGTGGATCGATGCAGGAGCAAGCAAGGTGGCAGTCTTGGCTTCTCCCCACGTTGGTTAATGGGTATTTGGTTTGCCATCTTTTTCTCTCCTCCATGCATCAGCTGAACTGTTTGATGGAATTCGAATTGTATGGTTTTGAACCATTGGGGTTTCAAAAGAAGAGGAGCATCATGCATTTGTATGTGTTTGGGCATCTGAAGCAGGTCCAATCGCCTAGTATTGTTTCTATGTCTGTTGTTTTTGGGAACTTTCTATCGAGGATGGGGTTATATTGGGAGCTTGTCTCTAGGGTTTGTTTCTAGGATTACCTCCTATCTCAACCTAACATCAAAAGGGATTGGGGAATGGTAGGTCTCAACTTCATTTATGGGTTATGTCTTTTTGAATTTCCTTGGGGAAGGTCAGGGTTTTTCCTTTGGATGTATTGGAGCATAGTTAATCTCGGTGGGTTTCGTCTCTGCGAGCCCTATGGTCTCTGCCCCTATGGGTGTTGTCTCTAGTGTATGTTTGTGCCTCACCTTTGGTTTGGGAATAGGGGTTGTTTCTGTGGATTAAGCTTTTTTGTTTTCTCCATACCAATTATTGATTGTTATGTTAGCTAGATCTTGGAAATGGGGGTTGCATCTCTATCCGGGTTGGTTAGTAACAGATGCCTACAATGGAAGAGGAGGTGGGTGATCCCTCAGGTTCTATACTGGAAATTATTGGTTCATGTTTCTTCTATGAAAGGTGTACGGGGCGGTAGTGTCTCCTAGAAGCTGGGAGCTTCTGGGCTTGGACTACCACCTATGCAAGTAACTAGATTAGTCACAACCTTCACAGAAAATTGTAGTTGTAAGGCAATGGTTCGATTGGAAACGGCGAAGGTGAGAAGCCCATCCTCGAGGGGCCGCAGTAGAAGAACCAGGGGGGCCTCAGCTGTAGGGCATCCTAGCTCCTCTTGGGGTAGAACACGGGGCCGAAAGCCAATCTCCAGCATCATAAATGATGCAGTTACAACTTATCATGAAGACACTTCAAAAGAAATTCGAAAATTAATGGAAGAATGGGAAGCAGATCTGAACAGGCAGGTTGGCATAATGGAAATCGACGTGGAAGACTGGTGAGCTATGGTGTAGGACCCATGGCACACATGAGGTCGCATCACTCAATTTAAACAAACTTTGTTCTTGTATTGGTCTATGAAGAGTATCCTCGCAAAAGATTTGGAATAGATTTCTCTGGGTATGGAAGCAGTTGTACAGGATTTTCCTAACTACAAACAGGAACTTCAGAAGCTCCACTTTCAGATGCAAAAGCAGGATGGTCGATTTCGGCGTATTGAAGAACATCTTCCTTGTATTCTCCCACAAACAGAGCTCCCGGGATCCAATGTTAAGGACCTAGCTCGGGTGGAGTCTGCGTCTGTTGATGGTGCAAAGTAATTGGATTGTTGGTATCTCAGTTTTCTTTTCTTTTATGTATGTGGGAAGCATTTAGTTTTCAGTATATTCATAGTTATGTTTTAGGTATATATAATTCAAGCAATGCAAAGACAATCAGACTTATTTAGCTGGGTTAGAAAGACTTGTTTTTTTTGTTATTGGATGGCATATCATGTTTATAGGTGGGCGACAGACTTGGTTTCCCTCTGGGCAAGTTGAGGCCACCTAACGATTTGTATGTGGATCTAACTTGTTTTTTTATATATTAATGAAAAAGGAAGGACCTACCAAGCTTACAAAAAAAAAGTTCAATATTTTACATATTTCTTTGCAAGGTGGAATTTGATTAGCAAGTTTTGGATGGAAATAAATTATTTATTTTATTTTTATTCTTAATATATATTATATTTGGGCTAATCTTCTAATGGATACTAGTTCCCCACTACCCGAAGTACCGATGTACAGAAAACTCGTGAAAATATATATATATATATCTATATCCAGGTAATTTTTCTGATTAATTTTTCCAAAATCTTATAGAAATTTTTAAGAATTGTAAGTTTAAATTGTTTAATTTGCAAAATTCAAGCGAGTTGTCTTTAGTGCGACTTTTTGGAAGCTTTTTCGGTGGGTTTTTCTAGTCTAATTTCTCTAAAATCTAGCAGGAATTTATTGAAATCACAAGCTTGATGGGTAACCCTTGCACAATTGAAGTGCCCTAGGGGTTTTTTAGGGTGCTAAATCCATATATACAATCAAAAATCACAAGATTGATGGGTAACCCTTGCACAATCGAAGTGCCCTAGGAGTTTTTCAGGGTGTTAAATCTCTATATACAGTGAAAAAAACAGTTTAAATAACAGAAATCAAGATTTCACCTCAAATTTTTCTGCCTGATTCTGGCACTGGAAAGTTCAAAAGGTTGCACTAGAGACAACTCCAAATTCAAGTGCTTTGTCATTTTCCAAGGTATTGAATCAATTTTTGCATTCAAAAATGCATTTTAAACAACAAAAAACATCAATCTCATCCGAAATTGTATCTTGGAATTCTTAGAAAAAAATATATTTTATCTATTAATTAGAGCACACAAAAAGCTTCCGAGCTGAGCCGGGGACCTCAGACATTCTTTTATGGCTACTTGAAACACCCAAGCTGAGCTGGGGGCCTCAGACATTCAAAAACCTCAGACATTCGTTTTATGGCTACTTGAAACGCCCAAGCTGAGCTAGGGGCCTCAGACATTCAAAGGCGATGACCATGACCATTTGCGTATGTTTTACGGCTACTTGAAACGCCCAAGCTAGAACTGGCTTTCCCCCTTACTAGATAGCCAACTCTGGCCTATCGGATCAAGACCCTACCTTACTTAGATGGATGGAAGGGTACTTGGATGAAGCAGAGTT
>Ga0068628_1001314_pt1 | contig 10191 bp, 5 predicted proteins | sample InSIn2gowninarea_FD_77431 | JGI IMG/M metagenome (GOLD analysis project Ga0068628, IMG submission 77431) | Clean room microbial communities from NASA Spacecraft Assembly Facility at Jet Propulsion Laboratory, Pasadena, California, USA -... ... | reverse complement strand
AACAACAAATTGGGGGCCTTTCCTATCTTCTTACAAAGGAATGAATCAAATTTTCTATAATAGTACTTCACAAAGCTCAACAAAAAATAGAAAACATGAATAGTACCATTTATTCCAATTGAACGATGTCTTCATAATCTAGCAAAACCTAGAACTTGCATAGAAAATCAATCTAACTCCCTAACATTTCTACTATTCAAAATATATATGTCTGATTACAACTACTACCATAAATCTCATATATGAATCAAATACCATATTAAATCATGAGTATTCTAAATGCAAAATATGAAACATGGGATAGTAGGCTATTAGTCCTAAACCAACTTAGGCATTATCATCCTCCTAATCTTATTTGATAATGGTCAAGTATCATATAGATACATAGGTGACATCTCTGTTGCACCACTCAATCTTCAACCATGGTTCTCTTCTAACCTTCATCTTCAATCAATAATGAATACAAATTGTGGTAGTATAAAATGCTTCTAAGTAACCAATCTCCAACATGTGAACCTATTTCCAAAGCCTCAAGACACATTGGCAGGTTAATTTATCAAGCACATAGTTTAGATACTTATATCTAACTTAATACTCCATTATTCACTTGACATGTATGGAAATGGGATGAAGGATGATCTAAAGAGGGAAATAAGATGGTACCAAAGTATTTAAAACATATGCAAATTTAGGACTCATCAACCATATAAACAAATGTATCCTTCTATTAAGAAAAATATCAAAAGTGGAGATAGTTACAAAAGTAATTTTTCTTTTCAATATCTTGCATATAATTTGATTGTATTTTTATCTGCCCTAACCCCAAAATCCACTTGTATGGACTTAAGCCCACTTTCTCTTGCAACAATCCCAAAACTACATGTGGATAGATCAAGCCCATTTTTTCTCATAATAACCCTAAAATTACATATGGATAGATCGAACTTATTTTCGCTTGCAACAATCCCAAAACTACATGTGGATAGATCAAACCTATTTTTTCCTATGAAAATCCTAAAATACCACCCAAATGGGCTTAACCTTATTTTGTCTTATGATAACCCCAACATCCACCTTGATGGGTTTGTCCTTATTTTTACTTATGATAACCCCAAAATCCACCTAGATGAGCCCAAACCTATTTTTTTCTATGACATCCTCAAAAGCCCACTCATATGAGTACAGACCACCCAAGTTTGCCTATGATATTCCCAAAATCCACTTAGATGGAATCAAGCCCATTTTTGCACTTGATAATCCTAAAAACTAACCCAAATAGGCTTGATCCCATTTTCATGTATAAAATCCCTAATAACCAACCTAGATGGGAAATTCTTCATTTTTAGCCATGATGATTCCACTATCCACCTAGATGAGGTTGAATTCATTTTTTATGCTAATCAATCCCAAACACCCACCTATATGGAATCAATCCTATTTTTCCAAGGAAACCCCAAAACCCACTCAAATAAGCTTGATCATATTTTCTACATGTGAAAATCCTAAAACCCACCTAGATAAGCCCAACCCTATTTTTTATGAATGACCACCATAAAATCCACTCATAGGAGGTCATGTTCTTTTTCACCCGTGATAACCCCAAAATCCTCTCAGATGTGTCCATATCATCCTTTACCTATAAAAACCCCAAAATTGTACATGGATGTGTTAAGGCCCATTATGGCCCATGGAAATCCCAAAATAACATGTGCCCAAAACCTAACCAGATGGCCCCTATCCCATGTTTGCCCATGAAAACCTAAAAATCCACTCAAATTGAACTGGCCCTAATCTAAATTGGATCATATTAAGTTGATATCTATAGGAATAGTACTCATACTAGAGGTATTTGTGCTTAGAAATTAGTTTAAGACTAAAATTTGGAGGTGATTGGTGATAAAAACCATGTTGTTAACATTGTGAAATCTATTATTCTTAGGGTACCAAGAATATGTATTATGATGAGTTAGTAGTGGAATTTGAAGGGGCATCGATATTTTAGGTAGTTGAGTGGTTCAATATCATCAAATGACATCTTGGAGATATTTCTAGTCTTATTTAAAGATGTGCTACTCTCTTGATTCATCAATCTTAGGTTAGATATTTTTAGGATTTTGGCAATTATAAAGATTTGAAGGAAGACCAAGAGTCATTATAGAATTTTTTATACATCTAAAATTGTTCTTCTTACTGTAGAATATTGTAGTAGTGTTGTCGGAGATGGTATTACCATTATTTTGATAGTATTTCTCTATACATATGTAATTTTGTAATTTCCATAGATAATGAGAAGAGAAGGCTCCAATTCCATTCAGGATTAGCCCACATTGGGTGAACCAAGGTAAATCATTATGTTTATATTGTTGTATGTGATTGAGATTATTAATTTATAGTTTTACAATATGTAATTTTAATATTATATGAAATTTGATGGATCTCATAATGGTGAATATTTATTTTTATCAAATCTATAAGTGAGGATTCGAGAATGCTATAAGCATTTGATGATTATGGATCACATGGTATTAGACTATTTCTACTTTGCTTGGGGTTTAAGTTAAATATCCTAAAACTTTAATGAAGTACATGGGAGGTTTACATAGTCATTTACAAAATATTATCATGTTGTTTAATCCTACTAATATTGATCAAGTGTGTGTGCAAGTGTAATATTTAGAGGAGGATGGTAAAGCAAGGAGATATTATGATGAATCCAATAAGGCTTCTAATTCAAGGGGATCATAAGATAAAGGTAAAGGTACGAAAGAAAATAAGAGCATTCATACTTAAAAAAAAAAAAAAAAGGCATTGTAATCATTATGATAAAGATGGTCATGTTGATGATAAATATTAGAAATTATATCCAGAATTACATCCATATAAGAAAAAAAATAAGGAGTAAAATGATGCTATGATCCAAAAATACAAGGATATTGACAATAGTTTAGATGTTGATGAAAAATTAAATTATTCAACAATTGAAAAGGTTAAATAAGATAAATATGTCAAATAACAAAGGATTTATTTAGACCACCTCAAAATCCAAATTAGAAAACAAAAGTAGATTGCATTTTTTATCCAACTTCTCAAGCAAACTTGATTTCAAAATCTATAGTAAGTAATTTGGGATTGGAAATTTTCAACCATCCAAATCCACATACTTTGGGTTGGGTGCATCATAATGCTAGTTTGGAAGTCACTAAATACTATAAATTAAAATTTGGTATTTGTGGAAAGTGTATTGATGAAATTATAGTTGATGTTGTTCCTTTAGTTATTTGTGGTGTTATTCTTAATAACCCTTATTTATGGCACAAAGATGATATTTATTACACAATATTGAATAAATTATTATTGGTGAAATATGGAAAGGTTTTTCTAGCTAGTACATATAACAATAGGAAAAAAGCTACCTTTGGTCACTATCAGTCAAGTAAAATGCCTTGTAAAGTCTTTTAAAAAGTTTATGTAAATCATGATGAAAATTGGAGCTTCAGGTAAGATGAATCTCATGTTGTTAACAATATGGAACATTGATTTTAGGCTATTAATAACATGCAAAAGGGAAGAATTGATACAAAAATTGGTCTGGGATTTTACTAAATTATTTGTAGAGCCACAAGGTTACCTCCTATGTGGGATATATAGCATGATATTCAATTATTACCTAATGCTTCATTGCCCAACATAGCTTTGTATCGATAATTAATTTTGGAGCAAGAGGGGATAAAGAGGTGGATTTAGGAATTTTTTATCAAGGTGTGATTAGACTAAGTACATCTCCATGTAGATCACCTATTTTTTTGGTTCCCAAAAAAGATCAAACTTGGAGGATGTGTATTGATTTTAGAGCACTTAACAAAATCAACATAAAAAATCATTATCCTTTTCCTTAGATATATGATATTTTGGATAAATTTCAAGGGGTAAGATTATCCACTAAGTTGGACTTGAGGAGTGGATATCACTATGTTTGAATTAAGGAAGAGGATATTTGGAAGACCTCTTTCAAGAAAAGACAATGCCTATTTTAGTAGCTTATTTTTCCATTTGGTTTGTGCAATGTATCAACCATATTTATGAGGGTGATGAATGATGTACTCCATACATTTATTGATTCTTTTGTTATTGTACATTTGTATGATATTCTTATTTATAATTATAATTGGGAAGAACATGTTGTACATATTTGACAAGTGTTTCAATATTTGTATAAGAAAAAGTTATTGTTGAAACATCCAAAATGTGAGTTTGGCAAAGAGTTATTGGTGTATTTGGGCCATGTTATTGGTCATGGATAACTTAAAATAGATCTTAATAAAGTAAGTGCTATAGTAGATTGGCCAAATCCAAGTAATATAACTAAAGTGAGGAGTTTCTTAGGTGTTATCCAATATTTGTGAAATTTTATTGTTGATTTTTCTCATATTGCTTTACCTTTATATGATGCATATTTGGGACATGTTATTGTTAATTTTTCTAATCATTCCAATACTTTCACCTATAGGTACACATAATTCATTAAAATATGTACACATAATGCATTAAAATAGACAAACAAAGGTGTGAATAGGATAGTGGTTCAACTCTTAAGGGGTTATTATGGTAAGTATCCTAAGTATTGGGATGAACATCTTCAATATATCTAATATTTATATAATAGGGTAATTCATTCTTCCATTAATAAGAGTCCTTTTGAGACTTATTTTAGTTATTTACCACCTTAATCTTTTGATTATGTGTTTGGGTAACAAAAGGATGAAGGAGAATAACTTGAGAAAGAAGAGAAACAACTTGAAACCTTTATTGTAAAGATTAGGCAAATTCATTTGAAATTACAAGAGCAACTTAAGATAAGCCAAGCCAAGTATAAGATGAGACATGAAAAGCATTGGGTTGACCATACATTTCATGTGGATGACCATATTTGGTTGTATCTTAGTAAGGAGAGGTTATAAGGACTAGCCAAGAAGTTGAAACCTATAAGGAATGGACCATTTAAGATTATGAAGCGAGTGAGAATGATTTTAGAATGAATCTACCAAAATATATGAACATATATTTGGTTTTGAATGTGGAACATTCAGAATTTTATGATCCATATATGTTCATTGAAGATGAAGTAGATTTAGATGAGATTTATCCATCTCTTAATGAATTAGCTTCTAATACTATGGATGAACTCAAGGAGAATTCCATATAGCAAAAGAAGGCTCATGATATAAGAAGAGTTGAGATAGAATTGTTGTTGGTTGTATTAAAAGGACATAAGATGAATAAAGCCAAGTGGATAGATAAGCCTAAGTTTGGAGAATTGTATCCTCATCTATGCATTTATGGGACCAAATACCTTCTCATTGGGGAGGTATAACCTGAATTAGATCATATAAGGTTGATCTCTATAGGATCAGTACTCATCCTAGAGATGTATATTCTTAAAGATTGATTAAATACTAAAATTTGGAGATGATTGGTGATAAAAACCATGTTGCTAATAACATGAAGTCTACTATTTTTAAGATTCCAATAGTGTGCATCATGATGAGTTAGCAATGGAAGTTAAAGGGGCTTAACAATTCAAGTAGTTGAGTAGTTCAAGATCATCAATGATATATTAAAGATATTTTTAGGCCTATTTAAATATTTCATACTCTCTTGATTCATCAATCTTATCTTAGAGACTTTTAGGATTATAAATATTTAAAGGAAGACCATGAGTCATTCCAAATTTTTTGCAGTTTTGAAATTATTCTTCTTGCTATAAGAGATTGTAGTAGTATTGTAGAAGATGGTATTGCCATTATTTTGATGATATTTCTTTGTATGCATGTAATTTTGTAATATCCATAGATAACGAGAAGAGAAGGCTCCAATTCCATGCTATATTATCTCACATTGGGTAAGCTAGGGTAAATCATTATGTTGATCTTATTATGTATGATTGAGATTGTTAATTTGTAATTTTACATTATAAAAGTTTGAATTTATATATAATTTAATGGATCTTATAATGGTGAATGTTGTTTTTAATCAAATTTGTAAGTGAGGATTAATGTATGTTATAAGCATCTAATGATTACATATTAGGCCTAACCTAGCCCAACCTAAATAGATGAACCTAACAACCCCACTTGGAAATTAAAATGGCCTAACCCAACTTAATAGACTTGGTAACCCCACTTTGAAACTTAATAATCCTAACCCAACTTGACCTAAATTGATCCAACATGATAAGCTTAGCAACCCCACTTGGGTCTGACTCGATGGACCTCAAAACCCCACTTTGAAATTAAATGAGCCTGACTTAACCTAAAGGACCTATAAACCCCACTCTAAAATTGAATATGACTAACCCTAACTCAGTGTACTTAGCAACCCTACTTTGAAACCTAACAAGACTAACCTTGAGCTGATAGACCTAGAAACCCCACTTTGAAATTGAATAATCTTGAACTAACTCAATGGACCTAACAACTCTACTTCTAAACTAAATAGGCCCAAACCTAACTTGATGAAATTGGAAACCTTAATTTGAAATTAAATGGGCTTGAACTAAACTAATAGACTTGGAAATCCCACTTTGAAATTAAATTGATCCAACTTGGCATAATGAACCTAGAAATGCCACATTGAAATTGAACATGCCTAACTTGAACTGATAGACCTGATGGATCTGGAAACTCCACTTTGAAATTGAATAGGTCCAAACCTAAACTACTACACTTGGTAAACCCACTTTGAAAATAAATGGGATAAAACTTGAATAGGACCAACCCCAACCCATTGGACTTAGAAACCCTACTTTGAAACTAAATGGACCTAACTTGACTTAACAAACCTAGCAACCCCACTTCAAAAATGGACTAGCCTAACCTAACCTGATGAACTTGGAAACCTTACTTTAAAATTGAATAGGCAAAACTAAACCTAAAAAACTTGGAAATTGCACTTTAAAATGAAATTAAACTAACCCCACCTGACCTGATAGACCTAGAAACTCCACTTTTAAATTTAATGGACCCAACCCAACCTAATGGACATAGAAACTCCAATTTAAAATCAAATTTGCCTAACCTAGCCTAACCTAATGGACCTAAAAACCCCAATTTAAAATCAAATAGGCCTAAACCAACCCAATGGACTTGGAAATCCTACTTTGAAATTAAATAAGCTTGATCTAACTTGATGGATAGGGTTACTCCCTTGAAATTGAACCTACTTGACTTGACCTAATGGATGTGGAAACCCCCCTTAAAATTGGACTAAATCAAACTAACCTAATAGAATAGAAAATCCCACTTTATCTTATCCACCTAAGGTACAAACCCAATGGTAACCCAACTCAAACCAAATTAGCCAAAGTAAATAGATCAAGAAAGCCCCACTTCAAAAATCAACTAGCCTAACCTAATGGAATCGATAACCCCAATTTGAAATGGCATAAACCTAGCATGATTATATGGAATTAGAAATCCCACTTTGAAAATATACTCCCCCTAGGTGGATATATTATGTAACAAACATTTAAAACCAAACTAGACTAATCCAATAAACATGATAAACCCCATTTTGAAATGGGCCCAATCTAATAGGATGGACCTAGAAACCCTACATTGAAACTAAATTGGCCCCACGTGGATGGAATGTGCAACCCCAATTTAAAATAAAACCAAGCTTACTCGACCTAACATACCTACAAACCTCACTGTAAAAATAAACTAACTAAACTTGTTAAACTATGCAACCCAAATTTGAAACCAAATTAGCTTGACCCAATGGACCTAGAAACTTGACTTTAAAATTGAACTGGGATCAAGTGGAAAAAATTTACAACCCCACATTAAAATTGAGTTAGACTAACCATTTGGACCTAACAACACCACTTTGAAATGGGCTCAACCCAACCTGATGAAATTAGAAACTCCAACTTGAAATTGAATTAGTATTAAGTGAACATACTATGCAACCCCACTTTAAAATAGAACTAGCCCAACCCAACCTGATGGAACTCGCAACCCCACTTCAAACATGAATTTGCCTAAACTAATAAACCTAAAAAACCTACTATGAAAATAAACTAGACCAACTCAATGAGCCTGGAAACCCCACTTCTAAAATGAATTGATCTAACAAACCTAACAATCCCACTTTGAAATTAAGCTAACCCCACCCAATGGAATTGAAAACTCCACTTCTAAATTGAATTAGTTTTATATACCTATCAACCCTACTTCAAAAATGAATTAGACTAACTTGATGGACCTGAAAACCCTACTCTATCTTAGTCAACCAAGCTATTAGAACCAAACCAAACCCAAGGGAATGTACATGGAAACCCTACTTTGAAAATGAACTTGCCTAACCTAACGAACCAACAACCACACTTTGTCTTAGATTTTCAATCCATTTGAACCAAATCACCCTTGAGAAGATGGATTATGGAACCCCACTTTGAAATGGAAGTTACCTAACATAATGGACAAGTAACCCCACTCTTTCTTAGCTTCTCAAGCCACTGTAACTAAATTAGGCTTGTGAAAATGGAAAATGTAACCCTGATTTGAAATGGAACCAACCTAATCCAATGGATCAATAACCCTAATCTATATTATTTTCCTAAGACACTCAAACCAAACTAGCCCTAAGTAGATAAATCGACAACCTTGCTTAATCAAGTCCAAAAATAGGTTGTCCTGAATTGACTAATAAATAACCCCATCTCATCTAGCATGTAGAATTTGGGATGGAAATGAGCCTAAGTGGACAAAGGGATGAATATTAGTGTATTATGGAAGTAATATCACTCTATCACTTACAATACTTTTCCATGTATTTAAGTCATCTATAAAGGATTCTCCTCATCAACTATCTAAAATTGAGGTTCAAGGTTTCCCCTGATCTAATAATTCCATTGAATAGGGTTTGCTAATTATGTAGGCCCTAAGTATTCCTAAGTAGAGAAGGTACACCACTTCTAGCATGGATTCTAACTTAGAGGCATTCAATCATAATCTAACATATGGTAGCTTTGCACCACTAGGTTTTCAACCAAGCATGATGACCAAATGTGTGAATCAATAGTTCCTCTCATACTAAATTGAATTACTATTGTGGTGCAAAGCATTAGTATTATAAAACTAACCTATCTCATGATGGTCTAAACCAAACTCACATTCCCTATTGGTGGGAAAATAATCTAGCACTTGGTAAATTTTGCTTCATATTGATAGGAAGAACCAACATCAAAGGATCAAAAAGAAACATTGCTATAAATTCTTAGCTTTTGTAAGCTAGTTATCCTATGGTAACTTTTCTCACACCTATAGCTTCAAATTATAAAAGTCTAAAGGATTGATAGGCCATGCTTTCATGATTTTTATTTATACTAAAAATCAAAATTAAATGAAGTTTTATCCTATTGTTCTTATTGACCTCATCTTAGAAAACCTACATTATCTTTTAATATATATGATTCACTAGATAAAATTCCCACTTAACAATGTCTTCCACCTGAATCTATGCACTAAATCTTACCTTAAGGCCAAAACCAGGGGCATTTCCCTACCTTCATCCCATAGAATGAGTAAAATAATATTAAGAGTAATGGTATTTCACTTATGTTGGGACCAAATCTTCACTTATTCTACACCTCTCAAGTCATCTCATAATGTCATACTAGATTCAATCTCAATAGGATCTTCTTTCCCTATTAATTTTTCCAAGCCCCTTCCCTTGGCTATGGTTTTACTAGATGGTAGATAGGGATAGTAGAAATCTCATTCATCCATTCATGTGTATCACTAACTAGATTATGAGGCATTTGACTACCTTAAGAGAATCATAATTACTCCCATTATTTACCTACACTTGGTTAAATTTCTTAACTTTAACATTTAGAGAATTGGGTAGAAATCACATTGCATCAGCATCCCCAAGGACCATCATAATGCTTTATTTTAATTAAATAGTCAAATTCCCCTTGTAGATGCCTAAAAATGATTTATTACTTATTTAATAAATCATATTTAGACTCATTAAATGATTGATTAGAAATAATACATAAATTAAGATAAATTGCTATTATATCATAATACCATGTACTAGGACCAATGTGATATCATATACCATGGGTTATACTTTAAATCATCTTGAATATAGAAAAACTTATTGTTATTTCTATGTCTTGACTTT
>Ga0068628_1001313_pt1 | contig 10198 bp, 7 predicted proteins | sample InSIn2gowninarea_FD_77431 | JGI IMG/M metagenome (GOLD analysis project Ga0068628, IMG submission 77431) | Clean room microbial communities from NASA Spacecraft Assembly Facility at Jet Propulsion Laboratory, Pasadena, California, USA -... ... | reverse complement strand
GACGGGCGCAGACAAGGATCAACCTTTTTTTTGAATGGAGCACGAGGTGGGTTTGCCGTTGGTGGTATTATTAGACGAAATTGGGGCGACTGTTGGGGCCACTTTGAAAATCGCGCGTAGATAAGTCGGGTGAATTGCGTCACTTCTCGCGCAAAGCCAACAGAGCCAGCAAGCGAGGTCGGAAAGTTCTTCCGTAAGGAACAAAAAAAGGGTAAGCGTGCAGCGGAAAGGGGCTGTAGGTATGTATGTAGTGCCAAAGGTAGGACAGAAGGCTGTTTGGAAAAGAAAAGGCAAGATTAGGACGTTTGGAAAGCGGACGACTTGCTTGTCTTATATCATGCCTAGATGATCTTCCACTATTATTATCACTGGGGTCCGTTTCTGTTTTTCAACTCCTCAGTAATGTCGCTTACCCCCAACCGGACGCGAAAACATCAGCGAGGCGACCATCAGCAAGGCAAAACATGGGACAACTTCCATCCGAGCCCCGTTTATAAAGCTAACAAACGCACGCTGCACGCACGCTAACCTTTGCTCGCTTGCCTAGCCAAGATCGGGGATTACGGCCGGTACCTTAAGATGGAGCGAGGGGAGGCATCCGTCAACCGTCTTTTGCCTTCCGTTCCTAGCAATGGAGCACAAAAGCCGAGCGCGGCGTTGGGGGCTCGGTGCACAGATATGCCGTCTCGGATAAGCAAGCATATAACATTTGGAGCTAACCTCGCTTCGGATAAAGAGAGGCGAAAGGGAAATAATGCCAAGATTCGTGGGGCTCGGTTTCGGAAACTCAAAGGGGCTGTGCAATAATAAGACACGTGGTTACATTCGTGCACAAATTTATGCGATGGCTGTGCACGGTCAGACGTGGCTGGGGATGACAAGCGCCGACTCATGGCATTTGCCATGGTTATCCCCGAAATTAGCCCCCTAGATCAATCTGAGATAGCATGAATGTATTTGATTTGTATGCATTCTTTTGGACGGATATATGCGCTAAATAGCATCGAAGTGTCGTCATGCTCTTTTGTCCGAGTCTGAAATATATGGAATGCTGTCTATGCACCAGATTTAATCAACCGTTCGAGGCATGCAACAATACCTTGGGTAATCCGCCACTTGTTCCCTCCTGAATGGTACATCTTATCAGCATGTTCACATGACGCCGAGGAATGCAAAACAAGACAGAAAAACCCAGGATGACCGATCGGAAATACCTAAACGTCAAGAACTCTATCAGAGCTTTTTCGCGGCGGCCAACAAGGATGATGAAACAGCTCTACAGCAGCTACTTGCTACCGCATACAACGCAAAGTACCTGGATGAGAGCATCATTCGCATTGGACTGCAACAATCAGTGCGTAAAGGATATGCGCCTAGCCTAAGCGTCGTCATCACATGGGGTGAGACTTCCGGCCTAATACAGCGAAATGATGATTTGTTACGCATAGCACTACAAGATGCAGCCAAACTGGGCCATGCAGAAGCCGCGAGGATTTTACTAGAGCATGGTGCCAAGACTGATGTTGGGAGTAAAGGCTCGAGCGCTCTGTGGTGGTCTTGCAGCCAGCCGGAAACGCCTGGACATGTCGAGGTGACGGAGTTGCTGCTGACTGGGAAGTACACGGGCTGCCCGGCTGACAAGGAATGGACCGATGAAGATGGACGGACGATTTTCATGTCTGCTGCCGAAAGGGGTCATTTTGGTGTGTTTTCGTCTTAACGAGCTTACTCGTCTTTAGCACATCGCTGATGATTTTCAAGGCTCTTTGCTACTGCTCCTGAATCACGGAGTCGACTACAACGCTCGAGACAGTAACGATAGGACAATAATGCATATCCTTGCTGCAGCTCCAGAGAAGAAGTACCGTCACAGCGATAAATGTATTGAGTTACTGCTTGCTTATCCTATCAGCATTGACAAACCAGACACAACTAGCCGAACAGCCTTACACTGGGCTGCGTCAACCGGGAAGGCAACACTTCTCGAACACCTTCTCAAAAGGTCAAAGCATCCACCTGCGGACCCGAACTGCGAGAGCTCCAGGGGAAAAACTGCTTTGCATCTGGCATGTAGCGCAGAACCTCCTAACCTTGACGTTGTGAGATTGCTTTTGAAGCACAGCGCTGACACGTCGAGGACGAGTGACGGTCACTGGACTTGCCTACATCATGCTGCGCAAGTGAAATGTTCTGGTGAAGTCATATACGAACTTGTATCGCATTCGCCAAATCTTCTTAATATACCCACGTCAACCGGAATGACTGCCCTGCATATTGCTGCTTCAGCTGGGTTCTCGGATGTTGTCGCTTGCCTTCTCACTTTCGAAGACACAAAAATAAATGCAAGAGACGGCTTCTATTGGACACCACTCCTTCGTGCTGCAGGAAGCAATCATATGGAGATTGTCCAACAGTTAGCACCATACAACAACACGAGCAGGCTCTCAAGCCATGCTGTGCATGCATCTCGTGGCTTCGAAGCAACGATTGTTGACTTCAGAGCGGAGAGTCATCATTCCACCCTTGTTCAGAAGCGTTCCGTCTACGATGTCTTGTACGGCAGAGAGGCAGATGATGAACCACTTCTGACGACAGTCGTTGAGAAGGTCAAGACTCGTGTTGGAACTTCAAAGCCATTGTTCCGGTGGATTCACTTACCAGCAAACAACATTGCCTGGGTCGAAGCATTGATTGTTAAGCATTTCGTCGAAAGCGGATCTTCGGACATTGATGGGTTCAAAGATGTCGAAAAGTCGTTCGGCCAACAACACCGGGGCCCGAAATATCACTCTCAATTCATGAAGCCAATCTGCCAGCGAACACCTAGAGCACCAAACAGTACAGAGAACATAACGATGCTCAGGGAGGTGGACGCCAACCTTAAGCGGCCGAAAGTGCCTAGCTCCATCAATCTCACAGAACTGAGCGGTAAACAAAAAGGACACAAAAAAGACCTTGATGTCTCGACGGCGGGGCGTGCCTCACCCAGAGGTCCCCGAGCCAGTCATTCCAAAAAGCACGGGCCAGACCGCAGTCGCCGTGGCTTTTCCGCAGAAACGGACGACTCCGGAACCGGAGGCGAACCTGCCGCCAGCGACTACGCAGGAAGCAACATGGTAATATTTATGCCCTATCTCCACTACGAAACGTCTCAAGGCCGACTAAGCCAACGAGACGCCATACGCCGCTCAGAAACCACAACTCCAGGCCTGAGGCGGCAACCCAGCTGTAACGACGAAGCCCTCATCTTCGCGCATCTCGAGTCAACCACCGGCCTCCACTTGCGCCGGACACTACATCAGTACTACCTCCACGGCGTTGACACCGGAGACCGTGACGCGGAGCAAGTCGTCGGCCGTTACATCCGCGCACAAGGCACCACCGAAGAAAAGATATTCATGGTCGACCAGCTATGGCTCTGGGTTCTCGGGCCCGAGCTAATCATCTCCGCCTTCCCCCGCCGCTGGCGCCAACCAAGAAACGACCCCCTCGACGTCCTGGACGGCGTCCTCGAAGACATCAACTCGGGCATGCGCACGAAACGAATAGTATCCCCCTACGAGCTAGTGACGGTGATCACGAACCGATGTTCCGGGGTTTTCGACCGCCACCGCGCAGCAGACGACGAGACGTACCGCTTCCTCGAGATCTTCGAAAGATCAATCGGCGACGTGACGTACCAGGAACCCACGCTGTACAGTAACTTCTACAAAGCCTCCGCGACGGTGCACCAGTGGTTCAAGAGCCTCGAAACGCACGAGCCGGAGCGGGCGGCGGAGTATTTCGCCGCCGTGGACCGCTTCCTCGAGATCGGCGAGGAGACGGCCTTGCTGCAGGAGATTAAGGATATCCGCGAAGAACTGCACATGATATCGATGGTGCTGAACAGCCAGGACTTGACACTCGCGACCGCCAGTGATGCCGTGTGTGAGGAGTATGTCACTGCTAGGAACCACCTCGAGGCCAAGGAGATGGAGAGGAGGTTCGACGAGCAGAAGAAGCTGATATCGAGCAATTTGGCCGAGATAAGCCGTATGACCGACATGGCTGGCGTGCTGGAACAAAGCTTACTCAATCTACTCGATCTGAAACAGAAGCAGAGCAATGCTTTTGAGGCCAGGTACGCGAGGGACCAACAAGCCGCGGGTATTGTTCGACAAGGTAAGCAAATGTCATGTCCAATGTCAGCAGCTGTACTCCCCAACTCAGGTCACCAGATCAACTTACTCCAAACCTCGCCATCCTAAACCAACGAACCTGACCCGAACACACCAACACAAACTAACACAACCCTCAAACAGGCCAAATAACACTCGTGTTCACAATCGTCACCATCCTCTTCCTCCCCGTCTCCTTCATGGCCGCCTTCTTCGCAATACCCATCAGCGACTTCCCCGGGGGCATCTCCACCACTACTTCCCCTTCCACATCCAACAACAACAACACAAACCCCCTCTCCCTAGCCTACGTAGCAAAATACACATTCGGCATCGGCTTGGGGATTTCCTTTTTGATAATAACACTCGCCTTCAACATGGACGCGATAACACTCTTGTTACACCGCTCGAAGATTAAAGTCGCAATCCTGCTCAGGCTGTACTCCCCACGTCGTAGCGTTGGTGGCGGTGGCATCGGCACTGGCGGTGGCGGAGGCGGTATCAACGGTGGCCTTGATGACAGTAACCTTGGCCTCGGCAGAGGCGGCGGTATCAACCATGAAAGTAAAACCAAAAGACCATGGCACCGACTCGCAAGAGCAAAAGCAAGAGCAACTCCCTACGGAAGCACCATCGCCACAGGTATAGCCATTGGGGCGACGAGGGCGAGTTTCGCAGACCACACCACGGGTATCAGAGGCAAAGAGATGGAGATGGAAATGTACGGTCTCATGGGCGCGGCGCCGTCGCGTGAGGTGCGGGGTGGTGGGGTGCGGAGCGGCGATGGTAGGTGGAGCCACGAAGGTAGGAGCCACAACGGTAGGAGGAGCCGTGAAGTACCAATGAGAAGCGATGTGAGGAGAAGCGTGGACATGATATCTCTGGAGAGTGAAGGAGCAGCAGCAGCAGCAGCAGCAGCGACAGGAATTCACCATCGAAGCAGAGGAAACCCTAGGGGATTTCCAGGGGCGTTTGCCGCAATGTCACGCTCGCCAGTGCGGTATCGTGGTGCTGATGGTGCTGACGCTGATGTCGACGGGTATGACGACGGAGATGACGACGGAGATGAGAGGAGTCTTGTGGATTTAGAGAGGGGAAGATCATGAGTTCGGGTGGTTTCTGATTCTGATTCTGATCCTGTTCCTGATCCATCTTTATTTCATTTTTGGACCTGTGTGGTGCCAAATGAGCTGTGGGTACACAGGGACTCCGACATCATCTGGGCGGGAGATATTGTCATTGACTGCAGCGGATACGTATTGTGTGTAGTCTCTTCAGAAGACGAGAAAAATATGAATTCAGAGGTATAAAGGCCTACGTGTTATGGCAACATTGAGTTTACGGTGATTGGAGGTAGACATACATAGCAAATCCTGCAGGCAGAAGAACACCAGAACCTCCGAACCATATCGCAAAGGCTGTCAACGGTATATCCTGTACTAAACTTGCAGCATCTTAATGATGATGGCTCCACGAGCACCGTGGTTTGCTTTTTTTGCAACGTCCAAGGCTGTCTTACCGATATCATTTTTTATGCTTCTGTCGGCTCCTCGCTTTAGCAAGAGCTTCACCGTACTGTCGAAACCTTGCCCAGCCGCCAAGTGTAACGGCGTCCGACGTCCAAGATTTATGGCGTTCACATCTGCACCCTCCGTAAGCAGCCAATCAACGAGCGGATCATTATGCGCACGGGCCGCCAGGTGTAACGGAGTGTCCAGTGGTGTATTTCGCGCATCAATCGACGCCCCTCTTCTTACCAAGGCCCGAGCTACCGAAACTCTTCCAGTATGGGCTGCATGGTGTAACGGGGTATACCCGTTGCGGTCTTTTCGTTGAGCATCAGCACCATGATCCAGAAGAGAGTTTGCCATTCGTTCGGACCCTATTGCTGCCACCACATGAAGCGGTGTCCACGCGAAGCCATAATCAGCCGTGTCAACATGGTATTCGCCTTTCAAAAGTTGTGCGAGGGTCTCTTCATCGCCTAGTACACTAGCCCAGTGTATAGGTGTCATAAAGCAGCAAAGCTGAGGGACAGTACGGATTCGTAATGCTTTCATCAATCTCTCCGTCGCTGCCTCCATGGTCATTGTTACCTGGGGGGATGTGCCACGCCTGGGTTCGCCTTCGCCTTCAGGTCTCGTTGCAGTCGCAGACAGTCCTTTGCTGGGTCCTGTCGATACGGCCCGAAGCTGGTAAGATGCTTCTGCGCCTGGGTTGGACTTTTGGATTTGTTGCAACATTGTGGGTACTGCTGAACTTTTGCTGGGTTCCAAGATACCTTTAGTTTGTGAATGGTCCCCAGCTCGCGATTTGTTTTGTCGTCTCTCAAACCAGCCTGGGAGCAAACCTGCGTAAGCTTCAGACTCATGTAGCTTGCCTCGAGCTTTCAAGATATCTGCCATCAAGGAAGTGTCTTGGAAGTATAGCAAAGTCTTTCCATGTAATGATCTTTGCCCTTTCATGGCTTTTCTACACCATAGCTCAGCCTCGGTAAGACGCCCTTCTCGAAACTCAATCTGCGCAAGTGTGGACATGGCAGACACGTTCTGATCACTGTTGACGCCACTCTGACAGCCTGCTTCGACCAGACGCTCGCAAATTGCTCGGGATTCGTCCAATTTGTCGAGCTCAATCAAGGTCAGCGCCAGACTGAGTTCGACTTCGGACCTCGAAGCAACCCCCGTGGGATGCTCCAGCATCTGAGGTTTCTCTAGCGCTAGTCGGAGGAAATGCTCCGCTCGATTGTACCCTTGTAAGTTCTCTTGTGCTGCAGCGGCCAACCCTAACCTGATGTATTGTTGCACAAGATCCAGGTCAATGTCGTCGTCGGGTGTAGAAGAGCGGGACTGTCCCGACGCGATGCTGAGCTGTTTTCTGGGTTGTCCTTCTTCGATGGTCATATTGCTTGTTTCAGCGGTCTGTTCCATCTTGATCTGCTGAATTTCATTGTCTAGTGAAGGTACAGATCGTTCTGGGATTATGGTGCCTTCTGATCTAGCTTTCAAGTCAGCTACTGGCTATGAAGTCTTCTCGACGCAGGTGCAGCAGATTTATGTTCGAATAAGCCCCAAGAGAATGCACGGTATACAACGAATTCGTCGAAGATTGCACAACAACCGTGGGTTAGGGGGTTTCATAAGTGAAAGAACAGGATGTGGCCGTATCGAAGCACCCAAACTTACCCAGTACCCGTTCCCATCGATGTTTCCTCCATTCGGGTCGCTTCTGTAGACCCCGCGCGTTCGCCGTCACCTTCAATGATACGCAACTTTCGGCGACGTGAATTCTCGGGAGGTTCGACTTGGCTCGCAACCCGTTTCCTGGCCAGAGTAGGGAGCCATTCATCATCGGATGGCGGTTCCCTCGAGGCACGGCTTCTTGTCAGAACCATTGCGACTGCAGTGCAGATCAAGCGGCGATCGTGAATCGTCTCGTCGTAAAGAAGCTTCGGAGGTGCTAAGGAGCCATAACATCAATCTGTTCCGAGCAGTGATGTCAGCTTCGGTTGAATGTTTTTGCCGAAGTGACTAGGTCCAGTATCACGGCAGCGTGGCTTATCGCCTTGCATTGCCGTGATATCGGTGTTGCCGGTGATGCAACCGTCGTTGTGCACTCACCAGGTGAATGTTAAAGAAGCTCAATGCTCTGTAATCGTGCGTCCGTGGTAAGAGGTTATAAGATGAGCATTGTGGAGAACGTCACGAGAAGTGAGAGCCGATGGTGCTGAAGAAGGAAAGGGTAAGGAAGTATTGAGAAGCGTGGATGAGGTGGGAGGAAGTAAGAAGTTGGATGACAATGAGGAGTAGACAAATCGAAAGAGGAAAGAACTCGCAAACGTTACCACAATCGAGCACGGAAGTGAAGATGAAAGAGCGAAAGCCTCCGGCACTCTCCCAGACGTCCCAACACCGTCGTCAATAACCGCGAATTCTGCCCCTCTGCCGTAGGCTTGAAGTTGCCGAAGGAGACAATTTGTGTCGCCGAGTTCGAACGGCCCGTACTTCTCTCGATTGCTAACACCTTGGGTATGAGATTGTATTGCGAACGCCATCAATCACTCTGCTGCTCCAGTTTCCGCACCACTCCCGTCGAAAGAGCTCCGAAAAGCCACGCAGAAAGATGGTCGTCGTACGCTCGTAAGGGCGTCAGAACCATCCATGCCCTTAAACATGCGAAGCGAAGCTGACTCTACTGCGTTCTGTCCTCATCGCTGAACCAAGGCAAGCTGAGGTGGAAAAGGAGTTCCACCAGTCTTTAAATCAAAGATTACTCGGATCATCTCTTTTTACCAATCGGTGTCATCTTCCACGTCGTGGAGCCCTCTGCATATCAATATACCCGTCCCCAACGGACAAACCCCTCTTCTTCTCCTTCCTCTTTCTCTTCTCCTCTGCTTCCTCCCCATCCCCAACTGACAAACCCCTCTCTTTCTCCATCCTCGCCCTCTTGTCCTCCACTTCCTCCCAATTCTTGACACCAGGTACCGCTTCCTCACCCTTCTTCCCATCTCCAGCAGAAGCTACGACATTATATCCACACTGCCTCAGTAGCATCACCGTAGCGTTGTTCCCCTCAGTAACATTTCTTTTACTATCCCTCCTCCAAGCTGCCTCCTCTGCGTCACCACTCTTCTGCCCAGAACCACGAAAAGAACCCGTGCGAGGAACAGCAAAAGAACCAGCAAAGCCCCTCCACCTCCTAACACGCGTCCGGCACTCCAAACCCAACATATCCGCGCCCCTCGTACCCCATCGAACTAAGCGCATTGCCAATTGTCGTGTCTCGACAGGAATGATCCCCTGCTGCGACTGTAGTGGTGAAAGCCACTTGACTTTGTCCCGGTCCTGATTGGTAGTGGGTATTGGCGTAGATGTAGCCGCGGCGGAAACAACAAGAGCGTGGAGACGGATATATTGCAGCGGCGAGGGACCTGCTGCCAGATCCTTTCTCCTGCGGAAGAAACTCAGGGGTTGTTGAGTATTACTATTGTTGTTGTTGTTGCTGAAATGGTAGGCTTGGCGGCGGAGGTGGAATGGAGTATCAGGTGAGGATGCAATCGAGGGGGACGGTGAGGCTGATTCTGATATCGAAGATGATGTCGATGATGGCAACTGCAATGTTGTCGTCAAGACGGTGTCAGGAAAGCTGGAAGATGAAGGCCCTTCATCGTGCTCATCCAAATAGTCGACGGCGCCTTCGTCGAACCCGCACATTTGGGTCACGGCGAACCCTAGGATTTCCGGTGTATTCTTCGGGCTTGAAGAGTCTTTTCCACATGGAATGGTGATGTTGCTGTTATCGTTGCTGTGGCTGTCACTGTTAATATTGCTATCACTATTCCCCCCTTCAATTTCCTCAACCCGTTCGTCCTCCTCGTCGAATATGGCATGCCTATTCACGATTCCACCACCGCTGATATCACTATCACCAATACCGGAACCAAAAGAATCGGATCTCATCGTAAATGAGGATGGGGAGTCCGATATGTGCTCCTTGGTAGCAACCACGACTCTGAACAGTCCATTCGCAAGCCATGCAGTAAAAGCTTTGAAGATAATACCCGTGATGCGATTGCGTTGGCGCACGTAATTATCTTCTTCTCCTTCTCCGCCTTCTCCAACAACTTCTTCGTTCTCTTCCACTTGGTCTCCTGTTCCATCCTCTTTTGCTTCTCCCTCCCGGCCCTCTCCCTCCTCCACCTCTGCGGCTTTTTTCTTCGGCCCGCGTTTTCTCGTCGACGTTTTTCTCGTCCATCGTTTTCTGTAGAGGACAGGGAGGAGGTGAGGAGGTGAGAAGGCGAAAGGCGTGAGTTGGACGAAGGACTGAAGGAGTGGTTGTGGGCGCGGCTGTGGCCGTGGGAGTTGGACTTGTTGGGGCTAGGGGTAGGGATAGGGATAGGGCACATAATCCGGCCTTTTTTTTTCCGGTTCGCCATTTTTTTTTGGGGTTGGATGTTGATGGTATTTCTTCTATGGATGGAGGGGAGGAGGAGGAGGAGGGAGAGGGCCGGGAGGGAGAAGCAAAAGAGGATGGAACAG
>Ga0068628_1001312_pt1 | contig 10205 bp, 6 predicted proteins | sample InSIn2gowninarea_FD_77431 | JGI IMG/M metagenome (GOLD analysis project Ga0068628, IMG submission 77431) | Clean room microbial communities from NASA Spacecraft Assembly Facility at Jet Propulsion Laboratory, Pasadena, California, USA -... ... | reverse complement strand
TGCCTTGAAAGATGGAATAAGTGACCGCTTTCATTGCATACATGAAACTTCATCCTAGTAATATATTATAATCTAAAGGGGAATCGATTACCTCGATGTCTACTATGAATTTATTCTTGGCCTATTCAACTAGTGGATTCTAGTATACCCTATGTGGTTTGGATGGTCTTCCATCATATTCTCATAATGAAATATTGGGAGAGTTGAGTTTAGGAGAACCTAACTTCTTCCAAACATGCATTGACATGACACATGAAGATGCACCTTCATCTACAATACAATGATGGATGATAACGAAAAAATAGAAAACAACCACAAATGGTAGTTTTGGTTTGGAATTATCCATATTGAATGTCATTAAGTGTGAATCGTTAAGGTCAGTCACACCCAAAGTGTTCAATAATAATTTTTTTTCAGTAGGGGAATATTGAAGAACCTCAAGACAAGACATGGATGCAGGTGACTGTGCTAACTCATCGATGATGTTATATTATAGAACAACCCCAGCATGAGAATTATGCGCAGTTCATTGAAAGGGAATTTTAGGAATTTATGATGTGGGGTCTGGGTGCAGGATTTGCAATGGGACATTCATTTTGAGAATTGGAGCTTATTTATACAGAGGAGGGGGAGATGGTGGGTAATTCCAATTTCAAGTTTGTATCAAAACTTGATCTGATTGCATGAAAATATTTTTATAAGATGGATTTGTAGATCGATATATGGATGGTGCATCTTGTTGTCAGACAACACCCTAAGACATAAATGGATTATGTAGGATAATAGTTGAGGCTTGTGATTGACCTTGAGGAGGAGCGGCTTGATGCTACTTCACTTCTTAGTGTTGTCAAATTTCAAGTAACTAAGGGAAATGGTGGGTATAATCCTCCATGGATCCATAAATTGTGTAAGGAAAATTGGTCCTACATCTTGATTGTCCTTGTCCCTGGCAATTGTTAGTCACATGAGGAGTAGGTTATTTGGTGGGTTAATGGTTATCTATGTTGGGTCAGGGGTGAGGCCATCCTTCTTGGGGCATATTTCGATTTCCTACTCAATTGTGATTGCAATTACATCCTTTAGGGTTAGAGGGATTCACAAAATTAATTTTTTGAAAGGACTAATCCTGGGCTTGGAGATTTGGCTGAACAAAATTAAACCATGTATAGGGCTATGCACAAGGTTAAGGAGGTCTTGAAAAAGGGTAATATGGGTTAGACATGGTAAGGAAAGTATTACTGGTGCACATCATTCCATGAGAATGTGTAGCAGCTGAGGTAGAAGCAACATGAATTTGTTGAAGTGGAGCAAAATATTGGTTTGTTATGACAGTTTTTCCTTGTGGAATGGATGGAGTCATGGGGCTAGTGACTAAGTTGATTAGGTCACCAAATGCATGAGATGTTCTAGGCATGGTTGATTCAATTCTATGGTGCTAAGGTGCATTAGGAAGAATAATGTATAAATAACTTGATTGAGAATAAATCAGGTCATATTGTTGTGCTTTAGTGATGGCCTTAACTTCAATAGCTGACATGGTCGACGTGGAATCTTTGGTGATGGGTGGGAGGAGGGTTTTCAAAAACCAATCAAGAAGAAATGAATCATCAAGTTTTATTTTACAGATAGTATGATGTCTCTTCCACTCATGAATGTGGTCTGAAATGTGGATAGTCATAGTTTTACATAAATTCGAAAGAATTTCAACCCCTAGGTCATGAAAAAGATGTAATTGATAGTAGTCCTAAAACTATAAATCCAATGCATTGAAAGTAGAGTGTGTCACAGTAGATTTTTCAACATACAATTTGGTTGAATCACCAATGAGCATTCGTTGAAACAAGCGAATGCGAACAAAATCTTTTGTATAGGTGTTGTATGAACACCATAAGTGAAAGGAAAATCACATGTTTTATGAGGTCTTCCCTAGGTTTGGCTTCAAATTTGTGGATTTTTGTGGGAATATTGGTCATCATAGCAGGCTAATTAACATCATTATGGATGGGATTATTGATGTGCTTGGTCAGGTTTGGGAGGTTAATATGTGCCATAAAAGGTAAAGTAGGTGCACCAACAAGATTCTATTGTTATCCAACCATGTTGGTGGGATGAGGTGCTCCCGAAGGATTCCACATCGTGGTAGATGGTGACCGGGGTCATTCCCTTTAATTGATTGAAAAAATGAAGTTGTCAGTAAAGAATATATGGCTACCAATGCCTACATGACATGTGTATGGTTACCTTTTTGTGAGTTGGAAGGGGAGAAAATCCCCCTTCAATGGGAGGAAGACTTTGAAGTCTTAAGGACCGGTGTTTTGGGACAAGGTACACAATGGTGACAATTAAATTGAGTGCAGGGAGATGTCAAGTAGATGCAGTTTGTTTTCCCAATTAATAAACATGTTTATTTAGATGACAAGAAAAACTCATGCAACAAAGATACTCTAAAAAAAGTGTCAGGTACTTTGAAATCCACACATCCATGCAATAGGAAAGTAAAATGTTCCTAGACACCTATGCTTCATGTGCACTCAATATAAGTCACTATAACCTTTTAGCAGGCCACCACTGATAGGGGTCACAAGCCTGTCAAATGGATGGTACTTATGTACTCGATGGAAAACAGTTATAATGATGTAGACTGGGAAGTGTATCAGTGGCCATCAAGATCCAATCTACGTACCATTTCTTCCCACAATGGTCACCTATAGGGTAAAATAATTTACCTAAGACTGGTCACTATAACACCTTTTCCAAATGGGCGAGAAGTATATCCCCCTTGAATGGTATGTGATTGACTGACAACCAAAGTGGTGAGTATCCACTAAGTGAGTACACTAACCAACATACCTCGGGTTTAACCTCCTAGTCACACAATGTCACTTCCTTTGGGTAATATTTTTCATGTGGTGATGAAGGATTTTTAAGATCCCTAATCATTTGACTTAAGTTTCATATGTTAATGACAATGGGGTATTATTTGGATGCCTAACCCCAATGCCATACCTAAATTATTTAATTCTATTTTGTGCCTCCTGTGGATATTTAATGTTAGTAAATTAAGATAGTGGGTTGATTTTAAAGTCAATTTTGAATTAAAGAGTGTTATGTGGGAAGTGTGATATGTTTGAGAAAAGAAAAAACTTGGAAGAAAAAACAAAATAAGTAGTGAGTGTTAAACATCTTTTCCTGTACTCATAATTTTCTTGCTTGCTTTAAATAACACAAAAAATCTAACTATGTGAGGTGGGTAACGTCCAAACAAGAATACAATGTTATTTTGCAGATATCATGCATAAGAGTGCAGGGAAAAGAGCACACATTTTATTCTACTTTGGAGTGAGACCTCTTCTTTGTGTGAGGTGTTTTAACTAGAATTATGTGGTTGCTTGAAACAAAACATATACTTTGTTTGAAAATAAAATAAAAAGAAATCTAGTTAGGGTGGGATGATTAAGTGAAGTTTATGTAAGTATATTTTTCACCTAATTAGACTATCCGATGTAAAATTTCACTTAATTAGTATTGATTATGGTTATGTTTTAGCAAATAAAACCACCTTCCAAAATTTTTCCTTAGCTTTGTTTTGGAGCCTCCCTACCAACCATCCTAGCAGCATGTCTTGCATTGTCAAGTACATAGGCTTCGTTGGATTTTCAGCAGCTTACCACCCTGTGCATGTTAGTTTGCTTCACTCCCCTCACAGGCTACCACTCCAGACTTGGGCTAGTTGCTAGCTAAGCATCTCCCTCAGAAAATTGCATAATTTTGGATGGGAACCAACCTTCCCTCAGGAAATTGTTCATATCAGTTGGGCAGACTGCTGAGCTCCAAAATTGCACTAAGCATTCAGACATACTTCCTTGGAAAAACTGCACAATCTGGCCAACACTATAGCCCAACCCATAAATTGCACAATTCTAGGCAGCAATCACTTGCTCCTTCCAAAAATTATGCAATCCCTCTAGGAAAGCCAACCCGGTTCCTCTCAGAAATTGTGCAAATCCCTCTCTCAGTCAAGCAGGCTGTTGAATGTGCCTTCAGGTTGATAGGTTCCATCCATGAACGAGAAAAACTTATTTGCATGCATGGGATACTCTTCCCAAAATAGAAAAAGGTAGCATGCAAAAGGCATCCCTAGTTCTATAGATCTATTCTTAGTAGCTGGAGGTTACATGTAAAGCTCATTTTAGAAACCTCTCACCAAGTGTCATTTTTTCCTAGATTTGTGGCATGTGCGTCATAACCTCGATCTTATCAAAACTCATAAACTGGATGCTATAGAGCTCATTCCTCAAATCGACCTTGTAGCTCTGACATCCCAAATTGCATCCAGGAGTCTTCGAGACTTTCATCTTAGTTGTTTCAGGGTAAGTCTGCATTTCATGTCTTTTGTTGTGTTTCTATCACTTTTAGTGTTTCGCTTTGTGTGAGTGATGTTTGCTTGATTTAAATGAGTGTTTGCTATCGTTTTGATATATGTTAGCTTGTAGAAGCATCATTTCAGTTTTTGTTCGCATCTCACTATTGTCGCATGCATTGTTGGTATTATGATGCATGTATTGTACTTGATGGCAACCCACTTGTAGCAAAACAACTCACTTGTATATGGTAACTAGATGAATCTACAGAAGAGATATCAGATTTGACAGAATGCATGACAGTAGTGTTTACAGATGTGATGAAATGCAGGGCAGCTTCAAGGAATCAGTTCAAAAGGTAACTCACTCAGATGAAAGATCACAGTATAGTAGGTAAACAGCAAAGAATTACAGATCAGTCTTCACAGAATGAAGAAAGAGGGGTATACACAGGTTCACCATTGACCAAGCTGCGTATACATTCAGGTTCACTGTATACAAGTTGCATATACGTACACACACACTTTCACAGAAGGAAAAGCATGTATACCTTGTAAAACTAAGTTTTTGGTCTGAAGTATTTGGTCCATGGTATTGGTCCAAGGTATCTAGTCTGAGGTATTGACCCTACGTATTTGGTCCAAGGTATTGGTCCTAAGTGGTTTTGGTCCATGGTATTGAGAAAGGCTTAAAACTATATAAGGAGGAGAATATCATTAGGCCAATGTGTATAAGCATTGAATATTTTGATGAAGTGTGAGATCTAGTATGCAGGTTATGGGTTTACGATGCTCTGCTTGATCTGAACCAAGGAGGAGCCTTAGCGGTTGATGGAGGACAATATCTAATGATGGATCAGGATCTTATGGCTTGGAATGAATTATCTTTATACAATTTGATCATGTTTATTCTAGATTTGTATACTAATGCATGTGTTGTTTTGTAAATATTATGATCTGGGTATAACTGAAGTCTGCAATAGCTGCAAAATTATGAATGAATATTTACAGATGTATATGTTGGTTGACTTTGGTAAAAGTGCATATACACACAGGTTCGGCACATCGAAGTAGCGTATACCTTGTGAATTATGATGTTTGAAGTTGCAATTGGTTCTGGTTGTTAATGTAGAGTTCTGGGTTTTGCTTTATGTTCTAGTGATTGCATTCTGGTAACAGTGTTCAGATTGATTGTGATTTGCTTCAGTAATGATGGATGAGAACTAATAATGGATCAAAATCATAATGACTTATCATTATGTGATTTGATCGGCTAGATCTGGTTGCTAACACATGTATTAGCCTTTATATGTAATGATCTGGGTATGTCTGAAGTCGGGAAGAGTAGTGAAGTTATAAGAAAGTATTTGCAGACATATATGCTGGTTCACTTTGATGAAGTTGCATATCGATGTTGGTTCGGCTCTTCCAAGTTGTGTATACACTCTAATGCATGGTTTTGAGGTTATAGCTGGTTTTGATTAATGATGCAGTGTTTTGGGTACAAATCTGTGTACTGGCTACAGTGATCTCTCTATTCCAGTTGATTTGTTGAAGTTGATTAAAGTATGAATGAATGGTTGATTCAGTTGTGTCAGAGGTTCAGAGGTTGTTAGTGATTGATTCAGTTTGGCTGATTCAAAAAGTAATGATTGAGTTTTAGTGATTGGTTGATGCAAATATAGTTGATGGTTGTATTGCAGTGGTGATTGATTTTAGCTTCAATGTTGTTGATGGGTCTAGAATGAAAATTGGATGAAATGTGGCCTTCAAATTATGGTGTTGTGTTCCAGGAGTATCCAGTCTAAAAACTTATGAAACGAGGTCCCTGGAGGAAGAGAGAAGGTTGTAGCCTTTTGTAGTTTGATGCCTACATACTAGTAAACATATCGGCTAGTACAAGAGCTAGGAGGTTGTAGTTCCCTTCCAGTAGAAGTTGGAGAATTAGATAAGGTTGTAGCCTTCTGCAGGTAGAAGCCTGTGTACTGGTACGAGTCTGCACTAGTACAATGTTGTAAATAGATTTTCTTATTATTAAAAGATTCAAGACAGAGACGACAGCAACAGGTGGTTTTCACCCACATTGGATTTCGACCTTAAATCGTGGTGTTCATGTGTGTTGCTTATGTGTGGTGGTTCACTCTATTATTAACTACATATGGTTATTGCTTAATGTCTAATAAAGTATTGATGCACAGATTAAAGATCAACATATGAAGAATTAACTAAATCATTAGTCTACTAGATATACGCTTGTTTCCTTAAGCACAGTTGTGTGTACACGCGGGTTACCCACATGGAAGTAGCTTATACAAATTTGAGTATGAAAAGAAAAAGATTATTGACTTAACTAATACTGATTCACCCCCCCTCTCAGTATTATTTCCAACAATATGTATCAGAGTAGGTCCTTTGGTGGAAGCTTGACTGCTTGAAGGAGATCCTTAGAACAATGGGAAAGAAGCTGAAGAAGAAAGCACCTCAGAAGAAGAAGACATCTCAAAGGAACTATGACAGTGGGAGAATCGATTCACGATTATGTGGAAGAAACTCTTTAGATTCAGAATCACCTCAAAAAAGATGAACAAGAAAAATAACTATCAGGTATGAATTTGTTATCCTCTGGTGATACATTTCTCCATCCATTTGAAGATGATGAAAGTGATAGCGAAGAAACTGCTCTTATGGGTGAGAAAGAAAGATATCAAATAGAGGTAGAATTTAAAAGGCTTACAGACAAAATTAGAGATCAACAAGATCTATTGGACAAAAGGGAATGTGCCTTCAAAGAAGAAGCTACCAATCTAAAAGCTCAACTAGAGGAAGGAAACAAGGAAAAGGAAGATCAATGTCAAAAGCTGCATGATCAAGTAACATCATTAAGAATTAAATAAAAGGAGCACAACAATCAAGAAACTCAAAGATAGATCCAGTTACTATGAAAGTCTTGAAGCTAAGATCCTCTCTCTAAAAGAAGATCTTGAAAAATCAAATAAGCAGAATGAAGAGCTCCTCCAAGCTCTTGAAGAACAAGAAAACGAAGTTCTTGAATTAAGGCAAAAAGGGGAAGAAGGAAGAAAAGCTAAAGAAATCATGAAGAAGCATTATCTTGAAAAGGAAGAGCAATATCAAGTTGAGGTAAATATACTAAAAGGTAAATTAGAAGAAAAGGATAAGATTTTATGATTTCAAGATAGTACTAATATTTTGGATGATATTCTTAGTAGTCAAAGGTCTTCTGCCATCAAATCTGGTCTTGGTTTCCATGAATTTGTTGAAGGTGAATCTAGCTCCCAAGCTAAGGCAAGGAACTCTAATGTAAAACCTAAAATGCGCAACAAGGAGATGAGAGGTCAATCCCATCAACAACCAAGGAAATAAATTATTCAAAGAAAATGTTTTACTCCTAACTATGGAAGTGATAGTCGGTTATTTCCTCAAATGAATAATGTTAAATGTTTTATATGTCATAATCTTAGACATGTTGCAGCGAGATGCAGAAGTAGAATGGTTCAAGACCATCACACAGAAAGATCATTACCTTCCAGGTACTTAAAGGGATATTGTTTTTCTTGCAATATGTTTGGTCACAAAGCCACTAACTGCTATAGAAGAAACATGAAACATGTAAGATGTTATGCATGTAACAAATTTGTACATATAGCAAAGGAATGTAGGAGAAAATTTCTGGCACCATATCAAAAGGAGAAAACATCTTCACAATCGAAGATATGGAAGAAGAAGGAAGTACAGTAAAAAAAAAAGTGGCATGGCACAATGTACAGACATGACAGACTCAAGGGAAGCCGAAAGCATGAAACTTCAATGTTCTAAATCTCATACGCAAGTTTCATGAAGTCAAGTCATGTATATACGTGAGTTCGAAGCTGCACAGTAGCGTATATGTAGGTTCGAGAAAAATACAGTGGGACAGATTCAAAAAAACTGTTTTGATATGGTTCAGACAATTATCAGTTATCTTTTTTGTCATGATGATAGATGACTACAGTTTGTGGATGTTATTTAGAAGTGTTTTTTATCCTCACAAGTTGTTGATAACTTGATGTATATCTGATTGATGATGATTGCTTGATACTTCTTACTAATATATGCAATGATGAGATCTGACAGTGAATAGGTGGAACAGGTTCAGGGGGAGAACATGCTATGCTTCTAATAAAGCATTGTTGGCATTATGTTTAGAAGTATTTGGTACCTAATCAATGATAATGATGCTTATATGGCTAAATGATACATCTTGATATGTTACGGTTATGAGTTGCCCATGATAAAATCTCATATGATTCTTGGGATCACATAGTTGGTATTCAGATCAGATTTATGGATGACTGTGGATGACTCTTTGATGATTCATATAGTACATATATGTTCCTTACATGATGATCTTCATAAGGACAAAGAGAAGTACAAAGCTTGAGCACACAACTTCATTATTTGATGATGAGCCGCTCATTTCCTTTATGATGTTGTCATCATGCCTTCAAAGATGCATAAAGGTCATATGGTGTAGTTATGATTTCTATAGTTCTTGGCTCTCACATGGTTGAGGATTGTTGTTGTTGATGATATCAAGAAATCTTGACATATGACCATGAGCTCATGGCTCCCTACAAACATATTTCTATGCTAGAAACATGGATGATTACTTAAGTTGCATATTAACAAATATTGTTGGTTGGCCAAGCGAGTGGTGTTATTACAGGTCTCATGAAGACATGGCTTAGTCACATAATGATGATGAGTTCTTACCTTATGATGATAGGTTGATACTCACATATGTTGATTATCATGGTTGATGCTTATCAGAAGTGGGATGTTCCCTAGTGATGATGCATGATTGATATATTGAAGGTTAATGAGAGACTTTTCGACATAAATCACATGATATTTCTTTTGTCAAAAGAAATATCATGTAATTTACGCCAAAAAATCTCTCATTAACTTGATATGGATCACAAAAGCCTCAATTCAACATATTGAAGGTTCTTATGGAAAGATCATGCAACTCTTGATGATGATGATATGATCATAGATGATGATTGTGGTGTTTTCACATACATATGATATGATGTGAATGATTTTGTGCTACTGCTTGGAGATATGACATATGCTAAGTTGATTCATGAAAGATTATGATAAGGCTCTTTCTACTAAGGAAATGAAACAAGTCGATCTTGATAAATTGATATCAATATAACGACATACTTTGTCATAGGTTGATGATATTTACACTGTCATGGACATATATAGGTTGCTGGTCTGGATGTTGTTGACAGACATTTATGGAGTAGATCATACATAGTGTATGATAGTTGCTGATGACTATCATGGTCTTGTTTAGATGTTTGGTCTCTGTTATAAATGTCATGTATATCATTCGATGTAAAGGTCATATCAAGACCCATGATGTATTAATTTGTCTCTGTCTGTTGTAGTCTTTTGATGAGTCCCTTTTGGTCATATGATGTAATTTGTACCCCCATTATGCATGGGAAGGATGATGTAATATTTCAAACATTTATAACCAATTGGTATATCCCCACTTGGTTGGGTGGATGAGTCAAGTTTGGTATATCCCCACTTGGTTGGCAAAATCAATGTATGTATGAGTCATTGGTGATAGGAAGGTAAAACTCACATAGTTCAGTTATAGAGTCATGTTATTTTTTCTTGAAAATATTTGCAGACTCTGCATGTGCTTAAGGGGAGCATGGATGATACAGTACATCTTAGGATGAACAAAGGGGGAGTTCAATCAAAGAATTCAGCATGTGACTAAGGGGAGCATGATTAATACTCAGCTATTCAGATATGAAAGTCTTCA
>Ga0068628_1001304_pt1 | contig 10228 bp, 8 predicted proteins | sample InSIn2gowninarea_FD_77431 | JGI IMG/M metagenome (GOLD analysis project Ga0068628, IMG submission 77431) | Clean room microbial communities from NASA Spacecraft Assembly Facility at Jet Propulsion Laboratory, Pasadena, California, USA -... ... | reverse complement strand
TAGTTTGAGTGGTAACATTTTGGTGTCATTTATGGGGATCAAGTCCATTTCCCAGGTTTAGTAGACTTGGCTACAATGATGTGATGGGGAGATTTGTTTGAAGATTTAACATTCTCATCTAGTGATTGTATTGGTATGAAAATGTATGGATGAAATATGTTTTACATATTTCATATCAACATTTTGTTTTGAATATTTAGAAGGAAATTATTATGGCATCATTAAAAAAATAGATGCATACTAGAGTGTATGCCCCTTCAAATTTTTTGGATATTCTTGTGTATCCAAATAAGGCCCCTCTAAGATGGACCAAGTATGTTCCAAAGTTTCATGGAGACATTCATCTTGTGGCACATCATATTGCATCATTCATGGATCATATTTCCAAGCTCAATATAGAGCATGATGATGCATGATGAGATTGTTGCTGAAAATTTTAGCTAGGGGAAGGTCTTCTGTGGCTTGTGCCTTAGCTAGAAAGACCACGAGTTGTGTTTCTTTGACCATGGAGCGAGTTCATGGAGATGGTGAGCTTATTTCCAGTTTGCGGGGAATAACTTCACGAGTTCATGTGTAGTGTTGGAGATAAATTACATGATCCTTTCTTCAGTGTGACTACAAGATCAAGTGGCAATTCGAGTTTAGAAAAGGATGAATTGGGGACTTCAGTCCTTGATTGAAGGAAGGACGAGTTATAACTCCATTGATGATTGGAGAGAGAACCAATTCGACTTAGTTAACTAGACAATCACAACTCAAGTTCTAAATTTGTAACTTGCCTATTATAGCATGGATTACATCTATAAAAGAAGGATGAAGGCACAAAGGTTATTTGTTATTGAGTGCATGAGTTTGTGTAAGAGCTCTTTGTTTGTGGTGTGCGTAGCCTTGAGGAGCAAGAACACACATGTTTATTGAGCAGATTTGCGCTAGGGTTTAGGAGTTGTGTCCTAAATAATAGGAGACATAGTGCACACAGAAATAGGAGCTATTTGTGCTACAAAATAGGAGATTTTGTGTGCAAGGAAATAGGTCCTAGTGCACTAGGAAATAGGGCTGCTAGTGTGCAAAGGATTAGGAGCAGGAATCATGAGATTTGTAGGGTGAGTCCAAGCTAGTTCAGAGAGAGAAGAAGGTTGTTGTCAATGTGACAGATTGTCTTGTAAAAGATTCAATTGCTCAAGCTCAGTCAATCAAATACTACAATAAAGAAGGCAAGTTTTCCCATTTGGGTTTCCTGGGTAAATAAGTATGTCAATTTGTGTGATTGTGTTTTTTTATGTGTGTGTTTATAACTTTATATTCTGTTATCAGTTAAGAAATTTTATATCTTGGTGAAAGTGAATTTGGTTTCTGTTTTCAGTTGCTTAGTTTTCGGTTAGTCACTAAGTAGATGCAAAATTTCGTGGAAAATTAACATTTGTTTTTGCATAGCTTGGTAGGAGATGCAAAGGATTGGTTAGATATCTTGGCAAAGGGGAAATATCATCTTCTGAGGTGTTATTCAAGCATTCCATAACTAGTGGGATCTTAGCTATGAAGAAGAAGAAAGGGTTAAGGATCCAATGGAAGCTTGCCAATGCTTGAATGTGAGAGACCTTTCCGGTTCTCTCTTGGCAAGAATCAAAGACAAAAGTGAAGAGTTGAGGTCCTTGATCAAACATATTAAAGAAAAGCATGGTGGGTTAGATCAAGAAAAGCGTCTAAGTGATTCTTATGAGGATGTCAAACATTCTCTTTCACCACATGAGCCACATGTGCATAATATCCATTTCATCCTCTATTGAAGTTTGAAGAGCAAGGCTTGGTAAGCCATGTTCCTTTCCAAATTTTTGAATTGAACAGTCCAAATTTTTATGATTTGGGAAACACAAATTTTGTGAAAAAGCCTTTGGAAGATGAATATTTTTTAGGTGATCTCATCCCCTCATTTGAGCTTGGAAGTAAAGAGGATGGGGACTTGAGAACCCTCTTTTAGAATGGGAGGCATAGATGGGATTTGGATCATTGTGTTCGAGGATGGGGACTTGAGAACCCTCTTTTAGAATGGGAGGCATAGATGGGATTTGGATCATTGTGTTCTTCATGGAGATCCCATCTATGACACTGGTAGTGGATGTTATAAGGCTGAATTTTCAGATTTGGTGTATGTTCGACAGCCAAGCATGGTGGAGGTACGTAAGCCATTTTCCTTTGTAAGTGAACAACCATATCCTCTCATCACTACGTTTGGTATCATAAAGGTGTTCTTCATGGCAATAATGATGTAGAATTTTCAGCCATATTTTCTCATAGATGGAACAGATTTTTTGCCTCACAAGGGGAGTGGTGCTGATCATATAAAGGTGCAGAAAATTTCCAGCCACTAATGTTTTCATCTTTTGATCAAATTGTGCATGAAAATTCAGCTACAAGATATATTTTTAGGGCTGAAAAATGTAAGGGACAATAGTGTTTTCAAATTGTGGTTGATTGCAGAAATTTCCAGCCACACCCAAAAAGGGTTTCAACCCCCAAGTCATGATCTGAATATTTTTTCTAGATTTGAAATTTTGTCTCATATTCCATGTACATATGTGATAAAGGCAGTGTTCCACTGAGTTTCCGGGATGGGGAAGTGCGGGAGCGGGGATACACACAAGGGGGATGTATATAAGCAACCCCAAAATTTAGGGAAATTTCGAGGAAACGGGGGGACATCAAAGTCATAAAAAATATAAAATTACTAAAATAGTAATATATAAAAATAAAAAATAAAATCTTAACTATATGTCATTAACTAAATAGTAAATCTTGTGATTATGAAATGTACATCTAAATTGAAATTCATCATTTCGTATTAGATTATTATGAATTATCATTTCTGCAATGTACAACTAAAAGTAAATTGAATCCATCATTTGACATTATGCAATGTTGCATCTAAATTCATCGCTTGGCATTATAAGGTACTTCTAATTTAAATTCATCATTTGACAATTGAAATTATGCAATGAACATCTAAAAGTAAATTCATCATATGACAATGAAATTATGCTGAAGTCTAAAGCAATGTTATCAGAACCAGACCGGTCATCGAACCAATAGACCCCCCAGATCGGGAACTGGTCAGAACCGGACTGGAATCGGTAAAAAAACCAAACCAAAAAACAGGTCAACCAAAAACACATAAAATATTCAAATTTTAAAGGAAAACATATATATTCATGTGCATCCATATGAATCCAAATCATTTATACACAAATACGCAAAAGTTCTCATTTATATAGCATGTAAGGGTGCATATAACCAAAATAGCACTTAGTGCAATCCATCTCTAAACCAAAAATACATCAACAAATAAGCTCCACATGGTCTTTAGCATCCAAAAAAAATCATGCTACAACAAATACCTACACATCATCAAAATCATGCCTATATTGAGATCTTCGTCATCAATATCACCCTCTAAGCATTAAAATAAGATAGAAAAAGCATAGCATATCAAGTCAAGATTTTGTTTGGGTGATGGGTACTTTTTTTAGTTGGCTCATGATAGAGGAGTTTGACAACCAATGCCACTAACATCAAGGTACATAGAGGGCTTGGTGCTCTTGATTAAATACTAGTTCCATACCCTCGTACATGACAAAATCCAATGGATTGTTGCAATCCCCCTTATCTTGAAATCTTGGAAAATTGTTAAGTTTGCTGGATTTTGAGTGAGATCTAAAATTCTACTTTCTTATGAAATCCAATGAGGTTAGAATCACTCTCAAACATCTTGAGTCATTTCATGGTAATGTTAAAAATTTTGTCTTTCATTTTCATCCTTTTACTTTAAGAATTTAACATTACCATGAATTTCATAACATTGGTAGGGCAATATGGTCAAATACTAGGCGTCCCCTATCATAAATCATTGCCTTTTTGAAAATAAATTGTGTTCAAAGGGTCCTTGGCAACAATGTACAATATCGACGTCCCCCTTGCGGTCCACGACCCCCTTTACAAGGGAAATGCATTTCCTCACTAGGGAAATGTTTCCCCTAGCGTTTCTCCACGTTTCCCTAAAATGGGGACGTGGGGAAACATTTCCCCAAGAGTTTCCCTGTCTCGGAAGCGTGGGGGAGCGAGGGGGCGCGCTCCCCACCCTGGGGGATGCTTGCCTGTGGAATATTGGATAAAGGGCAACAAGAAGATTATTGCAGATTTTTGTTGGAGATATCTAAACCATTATTGTTCGAGGGTGATATGGATGATGTCTCATGGTTTGATGTGAGGTTGATCTATGTTTATTTAAGGAATGATAATCACACTGGACTTATTCAATAGTGTAGAACAAATGTGTAGTGGAAGACGCCAATCTTTGCATGATCATGATGTTCTTTTCCATTTGTAGGAACCCACTTCCCTTTCTAGCCAAGCATCGATGGAGATTCAAGCCCATGTGAATTTGATTTTTCATGTCTCTTTGTTGTGGTGTGTGGCAGAACACAAGGGAAGACCTCATGTTGTTGATGAGCTCATTTAGTGGTTTCATTTGCTATTTGACTTAACCAAGCATTGACATTTTCCTATTTTTGAGTAGGGTAGGAAGAAGAAACTCGAGTTGTGAGTATTAGGTTTCATTTCATGTCCCCTTTGGCATTTTTGGCTTATGCCTTTCTTTGTAAAAGCCATTTTTGAGACAAGAACATTGTGAAATTTTGATGCGGGGTTACGAGATGAGAGTATGGGACCCATCTTGCCATATTTTTATTCTTCTTCGTGTAAGTGGATATGCCAAGTATGCCAGAGGTTTGAGGTTCTCATAAACTCTCGATTAGAGTGCATGTCCCATTTGGAGCTAGTTGTTACCCCTCAGTTTGTATGAGGCCTTGTACTAGGTTGAAAGCCCTACACATGTAGGTTGCATTTGGAGAAATATCATATTTGGAGCCATCTTGTTGTTATTTGGATGCATATATATCATGGATCATTTAGATCATGCACGTAGTAGGCACATAGGTTGGTTTGATGGAACAATTGGGTTGATGAAGGGCATGACACTTGTGCATGCTCTCTTAGGACATCTCATTTGTGACAATTAGAGGTGTTGACCACTTTGTTAGTGTTGGGGTGTTTAGTGAGATGTTGTCCACTTGCATATATGTTCACACTTGAATTGACGCCTTCGCACAATGCATGGAGAGGGACTTCCGATTCTAATTGTATTTTTAGCTTTGGGGTAGTGCTTGGTTGTTGGGAATGTATGCATTCATATTAATCTTGGTGTACATTGGAGAGGAGTAGGTATTAACTTAGGAGTTATTGACTTTTTGGTTGGATATTAGTTGAGTCGTGCACCATGGGTTCTATCATGGTTTTTAATTGGATGGATGTGATGGATGTTTCTTATCTTGGAGTCCTTGAAAGGTGAGATGCCTTTTGGAGGAGCACTCCACATTTGCACACTTACTTAGAGTGCCTCATCTTATTGCACACATTTCTAGAGCATCTCCTTCACCCATGGTTTTTGAGGTGGTTGGTGGTTTTGGCACACACTTTCACCTTATAACTCTTGGTTTTGATTATTTTATTCTTACTTTGAAAGTGTCCCACCTTTGATGCACATTCTCCCAGGTTGTCCCACTTTTGGCACTTGGTTTGAGGAGGCTTTCTTGACCCATGGTTTTTGCAGTGGTTGGTGTTTTTGGCACATAGTTTCACGTTGGCACAATAGTTTCACCTTATAACTCTTGGTTTTGATTATTTTATTCTTACTTTGAAAAGTGTCCCACCTTTGATGCACATTCTCCTAGGTTGTCCCACTTTTGGCGCTTGGTCTGAGGAGGCTTTCTTGACCCATGGTTTTTGCAATGGTTGGTGGTTTTGGCACATAGTTTCACATTGGCATGTAGTTTCATGTTATGACTCTTGGTCTTGGTTATTTTTATTCTTACTTTGAAGAATATCCCACTTTTGGTGCACATTCTTTTAGGTTGTCCCATTTTGGCCCTTGGTTTGAGGGGAGTTGGTTGCTTGCACATGGATTAATGCCATTGGTACACATTTTGAGGACATTGTTATAGCAACCAAAGGGGCCATTATTGCACACATATGCATGAGGTCCATTGTTTGAAGAGTTGGCTATTACATTAGAAGAAGCATCATAACTAACTATTTTTGGTATCTTAAGGTTGTTGACTATCAAACTATTAGAAATATTGAGAGGGGGGTGAATCAATATTTCTTTACAATTGTTATATTATGCCAGTTAAGATCACTAGTTAATCAGAACACAAGATGTAGAACAAGAAAATAATTTTATTAATGAAAATAATGAGGACTCCAATCCTCTTATACAAACTCAAGCTCCAAATTGTACAACAAAATCTGTCCAATTTCCTCAAGGCTCCAACCTTGAATGAAAACTCCAATTCATAAATATCAATCCAGGCTCCAACATGTATGAGGACTCCAATCCTCAAATATAAATCCAGGCTCCAACGTGGTCTTCAAGGTCTGCTTCAAGTCTCCTTCAAGAAGGATTACAGTGTTTGCTTCCAAATTTTTGCTTCAAGACTCTTCAAGATGTACTCCTCAATATCTTCACAAATTGCTTCAGGGACTCTTCAAAGATCACCTTAAAGTCTGATCAAGGCCTTCTTCAAATTTGGTCCAAGGTCTGCTTCAAAGATCACTTCAACTTTGCTCCAAAGGTTTGCTCCAACTAATGGTCAATGATTCTCCAAATGAGGGGTCCAAAATCAACTTTAATTTTGCTACCAATCTACTACAAGGGTAACTAAAACTGCTCAAACAAGCTTCCTAACTCAAGCCACAAATTTCTTCGACTTAGCTCCTCAATCTGCTTCAAGAAATTTGCATCAATATCAAATTTAAATCTCAACCTTCAACTGCCAAGAATTGGAATCTTTTTCACAATTTGTATTTGTCTCAGTGACGACAGATTCAAACCTCTTACTCATTGAACTTCTGGTTTGGTCCTTTGGATCAGTTTTAAACCTTGAATTTCATCATGAGAACTTTGGATTACTTTAGTTCTGTCACATATGCTTGCCCTCTTGCACAGGAGATCCCAAGGAGTAGCAATTTTGCACATTCAACTCTTTACTCAATTATCCTTATAGTGGATCCATACAATTTCACTTTCAACGCAACCATGGTTTCAATCATTTTACTAATGATTATTCCATAGCTATGACAACCTGGGGGGAGAATAATCTTTATAACATGGTCTAGTTCTGATCGGTGCTTTACTGCCAAACTCGTGATTCAATTATGTGCCGACACATTGTCACAAACCTTCACTTCCAAAACCCATGTTTTATACAATTCTTGACTATGTTATTTACAAACCCTGTCACAAATAAAAAACGAAAATAATGCCCACTATAGGACTTAAAATTGTAATCTCTTTCAAACATTTAGCCCCAAATTTTCTACAGGCAACTTGAGATCACAAGTTAAAAATTCTGTGACAAAAGGAGGCCGAGTTTGCTCCTATTTCAGTCTTGAAGTCTCCTTCTAGAGAGCTGAATTCTGGGCCACATGAGAGCTAAAAATTTTTGCTGCTAGGAGGTCGAAGTCTGAACAAAGGTGCTTCAAAAGACTGATCAAGAAATCCCCCAAGAACCCTTTAACCAAGAACATGAAATAAACCCAATGTTTTTCTTCAATCCACTCCTAGGTTCATGAAAAATGTGTTGAGAAATCTAGGGGCAGCTAGATTAGGTGATTTCTCTTACTTTGATAACTGCTTGTGATTTATTTTTACTTAACTTGATTAGGTTCTTCTTTCACTTAATTATAATTAGTGTTCTTATCATAAAAAAACTACCAAACAATAAAGAATAATGAGACAAGACGACACAAAATATAGGCTATCAGCCAAGGCCAAAACTTGTCCTCTTGAGAGGAAAATCCACAAGAACTCTTCTCTTCTTGTAGAACTTCAAATAATGAATTCCAAGACTTATGACCCTTGACCAAGACCCCTCCAAGACCAAGTCAAGCTTCTCCTTTGAAGAAGTTCCCTCTAGCAAAGTCAACCCAAGTTAACCCAACGTCACAACTGCTGCAATTCTCTTCTTCGACCTCAACTTCAGACCTGCAACTATGATTGCAATTTTGACTACTGCAGAAACCCTAGTTTCTGCACGTGTGGGAGAATGTAGTGTTATTACCCTTTTCCTCTCCTTCGCTTGAGATAGCTTCTTCTCATAGGCAATTCAGCTGGCAAGGGAGACTCCATTTGGAGACAAATCTTGACTTATTTGTGTGACTGCGATTCTGTTCTTGATGCAGCAATATTGATGCCCTAACTTTGCACGTGTGAGTAAAGAAAAACCCAAAGCAATTCTTGAAATGCTTCGATTTATCTTTTTTCTTGTCTCCTCTTTTTTCGCTTGATATGAGACTTCTTCTTGTCTTTAGGTCGAACTTCTTAGATGTGAATGGATGTCCGGTGAATGAGGCCGAGTACTCCTATTTATAGGCTTCTTCAAGTGCCCTAATAGATCGACTTGTTCCTCTTGGTAGGCCGACTTGTGATCCTTTGAAGGCAGACTTCTTGTAGCATTGTGACAAGGTCTTAGAGGGTCTTTGACTCTAATTTTGACTCAATTAAATTTTTCCTTACAATATATAACATGCCCAAAAGGGGTCTTCCATACATGACAATGACTCTTATGACTTGTTGACTCAAAGACAAGACCTATAAGCACTCAGTGGGTGCTTGACTATAAAAATAAATTTTCCTTGGGGATGAAATCCATGACTCAATAATGACAATAATAAATATATTTTTCTTCACATCAAATACAAAAAATCATGATTACATATGTCATTATGAAGACCAAACCTAGTTACATATTTCAACACTCCCTCTTAACTAGGGAGGTGTTCATAATCCATACAAGGTACTTGGACATTCTCAAATTGAAGAATCCTCATAAGAAAAGTCAGATTGGTAAGCCATATCATAAGCTATCTTAACAGCTTATACCAGAGCATCTCATCCACAAAATCAGAGCACAATGCTGGCGAGACTAATGACTGATAGATGCCATTGTCATTGTCTTTCAAGGCACATACCCCTCCTGGGTGTTCAAAGGGGATGTCCTTTTAGGACAATTCCTGTCTTGGAATAACACATCTTTAAGGAATTTCCTCTTCGACTACTCTTGCCTCTTGGATGCCCTACCACATCCTCAAAAAGTATTGGAATCAATCTCAAATGCTTACCAAATCCTTCATTCTTTCTTCATAACATGAAGACAAGAATGTTGTGTCTATCTCTCCCTCTCAACTAAGGAGGATATACTCATTCCTATAAAAGGAATATACTCAATCTCCCTCTTAATTAGGGACTTGCCCAAGCTCCCTTTCAACTAGGGACTTGCCCAAGCTCCCTCTCAACTAGGGACTTGTTTCCAACAACAACTCTCTGCGCTTTAGTGGAGATCATGGCACTATCAACTGCTTGTAGAGCTTCTTCTTTCGATGTCATGAACTTCATTTTCTTTGTTATGGAGCGTTCATCTTCTAGTTCTTCTTGTAGGGCATTGACCATCCATCACTTTCCTTCAACGAACCATAGGATTGAACCAATTGTCATGTCATCCTTCTCTTCATTGGAAAGTGATCTGCTAGTCCACATCTGGGTTTTCTTCATACAACTACCTCTTCCAAATCATGTTTCTTTCAAGATCTTCCATCCAATCACATGAATACTAGTTGTAGGTGACATGTACAACTCTTTTTTGGTAGTCTTGTTTCAACCTGGCTAGATGATTTCAAAAATCAAAATGAACATCTGTTAATTTTAGGTATGTTTTATGCTTAGAGCATTTTATTTCAATTTTCATAGTTAGCTCAATATCTTTTTCAGATTAACAATCACATCAACATAATAGTAAATTGCAGATAGAACATAAACATAAATCGCAGAAGACAAGCCAAGACAAGAGGACACAAGATGTGGCGCTAGCCAGGGACAAACCCAAATGTGGGGAAACCCTTGATCAATTCTTCTTATATGTTCTTCAATAGTTCAGTAGAGAGAGATAGTACATTTACAATGGAAGTCAATAGTTTGACTTATCTAAATAAGAGCATAGATCATCACTAAGAAGATGATACATGAGGTCGCTGAACTCAGTTGAAGAACATATAAGAAGAATTGATCAAGGGTTTCCCCACATTTGGGTTTGTCCCTGGCTAGCGCCACATCTTGTGTCCT
>Ga0068628_1001303_pt1 | contig 10229 bp, 8 predicted proteins | sample InSIn2gowninarea_FD_77431 | JGI IMG/M metagenome (GOLD analysis project Ga0068628, IMG submission 77431) | Clean room microbial communities from NASA Spacecraft Assembly Facility at Jet Propulsion Laboratory, Pasadena, California, USA -... ... | reverse complement strand
AAATGGTTGGATTCTTAAGCATTATTTTGATTCACTTGGTTGAGATATCAGGATTGTATTTTGTACATAATACTGTCTATTTTCTGTAGTTATTACAACAATAAGATATGGAATAAGATGTAGAAAATTTTGAGAAAAATCAGGGAACTGTGCTACCTTTTGTAGTACATTTTCAGTCTATCAGAGGAATTAAAGAAGAAGACTTGGGAGCTATAAAAATGATGGCAAAAATTCAAATGAACTATCAAAAATAGAGTTGTAATTGTTCAAATAAGCTTATGAGAAATGTACATATGTTTCAGAGATACAGTTTGGTTATTTACAACAAAGGGAAATTTCAGGTTGCAACAAGAGTTGAATATAAGGCTATTTGACCTGCTGTTCTTGGTTTTTCACCAGGAAAAGCCATCCCCAAGTGGAGCCACTGTTAGGTTCCTATACCAATAAGTATCATATTTCTTGATTGACTGATCAAATTCCAAATATGATCATCCTTTCCATGCTGCAAAGGTTCCATATTTAAAAAAAATAAAAAAAATGAAAAGAGGGTATGCCCTAAAAGAAAAATCAAAGGGAAAAAAGAATGAATTGGTCAAAAAGAAAGAAAATGAACCCCAAAGAAAAGACCAAGAAAGTGTCTAGTAAAAAATGCCACTACTATCCTATTTTTGCAAAGAAGTCCAAAATGTGCAATTGGTGACTTTTGTCACAAATGATGGATGGCCAAACAGCTTAATCTTGGCCTCTCCATGTTTAAATTTCTTGTTTTAGAACTAAAGAATAAGATCTGTCCAAACAATTCAAGCTTGGCAGAGTAGTAGTTAGGTAGAGAAACAAGGGTGCTCAACATTGAAATCTGAGCCCCTGGAAGAAATAAGGGCAGACTTAGATAGGAAGACAGTTAAAAGAAAACAAGAGAGTAAGCGTTTGATAGTTCAAATGCACCCAATCAAAAAAGGAAGAAAAATGTTAAGTGTATTAGGCTAGGTAGGCAGTTTTGATGTTGCAAAAGTATTCTTGTGAACAATTTTGTCTTTTTAAGATATTGCATCTCACGGATATCACAACTTCCATGGAAAGGTGACTACAAAACAATTGAAGCATGACTAATTTCCCCTCTCATTTCTCCAAGAACATTTACTAATTTCCCCTCAAGGACATTGAGACCTGCTCAGTGCTCCTACTTCATTTCATTTTATGAGAAAGACTAAAGTGAAACTTTATTTTACCTAGGCAAAGGAAGCCACATTTCTTGTGTAAAAATGCTTTTCTTCCATTATGCTAAGCTTCCCAGAATTCATGGCCTAAATCCTTTTCATTTCCCTAAAACCTAAGTCATTTTGCAAACTTAGTGTTTTGTTGAAACCTACCTTTCATATCAACCTACTAACTCTATATTATAACTCCTACATGAATATTTCCCCTCCCCTACTATATAAAATACATAAAAAACCCAAAAAAAATTTAATATCTTGTCCCGGGCTTATTTATAGCCATAATATTAATGTTTTAAGGGGGTCCAAGGTTTACTCGAAGCCTTGTGTACAACCCTCCCCATGCGGGTATAAACATTGGATTTTATTTAACACTTGGTTAAATAAATAACCAACCCATTTGACAACCCAAAATAGATACACTACGAAACATTACAAAATGTTGAAAAATTATAGTGGGTCCCTGTGCCATAGCCCTCCGCTTGTTTTGTATGCTGCCACTCGTTGGATCATAGCCCGTAGATCTGATGGCCCACATGCATATCACAAGCCCTTTTATGCTGAACAATAGCGCCCGAGGGGTATTGCTGCCATACAGAAGACAGGTGGCAAGCGCTCGGTGTGATCACTGCCCCCTCCCTTCAATACCACCATGGCCCAAAGGCAGTGCGGGGGCCAAACCACTTATCGCCTATGCCCCCTCCCCACTGACGTCACCCTAGCTGACATTATCCGACACATCGTCTGCTACCTCACCTCTGTATTATCCGCTGTGTCATCTGCCACGTCACCGCCAAGTCAGCTTCCGTACCTAAGATACATGACAAAACCATTGTGTCATGCTGATGTCACTCGACCGCAGAGTGCCAAAACCTGCCAAAATCAAATTTTTGTCAAAAGGGCGTGAAATGGTCATTTTTTGGTCATTTCTATTTGTTTTTTCTATGCAACCTGTGCATGCCAATTCACGTTCAAGGCAGTCATCCGACCATAGAGTCCGCCCCGCAGCTAAATCATGCCTGCTAACCAGTCTTCAAGCTCAGCCTACCACCTACATTTCGCACAGGGCATTCATTAAAATAGGTATTTACCTAAATTTTGCCTCAAACCCCTTTTTTCTTCATTTTTCTGCAAAATTGCCTAGAGGACCCAAATTGGAATTAAAAACACAGTGCTGCCTTCAAAACTACACACTATAACCACTGATTTGCCCATTTTTTCTGATAAATTCCTCAAACTCTGTCTCCCTCTTCAATTTCACCCACTAAGCTAAATGTAAATTGATCTCGGTCTGCAAAATTCTCTGAAAAAGGCCCCCCAAGAAACTGTCATTTTACCTGCTGTTGCTGTAAAAACCCAAGCTCCAACTTGAAAAGTCATAAGAAGATTGGAAAATGGAGGCTCCAGTGGCCCTCAATGTTGCTCCTCTCAATGCACCTCACAAAGAGTTAGAATGGTTGCCCTTGGTTGATAGGGACTTCCAAATACAGGACTTAATGGGTGACAAAAACATCTTCAAGTATTTTGTGAAATCAAAAACATTAACCTAAAAAAAATTGATCTCTATGGGATATGGGAATCTAATTTGCCCATATACTATCTCCCCTCAGTTCATGTATTTCCAGATATAATTCGCTTGTGCTGTGCCAACTATGAGCCCACTCAAAGAGCAGTCATGTCTCTATATGACACTGTCATTTTCTATATAACTCCTGACTCAATCAATGAGATGTTTCATTTCAAACCTAGTCAGTCTCTCACTCCTCTTTCCATGAAATATTTGCTGGACCAAGGCTCTAAGCTATCCACTGCAGAAATAGGCCGAATTGCCAAGTTATTCATGAGCCTAGATTGCCAGCCTAGAGATTCACCTCCTTTTCACCATGTCTGGTTCAATGAGGCTGGAATATTTGTTATTGATATGATATCCCATGTCCTGGGATTTAAAAGAAGTGAGTATGTTGATGAGACCATTTTAGCTCTGATGTCCATATTTATTCCAGGACATCCTCCTTCTATCAAATTTGAATTTGCTACCTTTATTAGCAACAAAATCCATGAACAATTCATGAGTCTAAACAGAGAAGGAGACTTCAAGTACACATCATATACATATCATTTGTTCTTGCACTATCAAACAGATAGTTTTTAGTTCCCTGTCAGGAAATTGGATGCAAAAGGAGAAAGGAGATCTGTGATATTTTCGACCTCAGTCTTCCATCGAGTCAATAACTCTCCTTATACTTATTGTGAATTTATTGATCTATTTATATATCCAGTCTCATCTTTGTTGATGAGAACTCCTCCTCCCAGACTCTCAAGTGACATGCAGAAAATTTTACAGCTATCTAAGAGCTATAAAATAGGTGACTGGTACTTTTACCAGAATCAAACTGAGATTAGGATATATGGCTGTGAGCTATACCCTTAAAAACTACCAAAGTATTGCCTATGAGGCTGTTTTCTCTTGAATACTTTAGGCAATTTATTAGCTCAGATTTGACTCATTTTTATTCTACCAAGAAAAAGGCTCAGCTGAAGCTAAGAAACCAATTAGGCCCCTTCATTATTAACAAAAAGGAAGGGTGGAAAGATGCTGAAAATATATTAGGTGAGAAACTCAAACTAAAAAGGAGTTTTTGTCGGGTACCCTATGACCCAAATGGATTCATCCATGATAGAAAGATAAAAAATAGGCTATCAGGCTATGACCATTGTAGAATCCCTGAATTAGAGCAGTATGCTGATCAAGATGAGTGGGTAGAGGGCACATTGGTAGAATAGATTACTGAAGAAGAAAAAATGGAACAGGTAATGAAAAATATTGAAAAGACTCTTGACCTGGACTCTGTTGGATAGGTCTCTTTTAAATTGCCTCAGCATATCGGATCGGGCACATCATCTACTACAACTTCACAACGACTAGCACAAGAAAACACTACACCAGCTGCAGTGAAATGCAAAGGAAAAGAAGTGTTGCATACAGAGCAACAAGAAATGACATATCAGCCAACATCATCAAATCAACAAGGCCAAGGGAAAATTCCTCCTACCCAGACCAATGCACCAGAGATGCCCACATTGCACACTCCTCTCAATGAGGAAAAGGGCAAAAAAAGGGACCGAGAAGAGGCCACGCCTATAAGTGGGCCAACAGAGAAACCAAAAGCAAAGAGGCAGAGGGTGGATCCTCTACCTAAAGAGGAAGTTATAGAGGAGATCATTGAAAGTCCAGGAAGTGAGAGGGAAAACAACCCACTGACTTCCCAAGTGATAGAAACATCCACCAGTTCTCATGGGAAACAATTGGGTAAACAACATAGTGTGGAAATTTCTTCAGCAAGCCCACAAAGTAAGCAAAGTTATGATATTAAGAGAACATTCATGGACATCAAGGCACATAATGAACCAATAATATTGCAACTTTATGATCAGTTTCTCAAGATGAGCCCCGCCAAATAGCAAAGGTTGATGTCTGCATATGATATTAAGGAAGGGAAAATGATCTCGAGTCACTTCAAGCCTAGAGTGCAGTAGCCACAATCAGCTACCGATTATATTAGAACAAATCTGGAGGCTCTTGCCAAAGACATTCACCCTTTGGACCAGATTGAGTTGCACAAGCAAACTGGTGAAACGGTCTATTCCACTTTGGCAGAGAAAGCCATACTAGCTCAACAATTGCAAAATTCATTAAACAACACATCTGCCCAACTAGAGTTGGAAAATGCATCCTCTTTGTCTAAGGACAACAAGATAAAGTCCTTGGAAGAAATATAACATGTACAACACTCAAGGAAAGATAACATGTACAACACACAGCGGAGGAGTACACACAAGTGCGATGGTCATTATAGAAAGTTTACGTGAAAGGTCTATATGATGTCTAGGGAGGTAATCGGGCATGAAAACATTAACATCTCATAAAACACATTTTCATTAATATATATGTATTACAACAATTGAATGAGTTCAAGTGTAAAACACAGGTTAAATAATCATGCATTACAGGTGTTCAAGATTAGTCTTACAACATATACAACACGTGTGAAAACATGATGACATGTTAGCAGGCTTCTGAATTAAGAAAAAGTTCCAAGACACATCGTTACACCATACATCACTAACCTCATGGGCGGGAAGTTGGAGCCACTACTTACTCCTCAAAGAAAATATTATAGACTCTCAAGGCTATGTGGGAGGAGCTGAGGTGAAAAGTCCTTGCATGTACAAATGAGGGGGTATTTATAGCCAAGGGTCAAACTAACCCTTGTGGTTGTTCCACTTCCCTCATGACTGTTTGAATTCCATAACCTTTTGATTTTACATGACTCTTCATATGACAAGTGGGTGTCTTGGACTTCAACGTTACATTACATTGATTGATAGTATGGCCCACAATAGAGATGTGGATGACTTGTCTCATGACAAGGATCCACATGACAGTGCTGGTACATTCATGATGCTGCTGGTGTGCATGTTGAGCTTTAGTGTTGTTGGGTGATGGATGTCCTCATGGTGTGTCATACCTTCACCTTTGCATGGAAACGTGCGTGTAGTATTCAATTGTCATTAGGTTCACTTGATGTTTCATTTGTACATTTCTCCTTACTTGTATGTTGGCATGCTTAACAGGTTCATCTGTTTGTGAAAAGTTCATGTTATTCCATCCATCCATGCCAAACACATCCTCACATGTTTTCTCATTCATCCATCCGCGAACACATCTTTACGTGATTGTCCGTTCGCAAGCACCTCTATTTGGCTGCATCATTTATTTGTCCACTGGAAAACATGTCCTTCTGCATGTACTCCCTTTGTTCATCCCATCCATTGTCACACCATGTTTGTTTGTGTACCTGTATCTGTAGTCACTCATGATGAGATGACATCAAATCCATAAACCTCCTAGTCTACCATGATGCATGATAGTTTTAGATGCAGGCGACAAGGAGAGAAGGCAAGGTTGTGAGCTTTGAGATGGGATGGAGGTTTTGGGCACTATTGGTGAAAACTGTGCATAAGTCACTCGGGGATTGTGATGAGAAATCCGGGTTGACAATGATTTTTTGTGGGGTCTGGCTCAGCTAGAGGAAAAAATTATGCAAATTTTGGGAGGAGCATCTTGGGTTGTGGGAGGGTTGGGCAAAAAAAAATCTGCATAACTTTTGGAAGGAGTGAGTAGTGGGAGCCTATAGCCAAAACTATGCAATTCCTAAAGGAAACTAGTAGTTGGGACCTTGGAAGAAAAAACTATGCAATTCCTCGAGGGAATTGGTAGTCAAATTTTGGGAGCTTAGCAACAAAAACTGTGTAATTCCTGGAGGGAACTGGCAGTCACCTTCTGGGATCTGCTAGTGGGAAAAACTATGCTGATGCTAGGAGGTTGGCCTTATGATCATCTCTTTGTATTTTTTTAAGCTGAGTAGACTGTTGGGCAGTAGAGGGCTTGCTCATGAAATCTGCACGGTTTTCTGAATGAGAAGCCAGTCGACTGACTAGTGGTATGGATGGAAAAACTGCACGATTTTTTGAGGGAGATAGGGATGGGGACTCGGTGTTTGTCCAACCTATCTGCACAATTTCCTTAGTCAGCAGAGTAGGCATCTTCTATAGCCTCTGTGCAAGTTATGAGGGGAATCAATCCCAGGGAGTCGTGTCAAATTATTTGATTGACCAGTAGGAAGGTTGATTGATCAGCTTGTGGGTAGTGCAACTTGAAATGGCTTTCTTGGTGCTTCTGTGCTATTCTAGGCAATAATCGATTGAGTTGATGGTGGGGTGAAGTTCCAACTATTAGAGGGGAATCCAGTTATCAGAACTTTAGCAAAATGATTAAGTGTGTGAGTGAGTGAAAAGGTTCATATAGATACTTGAAAATACACACTTACATGACTTAATGACAAGACGACACAAACTATGCAGACACACATGCTCAACATGACTAACCAATGGAGTGAGTGACAAGTGCAACACTTGTGATTGATCATTGGACGACAAAGACAACGCTTGTGCAATAGTGTATATGAATCTGCGTGTGAGCATGACAGATTTTTACATAGTGAACACAACATGTACACATGAAGCAAATACCTTGTGTATGACTAGAACATGGTTGCAAGCATAAAATTGATACCAACATGCACAAGTTGTTTGTCGAATGATCAAGAAAGGTGGGTGTGAAGACTCACACGATATCACGAGGTGAACCCGAGTGCATGTAAACATAAAGTAAAACTCTCAAAGGAGGATTCAAAATTGGATGCCGGCCAAAATTTTGGAGGGGGTTGCAACCACTATAACACTTGGTGACTCACTGGTAGAACTTCAGCTTCTTTGTTTTGGTTCATCGAAAACATAGGGTCTTGGTATTTTGAGAAGTATTGAATCACTGTGCAGGTTACTTCGACTTCCCCACTTACCCCATGGACATACATGGTTTGCCTTTTGCCAACTCAGTCAAACACACCAAAAGTCCATCTTGATCACAATGTTTCGAGATCTGAAAGGGTAGTTGTTGGGTGCAGGGATTACACTTAAGTAAACTCCTCAACACTTAAATTGTCAACCCAGGGGATCCATAAACTTAGAGACAAAGCACATGCAATGCCAGAGATGGTATGAATGTTTCAAATATCAATCCATACTTTCTTTAAAGGAAAGATTACAGAATCGAATAATGTTTCAAATATCAATCCATACTTTCTTTAAAGGAAAGATTACAGAATCGAACTATAGAGGAAAAGTCAACTTGAATCGCCAAAAATAATCTAAGACTAGAACAAAAGAAAATGCATTTGAAAAAGAGATTTAGAACAAAAGGGAAATCACTCTAGTTGATTACTGACTAATTGTTGAGTGTGTGCTTCTTTCAGCAAAGGCACTTTAGCAGTCTTCAATAGATGGGCCCTTCAAACCTGCTTATTTAAAGATTTCCTTCTCGCAAGAATCTATCTTGCACCAGTGCAAGAACATAAATTTATGTAGAAGGTGTAAAATGATGTCTATACTAAAAGTGTTTTTTCTTTCATGTAAGGTCCAGACTTTCTCAAGTCTAGAGAACTCAGTCCAAGCAACAAGAAACTAGTTCTTATACCAGACCAGGGATTCTTACACATTAGGTTTTTAATCCTTGAAATTAATTCTTAACTACTGAAAGTTTTAGAAAACCAAATTGCATAAAAGGGTGATTGTTTCTAAGTTTATCAAATTGCAGAATGAAAGAAATGATCCTTTTAATCTATCCTGTTATGAAATATCAGTGAAAGCAAAAAAGTTGTTAGAAATAACTTAAAAAGTATTACTGCATCACACAATCTTGCACTGGTGTAGGAATGGTCCTTCTGCTTTAAGCTAGGTAGAAAACTAAATCAAACAGATTTTTAGAAAGTGAATAGCACACCAACGTGCACTGGTGCATGTAATTTTTCTTGCTCAGACCAAGCAGGGAAAACCAGTTGAAATTAGATGCAAGAAAAGGAAATTTTATTACTTTATGCAGAAGATATGCTCTTACTCAATAGGAATTCAAAGGATGTAAAGTAAATCACACTTGCCAGTTTAAAACATAAATTAAAAGGAACAAAAAGGAGGGAGAATGTGTTGGGTTGGCTAGGCCCTAGCCAACTAGCGCATTTCCCTTTTAATTAAAAACATTTCTTAGCACTTTCTCAATATATCAGCATTCAAAATGAAAGATACGATGTAGAATTGTAATGCAGAGCTCTCTCTTCTTATTAAATCATAAAGAAAATACATACATGATTACAATCTAGCCTAGATTGGGTGATAGCAAAAGACAGGCTTGTTACCGCCTTCCTAGTTATATCTCTGTTCTATACTCTTACTTAATCGTTCCTTAACTAACTTGTCCTATATACATTTCTTCTTATATAGATCCTCGATCAAAGGCAAAGAGGATCATTCATCTTGTTACATGCTATTTGCATAATTTTGTTACAACAGATTACATAACTGTTTACAAAATAAGCTCGCAGCCTTCAAAATCAGGCGTTTTAACAAAACAAGCCATGGATATCTTCAACTATCCATTTCTCCCAAATCCAAACTTAGCTACTCTAGATTTCCTTGCTATCATAGCTGGGACTCGACTGTCTTCAGATGTGTTTGGCAGTCATGGCTAAGGCAGTGAAAAAATAGGCAACAATCAAGGGGGGTTCGGATTTGTTGCCAAGATTCACGTCGTAGGTACTGGTGTGAGATATGATAATCACGGTTCTAGTACTGGTGCAAGATCCGTTCTACACTTAAAATCAACGGTCAAGGTAAGCATTAACTATTAAGTAATGTAGGAGATATCAATGAGTTACAAAAGTAATTATAAGTGAGAAATCACGTAATAATATTTAATAAATGCTAAATCTAAATTAAAAATGTAAAATATAAAGTAAATGTGAAATGTGTCATCGTTCTTGTAGTAGTGCAAGATGAGGGTGTAAATGATAGGTAAAATAGGGGTAAATGGTTATGGTTCTAGGACAAAAATATGGCAAAAAGGGTACAATTTAGCGGACTAATGGTAGTTTAGCTTGTGAGTTGTAGATTTTCAGAGTATAAGTTTTCATCTTTGGTGTTTCTCTACTGCCAAGAAGCCTGAAAAGTACCCCGGCAAAGTCACATAGCAACACATGCATTGCTCCACTACCAGTGAGCCTCGTCAGTACCCCGATGGAGTTGCATGCTTCACCTCTCTGCATATGAAGCCTTTCTCTTCTTTTGCCTTTGTATTCTTAAGAGGACTGTGCATAAGCACTTATTTCTTTTTGGGGCGGAAGAGGGATGCCGATTTATTGAGAGTAGAAGAGGTTGTTCCTTCAGAGAAGCATGTAAGACCTTTGACATAGCTTTTCTTGTTTATATTCCCCCCCTTCGTTTCTACTAGTTGGAAGAGCATGAACACACATAAAAGAAGGCTAAGTATAGGGATGAGGCTTCCCAATGTGGACATAGGTTCCCAATTGGACAAAAACTTCCCTTACAAACGACTTGTATTTT
>Ga0068628_1001302_pt1 | contig 10238 bp, 4 predicted proteins | sample InSIn2gowninarea_FD_77431 | JGI IMG/M metagenome (GOLD analysis project Ga0068628, IMG submission 77431) | Clean room microbial communities from NASA Spacecraft Assembly Facility at Jet Propulsion Laboratory, Pasadena, California, USA -... ... | reverse complement strand
TCTCACATCATTGGTGTAATTAGTTTGATTAATCTCCATATTTTTTACTAGCAGCATTAGTTCTTGTATAATCTACTTTTGATCTTCCTTTTTGTTGTCATTTGTCCCTGCTTTTCCACTATCATGGATTTGATCTGCAATAGTATAGGTGGATGGCACATTTTGATATGAAGAATTGTCTTGGAATCTTTCACCGACAACTGAACCTTTCATAAGATTACTTTCGTTCGGTTGCACAATTTTAGGGGCACAAGACGAGCTATCTGGATCACCATATCTATCTTTAAAAGCATCGACAATGTCTTGTAAATAAGTGAAAGAGTCTTCAGGACAATTATTAAACCAGTTCAAAGCATCACCCTTTAAAGAATGGACAAATAGACACATCTTGACATCTTCATGATTATATTGAGGAAGTCTAAAATATATGATCATTACACAAGTAAACCTGTTTAAATGCTGTCTAACAGCGACTGAATCACCACCTGAGAACAAAAATAATTTAGAAATGGCCTCTTTCAGAAAATCATGGAGATTATCAGTAAAATGACATGGTTTAAATGAATAATTCATGATGAATAACTAGGGACCAAATGGATGATAGAACGAGATCTCTACTCAAGAAAATCAATAGATGAAAGAAGTGGATTCGCCACTTGAACAATGAATCTAATTTTAGGATCCAAAAAGCAACAAACAAGCTAATATGAGGGAGGCTTCTTGTTTGGGAAAAATAAAAGAAATGGAGTCACCACCCAAACAAGAAATGAACTGAAGAGTAGTTGCTGATATGATGAAAGATAATGTGATGAAAAGATCAAAAGACGTCAAAGAATATTGGCCATTTGACAGGCTAATGAATGGCATAAAAGATGAGATGATGCCAAAAATTTGACTCTGCTAGCTCAAATGAAAAATAAGAAAGAAGAAATAATGATGAATGTCGAATAAACCAAGGACAGAAAAAACTCTATCCCCGGCAACGGTGCCAAAAAATGTTGTCGCACAAATTGTCATGACAACATTCAGACCGGGGGCTATCACCCTGATCCCCGATCTCTCCGTTTAAGCCTGTTTCCCGTGGCTAAGGGGGGCAGACCCTGTAGGAAAAAGGATAACCAACTGTGAATTAGTTGGTTTGGGAGACACGAAAGGAAACCAGCACTAAATAGATTTTATTAATTTAATGGACCAGTGCCTTATGGGGTTAATGTTCAAATGATTACTTACTAAATGTTACAGAAATGTAAACCATGTAGAGCAATCATTTATCATCAAATAACCCAAGAGATGTAAGATTTTCAACAAATGCACAACGACTTTAAGTGATCCAGCAATTAAACTTCAAGAAAAATTAAATGCTTTAAATGATCATAAAATTTAAATGCTGACCAGCTACCACTTTCATATAGCCAACTTGTAAATAAACATTTTAAGTGCATTTAGCTATAGAAAAATAGACCACAAAAAATGAATTTTCAATTTTTTTTTTCTTATTAAGCTTTTTCAAAATATTTTTTAATTTTTTAAATATATATATATATATATTTTTGCAGGTGCTGGAGCAGTGTAGAAGGAATCCGCAGGAAGTAATGCTGAAGATAAATGCAGAAATGGAGCTGTGAGGAGACAGGGATTTGATTTGCAGCAGAGTGAGAGGAGCATTAAATATTTTCCAGAAATCTTGACAAAATTTTTTAACTCGCTCTCCTTCAGATTTCTTGGAACCCTCATAAAAAAAATTTAGATCTGAAAATGAATGATTTTAAAACCCTTGGAATGCAAGATTGTTGGTTGATATTTTTGGAAAGCAATTTTAAATGAAACCCCAACAAAAAGATAGCATTAAAAAAAATTTGAAACCTTTTGTCAAAATGAAATCCCAAGCAGCAAACAGATAACCTAGAAAAACCTTCAAATTTCTTCAAAGAAAACCTGCAAATTCTCCAGTAAATTTTAAATTGCCCTGCATTCATATTTTTTATTTTCAGATCCTGTTGCTGCAGGTTTGCCTGCTGAAAACCCCACAAAAATTTTCCAGACCTGTAACCTGCAATGGAAAAACAAAATACCCAGAAACAATATGTGCAAAAAAATAAAACCCTTCAAACCAGCTACGAATTTACAGTATTTACAGATCTAAGGCACTTTAGCAGTGAGATTTGTCAATAATCTACAGTTATATTTTCAGAATTTCAATTTTAATGTGAGGTGCTTCAGAAGACCCTGCATGCATTCATAAAAAATTTCAGATGATAAGCCCGGGATTGAAAGTGGCTGGGCTCTTTTAGAAAACACAATCCGGGAGTTGGCTGGTTCAGCCGAGAACTTCCTCTAACGCCCAGTAAACTCAAAACTAAGATTTCCTGCATAGCTTAAAATCAACCATTAACATAGAGGGAGAAAACAATAGTGAAACCCAGATCAAATGGAGATACCTGCCATTATATTTTAGAATCTAAACTATTATTCAAACGCCAGAGATCAGACAAGATAACTGTGCCTGAATCAATCTTCATCAAGCTAAAATCAATAGCTGAAAATAAAATTATGCAAAAAAATAAATCATCTTACAACATTTTCAGAAGAGTAACACCAACAAGATTTTAAACCCCAAAGTCTTTCTTTATTGCACAAAAAATGACTACAAGAGAGCTTTCTTTAGCACGAGACTTTCAGATCTAATCTTATCTCAAATGACCCCTAGCACCCTATTTAAAGGAAAAATTCCCAACGGCTACTTCAAGTGATCCATGTCAAAATGATCTCGACCGTCGATGAGGATCAAGATATCTCTTAATCTCATCCGTCAAATTTTTAATGCATTAAAAAATTGAAATTTTGCATTTATTTACTCAAAATATTATTATTTTATTATTTTTAAGTTTTTTTATTGTATTTTATTATTTTATTATATATTTTTTTAAATTTAATTTATTTATTTATTTCTATTTTTTTTAAATTTAATTTTTTAAATTTAATTTAATTTATTTATTATTTTATTATTATTATTATTATTTTTTTAAATTTTAAATTTTTAGTTATTTTTTTCAAATTTTTTATTATTTTTTATTATTTATATCTTTTATTTTTTATTTTGTCAATTTTTTAATTTTTAATTTTATTGTTAAATGGATCCTCAAACTTAGCCTTTGGAAAAATCACCTAGGACCTAGGACTTAGGACTTATAAGGGGATTAAAACATTTTCTAACCCTCAAGACACTTTACATCATGACTTTTACAATTTTACATCTTAAGGGGGAAAACCCATTTGACATAGACCCTCACCCAGTTCTGCGACACAACTATAATCTAGCAGATTAACACACTAGGATTCGTCTAAGATTCTAATGACAAAATTCATTTCGGCTTTGGGGTTAGGCTGAACGAAAACTCTGCCGATCATGGATCGGTGAGACAAAAAACCTTCCGGAACGTAGATTATCACTAGAAAATTAGGTCCACCTAGGCAATTTACATACATGACTCAACTCTGCTAAGATTATTTAGAATTCACACATGCAGACTGGGTTTACAACATAAATTGATCAAGTCAATGATGACTGTCAAATGGCATGGACATGTCGATTAAGCGCTATCCCTTTTGCGAAAAAAGGGGGTGTACTGCTATGGGAAGTTGACAGGTAGTGGTCAACACCTTCCTATACCATGTTTGCTAGTTATTGTTTGTTGTTCATGGTGGATACCCTATCTAGGATTTAGAAGCATTACAGGTGTCCTAGTATTTTTCAAGCTTAATGGACATGTTCTGCCAACTTTTGATAAGCTAGTTAGTATGTACTTGTAACTTCATTTGTTGTATAACGAAAGTACCCTGATATCCACACATTTTATACATGTAGATTTTACTTTTAGAGTATATTCCCATGGAAATTATGAAGTTTCTAATGTTGGGTACAAATGTTAATTTAATATAATAGTGACTAGAATTTGTTGAATAAGATGATTGTACGATTGGATACCTGAATCAAACAACAAGGATCCTTTCTATGAGAAGTGCTTAACATTTAGAACCCATGCTTGGAGATTCCAACACTTGAGCATTGATCTCTTGACATATGTACACCTTGCAGAGTGAGAGCCTGACTCTTTCTCTGGTATATTGCAATGTCCCTTGGATGTCATTCATTAGACACCATTAGTTTAAGGCTATGGGCCACATTAGTGTTAGTGGGCACCCACTAACAATAATGTGATCCATAGCCTTAAACTAAGGGTGTCTAATGAATGACATCCAAGGGTCGTTGCATGCTTACATCAAGATTTGCCAATGTTTCTCCAAAAGGTAATAAAGTGGCAAAAATTAGCATATCTCCATTAAGATCATATGTTAGGCAGAGCAGCCAACTCCACAACATCCACCTTAATAATTCCTTGGCAACAAAAATAACAAATCGCCAACACATCCACAACATTCCCCTTTAACATTCTCGGGAGGAATCAAATATTGAATTTTGGCCTAAAGGATATTTGACCAAGTAAATATTATATCACATTGGAGCATATGCGTTGAGTAAGAGCATCTGTGCACTATATGTTCAGATTGGACAACAAGAATCCTCATCATGTGAATTGTCTAACACTTCAAGCCCATTAATGTAGAGAGCATCACTGGAGGATTTATCTCTTTACATGGGTACAAGTTGGAAAGTGAACGCTTGAATTTGATACATTATCTTGTAGATTAGGCACATGATTCAAGAAAATAAAGAAAATTCAGAAAATTTAGCAAACATTTCGATTGTTTTACTCCTTTAATCAAATCTACTTGTAACGAAGTTTTCTAACTATATTTAGACATATGGGCCTCCCCTTTGTAGCTCTGCGTCACAAAAAGATAACTTATTGTACTAATTGAGGTTCCTTATTTCACATTGGATACAAACTAGCTTGCATGACTTGCCCTGAACACCTAGAATGCATCTTAGCCCCCAATTAAGCATTGGATAATTCATGTGGATCCTTGGATCACTCTGCTGGAAGAGCTTTTATAATGTAAACTTAGAAAATCTCCTAGAGGACTTGGATGATATAAGTGAGAAATTAATGATGGACTTGGTGGTGTTCATGCTAGTTTGGTGTGCACCCTTTGACGTGGCTACAACTGGCTTAGTGTGATGCCTCGCTAGTCCACATTTTCTAGTTATGGTTTGTTGTTGATGGTGGATACCCTAGTTAGGGTTTGGAAGCATTCCAAGTGTCCACATTGTTCTTTTTCTTTCAACAATGGATCATCCCAATGTTTGGGCTTCGACACCATTGGGTAATAACTCAGCCAAATCTACGTACACATCTAGTACCATTAACATACTAAGCTTCCAAACCGTAGGAACCTGAAACCTATAGGCTCTCAACCCCAATCAACCTGCACCTAAGAATGCACACCCTTCCCTGCACTTGAGATCCCTCATCATATGCCACTACCTCCAGGGCATCTTACTCAACCGTAAAGAGACGTTCTCAGACTCCTGCGACTTGAAGAGTTCTTACTACTCTCTGACCTTTCCAAGTATGCTCCAAGTCCTTATATCAAACCCTTGAATCCTCCAACCTCCTGGTTCACATCCCCCATCAACCTGCACATAGGCAATGTACACCCTTTTTTGAACCTAAGGTTCGTTGGGCTATGCATGTGGGGAATCAAGGGTCCACTTGTAGGTATTCATGCGACTTTTTTGTTCACTCTTTGAAGTGGCTAAAAGTATCTTAGTGTGATGCTTTGCTAGGCCATCTTCACTAGTTATGGTTTCTTGTTGATGGTGGATGCCCTAGGTAGTCTTTCGAAACATTTGAAGTGTCCTATCCTATGACATGCATGAATGACATGTACCAACTTGTCATAGGCTAATTGGCCTGTACTTATAAATTTATTGTTTGTAGAAATGAAGTACATTGCTATCCACAATTTATGTAGTTGAGGATCTAATTTTTACCATATATTCACATAGAGAGTAGAGCAGTTTATGGGTGTTGCTCATATATGCTAATTTAGCATCTTATGCCAATCATTGTAAATTGAATATAGGAGTCAACAAATAATTGTGTTTCATTAACGAGACTATATTAGAGTCATTACAATTGTATTGATGTGAGGGTTGAAGGAGCTAGGGTTTGTGACAATCAAAATCTAGACAAGGCATTATCTACTAGGGTTTGATATATTTGGGTGACAGGGAACTAGGATATGTGGCGAAGAGATAAGTGAGAAATTAATGGTCAGCTTGGTGGTATACATGCTAGTTTGTTGGGCACCCTTTGAAGTGGCTACAAGTGGCTTAGTGAGATGCCTTCTTATACCATGTTTGCTAGTTATTGTTTGTTGTTGATGGTGGATACCCTATCTAGGATTTAGAAGCATTCCAAGTGTCCTAGTATTTTTCAAGCTTAATGGACATGTTGTGCCAACTTTTGATAAGCTAGTTGGTATGTACTTGTAACATCATTTGTTGTATAATGAAAGTACCCTGATGTCGACACATTTTATACATGTAGATCTAACTTTTAGAGTATATTCCCATGGAAATTAAGAAGTTTCTAATGTTGGGTACAAATGCTAATTTAATATAATAGTGAGTAGAATTTGTTGAGTAAGATGATTGGACGATTGGATGTTTGGATCAGACAACAACCATCCTTTCTATGAGAAGTGCTTGACATTTGGAACCCATGTATAGAGAGTCCAACACTTGAGGATTGATATCTTGACACGTGTACACCTTGGAGAGTGAGAGCTTGATACTTTCTCTTGTGTATTGCAGTGGCCCTTGGATGTCATTCATTAGACACCATTAGTTTAAGGCTATGGGCCATATTAGTGTTAGTGGGCACGCACTAACAATAATGTGATCGATAGCCTTAAACTAAGGGTGTCTAATGAGTGACATCGAAGGGGCGTTGCATCCCTACGTCAAGCTTTGCAAATATTTCTCCAAAACCCTAATAAGGTGGCAACAATTATCATATCTCCATTAGGATCATATGTTAGGCAGAGCAGCCAACTCAACAACATCCACCTTAAGAATTCCTTGCCACCAAAAATAAGATATCGCCAACACATCCACAACATTCCCCTTTAACATTCTCGTGTGAATCAAATATGGAATTTCGGCCTAAAGGATATTTGACCAAGTAAATATTATACCGCATTGGAGCATATGTATTGAGTAAGAGCATCCGTGCACTATATGTTCAGCTTGGACAACAAGAATCCTCATCATGTGAATTGTCTATCACTTCGAGCCCATTAATGTAGAGAGCATCAATGGAGGATTTATCTCTTTACATGGATACAAGTTGGAAAGTAAACTCTTGAATTTGATACCTTATCTTGTAGATTAGGCACGTGATTCAAGAAATTAAAGAAAATTCAGAAAATTTGGCAAACATTTCGATTGTTTTACTCCTTTAATCAAATCTACTTGTAACGATGTTTTGTAACTGTATTTAGACATACGGGCCTCCCCTTTGTAGCTCTGCTTCACTAAAAGATAACTTCTTGTAATAATTGAGGTTCCTTATTTCACATTAGACACAAACTAGCTTGCACGACTTGCCCTAAACAGCTAGAATGCATCTTAGCCCCCAATTAGGCCCTGGATTATTCATGTGGATCCTTGGATCACTCTACTGGAAGAGATTTTATAATGTTAACTTAGAAAATCTCCTAGAAGACTTGGATGATATAAGTGAGAAATTAATGATGGACTTGGTGGTGTTCATGCTAGTTTGGTGTGCACCCTTTGACGTGGCTACAACTGGCTTAGTGTGATGCCTCGCTAGACCACGTTTTCCAGTTATGGTTTGTTATTGATGGTGGATACCCTATCTAGGGTTTAGAAGCATTCCAAGTGTCCACATTGTTATTTTTCTTTCAACAATGGGTCATCCCCGAGTTGGGGCTTCGACACCATTGGGTAATAAGTCAGTGAAATCCACGTACAAATCTGGTCAAATATTTCGATTGTTTTACTCCTCTAATCAAAACTACTTGTAACAAAGTTTTGTAACTATATTTAGAGATATGGGCCTCCCCTTTGTAGCTCTGCTTCACTAAAAGATAACTTCTTGTACTAATTGAGGTTCCCTATTTCACATTGGACATAAACTAGCTTGCATGACTTGCCCTAAACACCTAGAATGTACGTTAGTTCCCAATTAGTCCCTGGATTATTCACATGGATCCTTGGATCACTACGCTGGAAGAGCTTTTATAATGTAAACATAGAAAATATCCTAGAGGACTTGGATGATATAAGTGAGAAATTAATGATCGACTTGGTGGTATTCATGATAGTTTGGTGTGCACCCTTTGACGTGGCTACAAGTGGCTGAGTGTGATGCCTCACTAGACCACATTTTCTAGTTATGGTTTGTTGTTGATATTGGATACCCTAGCTAGGGTTTGGAAGCATTCCAAGTGTCCACATTGTTCTTTTTCTTTAAAAAATGGGTCATCCTCGAGTTGGGGATTCGACACCATTGGGTAACAACTCAGCCAAATCCTCGTACACATCTGGTGCCATTAACATACTAAGGTGCCAAACCGTAGGAACCTCCAACCTATAGGCTCACACCCCCAATCAAACTGCACCCAAGAATGCACACCCTTCTCTGCAATTGTGATCCCTCAACCTATGCCACTACCTCCAGGGCATCTTACACAATCGGAAAGAGACGTTCTTAGAATCCTGCGGCCCGAAGAGTTGTTGCTGCCCTTTGACCTTGCCAAGTATTCTCCAAGTCCTTATATCAAACCCTTGAATCCTCCAACCTCCCGGTTCACATCCCCCATCAACCGCCACATACGCAATGTACACCCTTTTCTGCACCTAAGGTTCATCGGGCTATGCATGTGGGGAATCAAGGGTGGCCTTGTAGCTATTCATGCGTGTTTGTTGTTCACTCTTTGGCATGGCTACAAGTATCTTAGTGTGATGCCTTGTTAGGCCATCTTCACTAGTTATGGTTTCTTGTTGATGGTGGATGCCCTATCTAGTGTTTGGAAACATTTGAAGTGTCCTATCCTATGACAAGCATGAATGACATGTACCAACTTGTCTTAGGATAATTGACCTATACTTCTAACTTTATTGTTTCTAGAAATGAAGTACATTGCTATCAACAATTTCTGTAGTTGAGGATCTAATTGTTACCATATATTCACATAGAGATTAGAGTAGTTTATGGTGTTGCTCATATATGCTAATTTAGCATCTTGTGCCCATCATTGTAAATTGAATATAGGAGTCAACAAATAATTGTGTTTTGTTAATGAGACTATATTAGAGTGTTTATAGTTGTACTGATGTGAGGGTTGAAGTAGCTAGGGTTTGTGACAACCAAAATCTAGAGAAGACGTGATCTACTAGGGTTTAATATATTTGGTTTACAGGGAACTAGGATATGTGGCAAAGAGATAAGTGAGAAATTAATGGTCATCTTGGTGGTATTCATGCTAGTTTGTTGGACACCCTTTGAAGTGGATACAAGTGGCTTAGTGAGATGCCTTCCTATACCATGTTTTCTAGTCATTGTTTGATTGTTGCTAGACCCGATCTGGGCTAGTAGGGATCGCCTCTATCTGCAGAGGGGATTTACCTCCACAACACATATCCTAGTTCCTTTTCACCCAAACATCTCAAACCCTAGTAGATCATGTCTTCTCTAGATTTTGATTGTCACAAACCCTATCTCCTTCAACCCTCACATCAATACAATTGTAATGACTCTAATATAGTCTCTTTAATGAAACACAATTATTTTTTGACTCCTATATTCAATTTACAATGATGGGTACAAGATGCTAAATTTGCATATATGAGAAACACCCATAAACTGCTCTAGTCTCTATGTGAATATATGGTAAAAATTAGATCCTGAACTACACAAATTGTGGATAGCAATGTACTTCATTTCTACAAACAATAAAGTTAGAAGTACAGGTGAATTAGCCTATGACAAGTTGGTACATGTTGTTCATGCTTGTCATAGGATAGGACACTTCAAATGTTTCCAAACACTAACTAGGGCATCCACCATTAACAAGAAACCATAACTAGTGAAGACGGCCTAGCAAGGAATCGCACTAAGATACTTGTAGCCACTTCAAAGATAGAACAACAAACTCGCATGAATACCTACAAGTGGACCCTTGATTCCCCACATGCATAGCCCGATGAACCTTAGGTGCAGAAAAGGGTGTACATTGCCTATGTG
>Ga0068628_1001300_pt1 | contig 10241 bp, 10 predicted proteins | sample InSIn2gowninarea_FD_77431 | JGI IMG/M metagenome (GOLD analysis project Ga0068628, IMG submission 77431) | Clean room microbial communities from NASA Spacecraft Assembly Facility at Jet Propulsion Laboratory, Pasadena, California, USA -... ... | reverse complement strand
GGTGCATGTATTGCATGGAGTTATATGCAGTGTGTGATTGTATGTGTGTGATGCATACTATGTGTACATGCACATGGTTAAGGAGAATGCACTTGGTGATTTTCGGGTGTGGCAACTAATCCAGAGTGCATACAAAATAAATACAAAGGTAGAAGCTAAGGCTTGATTAAAGGATAAGTATCCGTATTTTATTTTAGTTTTATTATGTGTGTGATTTATGATTCTAGTTTATGATTACATGTGATCTATGATTCTGATTTATGATTTTGATCTACAATGGTTGTGTTTTGAGCTAAACTGATGTGATATGTTTATACATAATGATTTGGTCAAAGATGCTAGTTTGATTTGTTGTGATAGGAAGTAAACGGGATTGCAAGTGTACCTTATTGACGAGCTACCAATGAGGTATGATTTTAAGTTATTTAAATTTATTTTAAATCTAATGGAAGGCATGTTCTTGGTATAGGAAGCACGAAAATGCCAGTTGGGTGATTGAAATCGACTACAAGAATGAGCAGCAACAATGAAAGGAATTGAAAAATGTAGCAGTATGCTAGTAAAGCACTTCAAGAGCAGGGTCATTGTGAGACACTGGTACCCAATAGTGTCCATTGATTTCCATGAGCATGCTATTACTATTATGATGATTTTAAGGCAAGGATATGCCTTGGTTTTGTATATTCCAATATGAGGAAGCCTTGCTAAGGGATGGACTGCTCGAAATGGGGGTGCCAGCGGAACTTGGAAGGTGAGTGATTAATTGGAAGGGATGACCGGATTTCCCGAGGGACTATATAACAGTGAAGGGAAGGTCATAGTTGAATTTGTTTTGGTCATTAGCATTTCTAGATGGAATCAGATGCACATTAGGAGTCTGCCCTGGAACAATGAGTCGGTAATTTCTCACTGAGAGGACAAGTGGCATTGGATTGTGGCATTAGAAATTGGATGTGATTTGACTTTGCAATGGATTCTAGAATTCCTGGGAAGGAGGTGAATCCTAGTACTACTTTTGAGGGTGGAGGTGTGAGCCTCTGGATTCCCTTGTTGTGAATGTAGGCATCGTATCCTTTTATTTGTTGGTTGAGAAAATGTATATATATGTGTATATTATTATAAATATTGTATCAATCTAGTTTATAAAGCTCCATCGACAATATGGTTATTTGTTGGTTGAAGCAAATGTGTATGTGTATATGTGGATTGTAAATACCGTAATGAGTTGTGTTATAAAGCTCTAGTAAACAATATGTTTGTCATGTTTCAGTAGTGGTCATTGTAAATATTGCAATGAGCTATGTTATAAAGCTCCATGGGAAGTATGTTTTTTTTTCAACATTCTTGTTGGTTATATGTGTCATTGAACACTGAGGACAGTGTTCCCCCAAGGGGGAGGGTTCTGTAACAACCCTGGTGAAAATTCCATCTATATATATATATATATATAGCCATGGATGATAGGACATGTATTCCAAGATCAAAGGTGAGGGAAACATCCTAGTGGGTGTTGATTCGGTTTATTATGTCCTAGGAAAATGGAATAGGAAATGGCTAAGGCATTGGAAAGGAAAAAAGACATTTTGGCACATTTATTTATGAAAATAATTGAAATTACGAGAAAAGGAGGTGAAAGGTCACAAGTTGAATGTGAGGAGGAAAATGAAGGAAAATAATGGAAACTAAAGAAAATAGAGGCCTCATTAATAAAAAGGCTTCTGAGGATTAGTTGGTAATATTTTGATAGGTTTTGGTGGAGCTCTCTACTATTCTCTCTATCTCTCTCATACTATTTGAGACTTAAAGTTTTCTTGGAGCACTCTTGGTGGGTTTGGCATACTTGGATTCTTGAAGCAAGAAGGCAAAGGAAGAGTAGGAAAGTGTAAGAAAGAATCGGGATCGGAAATTACATCAGATTTTCTTGTAGGTACCAAGTTGCATGTATGTTTCCTTCACTAGTTTTGTTATGCATGGCATATGCATGTGGATTTTTGGTTGTGATCTATCAATGGCATGGAGGATGGTCGAGATTGACAATGGATTGCCTAGCCTTTCCATTTCCTAGATAACCATGGTGAGTGTGAGTTTATTTTCATTGTTTTGTTTTTGGTTTGTTCTCATGTCTCCTTGCTTGGGTTGAGTTATTAGTTCCTGGAAACTTGGTTGGAAAAATGATCTGGAGCCTTGTAACAACTTGGGTTGAGTTACTAGTATTGTAGCCTTGGTTGGACAAATTATTTGGATCCTTGGAACAACTTGGGTTGAGTTACTAGTCTCGTAGCCTTGGTTGGAAAAACACTCTGGAGCCCTTGGTGGATTGAGTTAATAATCCTAGAGCCCTGGTTGGAAAAACACTTTGGAGCTCGATAAAAGCTGTGGGTTGAGTTACTAGTCTTGGAGCCTTGGTTGGACAAACTCTTTGGAGCTCGGTGTAAGTTTTGGGTTAAGTTACTAGTCCTGGAATTTGGGTTCGAAAAAATGCTCTGGAGCCCTGGAAGGATGGGATAAAGACCGATCGGATGATGGTTTTGTTGATGTCCAACTGTGAGGTGGAATCAATATTTGATGGGTTGAGGTGGATGGCCTATGGAAGCTCTAGATGAGTTTCGATTGATGTTTTCTATGAGATCCCACATTCATGCTTGGAATATGGCACGGTGGTGAATGGATGAAGAGAGATTTGGCTCAACCATTCTACAGTTGGGTGGAATGTGGAAGTCACATTTTGGGTCTGGATTTTGCATCATTAATGAAAGGTGATATATCATTGTATTTCTATGAGCATTATATTGGATTATATGTGGTGTAAATGGTTGTGATTTCATTGATATTTATGTCCCTATTATGCTAGTTATGTATATATTTTATGAGAGCAACTATGTATGGCTCTCATCATGTTTTTACTTGTAAATGAATGAAAAATGTGTCTGTGAACTAATGGATTTAATGGTAGTTAAAGTATAAGGAAATAATGCTTCACAACGAATCTAAGATAAGTATGAGACCCCTATGCTCAAATCTATTATTTACACCTATAGGTTGCAAATTTACTAGGTGTTTAACAAAATGTTTGTCATGGTTAGGCTTGACTAGGTCAAGCCCTTGATCAAGTTTTGTGTTAGAGGCTTTTACTTGGTGTCATTTATTGTATTGTAAAGTCTCATCAAGGTCTAGGCATTGATTTGGAGACTAGCTCTAAAAAAGTGGCTTAAATCTCACAGTCTCTGGCACATAACTGACTGAAAAAGACTGCATTATCTCCATTTTAGGTATTGTGGGAAAAAATATAGGGTTCCAGTCACATGCATGCCATGTCATGGGAGAGACTTTGGGTTTAATTCATTGAAATGCTAAGTTAACTGAGGGGTTGGACACCTGAAGTGGTGGATTAGCTCCTGGGGGTCCTAAAGCACCTAAGGGAGGTATGTAAGGTCTTATTTTGTTGACTCCATTTCCTTAAGGTTACCTAGGAGGTTGAGTCTTATCATAGTGGTTTGTCATCTCATGTTTACCCCGACTGGGTGATTGCTTGGGTAAATGTGGGAGGAGGGTGTTACAGATGATGTACTAGCAAAGCCTTTATTTCTAGTTGTAACAAGAAGCACCTCTTCTTCTTCACCTTTAGAAAGAGGAAGAATGTAATCCTGAAGACCATTAGCTTCATACACATATTATTCTTTAGTTTCTTCTTCAATTTTCTAAATTTCTTCCTCCTCCTCCTCCTCTTCTTTATCATCTTCTTCAGCAACATAAATTGAGCAAGAGGGGGAGAAGGGGGTGAGGATTGATGTGTCCTTTTGAAGGATCTATAAAACTTCCTAGAGGAGGATTCTTTTGCCACTTTTTTCTTCAGGTCAATGACTTCATTTGATAAAGTTTTGAGAAATTTATGCAAACCTTCCATATCAAGTGGATCCTTAGTGATTTTATTTTTTGTTCCATCTTTGAATGTGACTTTCTCGCCAAGTTTCTTATCTTCAGTAGGAGTTTTCTTCTTCAGTGCAAGAATTCATTTTTTAATAGATAAGGCTTCCTTCATACTATATACAAGTGTTTGTTTGTTGACCCTATCTATAAAGATAGCCATTGAAGAAGGAATATCACTAATATACCAATCAACATGTACATCTTCTCCTCGCTTATATGTGTCTAGGATCTTATTAAGGTTTTTTTAAATATAGAGTTAAAACCTTTTATTTTTTCCTTAGGTCCAATTTTAATATTAAGAAATTCACTTATCAAAGAAGCAAGTGTTTTATCATCTCCATTTTTTCAAAAAAGATTCTTCAAAAATATCCCAATTAGCAATTGAATTAGGAGGAAAAGAAAAATACCATGATCCAACTTTACCTTTGAAAGAGGAAAGAGCTTGAAAAAATAATCCTCTTTAGAAACACCATTGAGATTAATGACCACCATAAAATTATGAATATGCTCTTCTGTAGGAAGGCCATCCTTAGCATTATATTTGGGTAACCATCTCTCAGGATGTTTAGGAATATTATGTAATGGAGGAGTAATATTTAGAGATCCTAGAGTTGTCCATGGACTATTTTCCATTCTAATAGAAGTAGTGGCACCAAAAGTAGTGAAACTAGTAGTATCAACAGAGGAAGTGATGATGGTTGGATAGGTGATGATGGGCCTGTTGATCTAGTAACTATAGGTGAAACAATCAATTGGTTAGAAGAGGAAGTCGTAGATGAAGAAGAAAAAGGAGAAGAGTGTAATAATTGAGTGTTGACTGAAGAAATGATAGTTGTGGGTGGAGGTGAAATAGGTGAGATATTCCAACTAGCTGATGAATCTGAACTTGTAATAGGGTTTTTCCTACATTGAGTTTCTAGTGGAAATTGGAATGGTTTGATTCCTAGCTTTTCGCTTTGGAATCTTGTTAAAATTCGTGAAGTCTTAAGAGAAGAAGTAATACTTCCTTCATAATCGTTTGGTATTTGAGGCTATTCTTCGATCTTTTAAATGGTAGTTTGAATTTCTGGAGAAACAAGAGATTATGGAGGTAGATGTGTATTTACAAAAGGTTCACTTGAATATCTTCTGATAGTGCTAGGAGATGTGTAGGAAGTCTTGACAACTTCACATCTGGGAGGAGGTGATCGACATTGAGATGTTGAATTTGTAGGTGAGGTTAAGGGCGAAGATTGAATCTTAGATTGAAATGTAGTTTTTCTTTGGGATTTTTTTACCATTAATAGTCTGATGGCCCTCCTTCTAGACCCAAAAATGTTCATGAAAAAAATTTCACACATCAACATTGGAGGGTACGACCTGACAAAGTCCCAAATGAGACCCTTTTCTAGTGAAGATGGTGGCTCTTACTAGTTTAACTTGGGTCCAGTTACCCATTGTATGGATTTTCCCAACATATGGAAACTTTAAGATAATGGATGGTAAAATAAAAGATGGGGATTGGTTGATAATATGTGGCAAGATAAATATATATATATATATATATATATATATATATAAATTAAAATGTAAACTAATAACTATAATACTAACACGTGTGCTAGCATAAGGATGTGAACTAAAATGATAATGAATAGTTGTTAATGAATATCAACAACTGTTAAAGTTGATTGAAGAAATTTAATATGATTAATTTAATTAAATTAATATTAACTAATTCACATTCAATAAGAATATTTAGTTATACTTATGATTGAATTCAAAGGAAAAAACACATCAATAGCGACAATGTTTCATTCAAGAACCAGAAACATAAGCACAACATTCAAGAAATTAGATTCCACTTATAAATAGAAAGAAATAAATTACTAGCAGTACCAATTTCATTTTTCCTTTTTGTAACATGGAATCCAAAATGGTTCAGATCTAAAATTAAGAAGAAACATTGTACAAAAGTGCAACAAGGTTCTTTATTCTGTTGATTTTGGAACCTTTTGTTTGAGTTTAAGATCCCTATAAATATATTTTTTTAGCAAAACAAAGGGAGAAAACAAGTCTTTGATATTTACTCAGCCAAACTAAAACAAACTTGCATAAAATAACTAATATTTACATTTAAAGATAAAATATCAATTCAGGTGACTTGTTGTTGATGTGGAGCTAGTATCTTGATGCCATTGTTGATGGAATTCTAAAATAGGTACCAACTCAAGAGGAGAATGAGTCTTTATTATAGAGGTGGCAAAAATTGAGTTGATACCTCTATAAGAGTCTCAAGTACTTGCAAATAACTATGTGGTTTAATTAAGAGTTCCCAGTTTATCCTCTTCATAACTTGATATTAAATTGGCCTCTGATAATGACTGAGTGATAGACTAAACAATGGAACTTGAAAGATCTTGAGCATCAATAACAACATTTCTCACCAAACATATCATGTATTTCTAGTTGTTGGGAATGATAGACTTATGCATTTCATTAATTTTTCGAAGATTAGGATGTATTCTCTTTGATTTGGATTTCCATTCTAGGAGATCATTAAGGTCATGCTTGGCGTAATCATATAGAGTTTCCACATCAACCAATGAATTAACTAGTTTTCATTGAACTTGCACTAAACTTAACTTATTACAGAGGAGTTGTTGTTATGTTTGAAGTTGTGAACTAAGTTCACTAGCTTCATGTTTGAACCTATCAAGATCCAAAGCTCCTTCTCTTGCTTACTCAATGTTTTGTTGTAATTATTTTAATTTGTCATATTTTTGTTTGAATTCAGAAGAATGTTGAATCTTGACTAAGGTGAATTCTTCTTAAAGTTGTGTTTGAGATTGTACAATCTATTGTTCTAGCTATAGAATCCTGTTGACATCCTTTTATTTGACAAATTGTTTAACATGGTTTCCTTATATATGCTATATAAAGCATAATCCCCTGCTTATTGAGCTAACTCTTCAAATTCTTCATGAGGACCGATTGTTGCACTCTTCTAAATTAAGTCTAATGAATTGGATTTTAAGGCAGTATTTGTAGAAGAAAGCTCATTCTCTACTCTTCTTTTCTTCCTTCTTTTCATGATTACAAGTTTATGTTGAGGATTGTAGAAGAATTCAATTAGTGGAATTTCCTCAATATTTAATTAATTTTCTGAGGTTGGATATGCAGGTATCACTTCTACATTAAACCGAGTATTAATAGCAATTTTAGAGATGGCACAAAAAATGGGCAAGAGTAGATTTGAAGATTTTGGAGTAACAGGCACTATTTTTTGAGCAATAACATATGAAGTGTTTACTTCAAGGGTTTTCGTTTCCTTAGATGCATTATCTGGTGTTAACATTGTATCAAAAAATGACTACCATTTTTTATCCACATCATTAACCAATAGGTTGATTGAGGAAGCATGGTCTCTAGAATCTGCGGAAGAAATTTGCATTGGTGTAGAGATCTAGGGGGTGATCTATGATGAAGAATTTATAACCTTTTCCACAAAAATATCTCCTTCAGGTAACTTAAGCAAATGCATTGGAAAAGTAGACCTTTTAAAGCTTTGAAAACTATAAAGTGTTGAAAGTTATCTAGAGACAACTGCTTCACTTTATAGAAAACTAAATCATAAGGAGAGGCCTCACAAAATAAATCATCATATTGACTATGTTCATGAACATAAATTTTGAAATATGCTTCAGAAGTTATGTTTTGAACTACCTGAGATGGATCAAAATATTTGGCAGGAATGGTAAAAATATTTAGTTCATTCAATGATAAGATTTCCTGTATAGCATGTTTATAATTTTGGAGAGTGAATAAAATGATTTGCAAAGGAAATTTGGGCCAAAGCATGTTGGAAGCTCTTTTGAGTTCAAAGGTAATTCCTGTCCCAACAATCTGATAAGAAATTTCCTGGGATAAGAGTTTGATTAGGATGTAGAGGGGGAGAATATGGGGGTGCCCATTACTTTCCCAAACCCTAACATAAGTGAAACACTCATCAGCAAAATAATCCCCAATCCTTGTAAAACAATCCATAGCCTTGGGACACATCATTGGAAGCATGGAATTGAAAATGGCTTGATATAATTTAATCATTAGAAGATTACAGATGCGGTAGAAGTGATCAAAGTAATTTGTTGATTGGTGGTTGTCATTGATTTCAACACAAGAAACACCAGAGGCTACCTTGATCTTGCATGAGAATTTTGACTTGATAACTTACGCTATTCTGAGTCGAGTATCTTCTAGACAGATTCTACTCATTGAGATGTTTCCGTTGATATATGGCATGCCAAGTAATTCTTCACGGTTTGAGAAATATTCATGTTTGAAGTTAGTAACCCCAGTCAGTGGGCTAAAACCCTATGGGGTTGTGGCATGGCACTCATAATTGGTTGTGGTAATTGAATAGTCAATAATTAATAATACTTTTTTGCTCCTAAAATCCCTACAATGTTCACTTGTTGAGGACCCTCTCAACTCAAGACACATATAAATAATGACCCACATATCCTCCCCTAGTAGGGATTTTATGGCTTCAAACAGGTCATCATGGTATTTTCGCTATAATTTATTTATTTATTTTTTATTTTTTTCAAAGCTTCAAAAGCTTAAATTAATTCCCATTTGAGCCAAAATTGTGATGAAACTTGTGACTACATTTCATATCTTGGTTCACTATATTTTCAGAGATATGATCTGAGGAAGTTAGGGTTTTTGTAGGCTCTTGAATTCAATGTCAAACAGGTGACATTGGGAAAGTCGTCATAACTTTCTCTAATTTGATTCAAATTTCATAAATATTCACATAAATAGGACAGATTTTAGTTTTTGGAGAATCATTTTCAGGGCCGAAGGTCGCAACAGTGACATGTGTAACTTCATATAAGTTTGCTCTACTAAACTAGTCTATAAGAAAGTCATCGTGGGAGATTGGGCATAAATCTTTCCTAAAGAATCCAATATTGATTAGACGTATGGGGTTGGAAAGAGGACTCAGAGGGCTACCATAGGAAGAAATTTTAAACCCTAGATATCCAAAATTACATGGATACAATAGGTTCAATATCGAGCTCCTAGAATGCAAGAAAAAGCATGCATTCAAGGATCAATGCAGTAAGGACCACGCATCAACAATCAAGGGTAATTCTCCTACAGCAAGGTATGTATGATTAGTGTTTACATTTGAATTTTGAGTATCATCTCTGACATATGTTTTTGCAGGACAATGTAAGTATATACAGGGTCTTGGTTATATCTCTTTGTCTCTATATGTCACAGTTAGTTTTGATACCACATTTCGGATGTCCTATTCTTGATACTACACATTTGATGCTACACCAAGTCTGCTAAATCTATATGATGTTGTAAGTTCATGTTACTTGTTTTGTCATAGTTGATAGAATGGTCTCTGTTGTTATACTTAGAACTTGGTTCATCACAAGTGTAGGGTATGTCATCAATTTCTATCGTATATATCTTTAGGTCAGTTTTGGATATAGTCTTGCATAGAGTTCAGGACTATATCAAGAGTGAGAGTCTTTGTCTACTGCTGCAACAAGTCAACAAAAAAGTGACAAGCACACTTTAGGTACGAATTGCAATTTTTAATTTGTATTTATTCAGTATTATGCACTTACATGTGTTTTGCAGGTAGAGGTAAGTTGAAGGGTATTTTGTTTTTTTTTGGGATTGGTTTCATCGGGAAAATTTTGCATTCATGTAGAAGAAGAATCAAGTACAACTTCAAGTAAAAATTCAAGAGTAGAAGTATCAAATCAAAGGAAGCATTGCAGTGGGACTTCCTTTAAAGATGTGAAAACCATTCGTATATTGTGAAGAAGTGTCAAGGCCAAGAGTCATCATTATAAAGTTATAAAAGATTCATTTGTAAAAGTGTCATCATTGGAAGGGTCATTATTGTAAAATAGTCATTATGCCTAGGGTTGAAAAGACATTATTGGGAGCTATAGGAGTCTCTGTTGGGATGATTTCATGGTTGGGTTGCAGGTCATAGTGTGATTGGGTGTTCGATCAAAGTCATTATAAATTATATTGTATCGTGGATCGTTGTCCTTGGTATGGGAATCCAAACTCTTGTCTCATTTCAATCATTATAGGGTGGCAGGGAGGTGCTAGGCTGGTGTATGAAGTCACCTACAGGTTGGAGCATGTGAACACTTCAGGGTGGTATGTTGGTCTAGGATGTTGGGTCATCCATTCAATTGACTATTGAAGAAACCAGGGCATTGGGGCATCCTTCCAGTGGGAGTTGAAGAAAAATTATTTTCTAGAATCATAATAAGTTGTTTCTTTCATTTTAG
>Ga0068628_1001299_pt1 | contig 10242 bp, 10 predicted proteins | sample InSIn2gowninarea_FD_77431 | JGI IMG/M metagenome (GOLD analysis project Ga0068628, IMG submission 77431) | Clean room microbial communities from NASA Spacecraft Assembly Facility at Jet Propulsion Laboratory, Pasadena, California, USA -... ... | reverse complement strand
GGTTGGCAAGAGAGGTGGGATGTAAGGCGCCTTTCCTGTTTCTGAACCACATTGAGGAGATTTCGAAAATCCGGCACGAAATTGACTGACACCGCCTTGTTGCGCCTGGTGCTCTTTAGATACAATGGAGAAGGAGGGTCCCTACAATATGCATCGGCAAGTTTACGACTGGATCAATGCCAAGTACCCCAACCCGGACCATAAATTCACCAATGGAGCACTACCCGCCACCGGTAAGTCGTAGCGACTCCCTGTCCGTTGCGTATCCCGCGCATGTTCCTGAAGTGGGCACCTGCGAAATTCGGCCGTATGTCTTTCGTGCTTCTGTTTCTCAGGTAGTCTGTATTTCTCTACCTGCTTTGGGGAACATATTCCAGAAGACGTCGACATTGTCTTTCTCGAACTTGGTGAGTCAAGGCATATCCAAACATGCCTCATGACTGGGCCTGACTTCTTCGATTTCTACTGGTAGCCGTCAACGACGTCAGGTTGGTCCAGGTCTCCCTGAAGAGTGATTTCTCGGGATCTGAACATCGCTGGTTGGCTTCTTTCGTACTTAGGGAAACTAGCACGCAATTCGACTACGAGCAGCTGGTTCGGGCAGTGCTCGATCTTCCGAGTCAACCGGCTGTCATCAACATGCAGGTCTTTGGAATTATTTTCGATCCAATCTCCCAAGGCGGTGATCAAGTCAGTTCGACGTGCAGAATGGCGGGGCTCGAATGCTAATAAGGAGCGTGCGTAGCATCTTGGCGTGGCCCACTTCTACGACACACCTGTAGTGTCTGCGCGATCATTGCTTCTTCCGTTGATCTACGAAGACTATCATGCGGCAGAGACGTTTTTCAGCGTAGATCCAAAAGCAAAACCTGATGCGCCTTGGACGGAAAAAGTAGATGGGCGGCATGTAAGTTGGACACATATGTACCGCTTCAATGCCTCTCTTGGCCTGATTGACTACTGAGCTCACTTCGCCATGCAATCTCCAATTCGTTTTAGTTTGGATTCCGAGGTCATTGGATCATGTCCAACTTAACTCGGATTTACCTCGAACGCCAACTGTGTAAGATGCACGCGTTGGCTTCGCTTGAGCTTCAAGGCTTCCAACCAAGTCTTTCTTCGCCTAAGTGGCCTTCCAAGCGACTCATTCGAGAAGTACCGAAGATGCTTCTGACGAAGCGGTACGATAAGGATAATTCAGTGCCAAAACTGACGCCACAGTGTCTATCCACGATTTCGGAAAAGCATCCGCTAATCCCGAACGAATCTTTTGGCTGGTGAGCTCATTCTTGATCACCAGTCTCGCATCACGCTGATCGTTAGTCTTCCTTTCTAGGACATTTTGGAGCTGGAAGGACAAGGTACTTGATATTTTGACCACCTGAGGGTAATAGCGACTAACTGCAGCGTACACATAGCGATATCTGGTCGGTAGAGTGCCCGGTGCGAAGATGTCGATACCGTTCGAGGCCACATTGGGACAGGTCAAGGTGTACTATCAGCGGTCGGCGAGATATGGATTGGGTCAAGCTGATTGTTGGGTTGACGATGACGGTAAGACAAGCTTGCAGAGTACTATGGATCTCGGTTGCTCATCCAAATTTGTTTAATGGGGGATCATAGTCAGAGGCAAAATACGTCTTGATGGCTACTGGGAGCATGGCTACAGTATCGTAGTGTAAGTAGCGTCATGTCGAATCCGAAGGTCCGGGTCTGATACGATACCTCCCCGCCCTCGACATCAGGTCTACAGTAATCAAGCCAGAGCTGAAGCCTGGCAAACACGTTCTGAATTGCGAGATTGTCGATGCGACTAGCGACCCGCTTTCTGGAGGGCACGAGTTCCGTGTGACATCGCTGACAGCGTGAGTACATTGGCTTCTCTACCGTTTCTAGCAGAATAGAGGTTTGATGTGTTGTGCCTTGCCGCAGATTGTAGGACGGATATTTCCCAAGAGCGAGCTGCTTCTCAACTTCATAAGCAAAAAGGACAATCGCCCTTTTTCGGAAGATGCAAGGTGACGTTGGAATTGCAGTGTACTAGACGTGGTTATACGGCACTTTGGTCACCATCATACATACTGTAACGGAGAGGTCCCTCAAATATATACATGCCACAGGGGACTCTGTGTCTAGGACAGTGTCACAGACCCATCCCGAAAGACATCTGTTTTGCAACACCCAGTTTGCCTTTTTGGGCTACGCGATGTCACTGCGGGAGGCTCGCTGCAGCAGTGACACGAAATAAAATCCAAGCTACATCTGTCGAAAGTGACAACTCCAACGCCCATGATACTCATGAGATCCGGCTATACGTACATCCCACCATCACCAATGGTGCCATACTGCTTCTTACTCCTCGATTGTCCGTTTCCCCGCCCCTTTCGCGTGATCCCTCCAGCTCCCGAGGCGTAGTTGATATCTTCCCAGTCCAGATCCGCTCCTTGCAAGACGACTCGGAGAGTGTCCGCTGTTGACTGGAAATCGGACCCGACTTTGATGGCCTGTATGATGGTTTGACCGTCTACGGGTTTGGGCACGAGTAATAATACGCTGTTGAGGGATGTTGGTGCCTGTTGAATTGCTCGTCAGACAATTTCCTCGCTAACGCTTAAGAGGGAAGGCTGTCTTCTTGTGAAACGACTTACAAGGCAGCTCAGAAGTCCTGCACCGAGTCCTATAACGTAATTTGGTGATTCGTATTTTTCCAGACCTCTCGATCCAATGACATGTGGCTGGACCTCCTTCGAGACCGACGCGCTCTTCTTCGTTGTTAGGTATCGAACAGGAGGAAAGTCGAGGTATAGTTGAGAGATTGGTGCCGAGGCAGGAACGTAGGTTTGCGGGATGTAGGTGTCCAGGACTTCAACCTTCCCGTTCGAAGTACCAGTTGCCGTTATGGTCGCTTCGACAAGTGCCTTTGAGACGACGTGTACCGCTCTGTCGGATACTTTGGAGACTTGTACGGCCAACAGAGTAGGCGGTGATGAGGAGTCGGTCGAGATCGACCAGAGCGCGAATATTTTCCGTATAGTTTTCTTCGATGAAGACGAGCTAGACGTGTTTGGTTTTCGTAGGGTAACATGACCGATTTTCTGCAAGGACGTTTTCACTCCGGTGTTCGCTTTCGAATGTCCGCCAAGAGCTTGAGAGAGAACGACAGCCACTTGATTGACAGCAATCAGCACGTGGGCCGTTCCCGTCAAAGCTTCTTCCTGGCCTTTTCTCCACTTGAATTGAACACAACTCTGATCGTAGTTGGCGGGTCTATCGTTGACGCCTTTTACATCGGGTAAACGATCCTCTTCGTCTGAAAAGTCGGACCCTTCATCAGAATCCTCTTGACCGAGTTTACCCTCCTGCTCGGGTTCCTCGTCGGTCTGTTCCACGTCTGACTCGGAGCGATATGTAGGAAAGTATGTGATTGTTTCTGGGTTCGGATGGTATTTATAACGAGGCGGGGCGACCGACAGAGGGTTCGTGGGATCCTGTCCGGCAAAGGTTGATTGTCAGGACGAAAGGAGAGGAGCCGTGTTGAACAACGACTTACCATTGTGGAAAATCAGGGGCTGTGGGATGTGCCTGGATAACTGCAGGACGGTCAGGAGAAGGGGATGGGAAGGGGGGTAACAGCTGGTGGTATTCAACAAAGACCCGCGCTGAATACTACTGACGGTTTATCACGACTAAGCCAGCTGCTTCGATCGTGCGCGATGACGAATCGTCCGATTGGAAGACACCGCTATTACGCAATTCTTCTCGTGTCTAACATCAATCCTCTTTCGTGGTGTAATGGTAACATTGGCGCTTGTCATCTCGAGATTCAAACTCGGATAACCGCGCCCGCCCCGAGTTCGATTCTCGGCGAGAGAGCTTCTTTTTGTGGACTTTGGGGACTTTGGGAAGTTATGAGACCGCTGCGACAGACTTCAAGGCCGGTACACTTCTTTTGGTTGCCCAACTTCCGAGCACAGCTGCATGGTGCCTTTTAATCCAGAGAACGTCGTCAGCGATCAATGCAAAAGGGGTAGAGAAGTGGTAATGCTTGGAGCCAGCAGGTTCTGCGCTCCGAAACTCCGCTGGCCCGTAGGGCGATTCCTGTTACCAGTCAAGTCACCTGTCAGCCCCATATGCTCTCAGCCCGCCTGGTCCCTGGATATAATCAGCGACAAAGACATGACCAGGAAAGTCAGTCTCTGAAAGCCATCCTGTCGTCAGTGCAGAACGAAGGGGTACGGGGCGAAAGAGGTACAGTGGCGGAGGGCGCCGTTTGCACGGTGGCCTCATGAAAGAGGCCGGCAACGTCGGTCGGTAACCTCGAGTTGCTTTCTTTCAGTCATAACATCCCTAAGGCTAAGGGCCCCTCCAGGCCTTTGAAACGTCTGCGAATGCGCGTTTATGTTGGAACACTCCCTGGCGGGGCTCTTGGGCTTACCAGTTCTGTCCTTTTCAGCTGGGGAACTCGCCTCCTGGCCATTCCGACGTCCCCGACGAAGAGTATGCAGGAATGCCGGTAAAAGCGGAACCTGCTTACGCACGATGCCATCCGTTTAAGAACACACATTACACTAGAGCAAAAGCTAAGAGGTGGATGCGATACAAGAGAAGCTTGGCAGACAGTCGCATAGCGGCATCTCGTCGGTACTCAGTCCTGCAATACGGCAACGACAGATAGTGTATCAACCAGAATTGCAATCTCCCGGACTTGCATGTGCTTACAACTCGAGTTCGCAGCTCTTGTCCCATCCCATGTCGCAGATCTCAAGCTCAAGGTCCACCGAAAGTCGACAATCAATGAAGCGACAAGTACACGCGATGCGGGTATGCGCGTTCTTCAGTGTCTTTCCGCCACTTCTGTAGACCTCCCATACCCATCATTACAGTTTCGATGAACTAATGAACGATACTCCTTCAGACTTGGTGCGGCAGCCTGCGTAAGCAGGTGGATGCCTCTGGCGGTCGACAATCGGCATAGGCCTTATCGGTGTCTCGCTGGTATCCTTTTCCCCTGCTCACCACAGCAAATACGTCGCAAGACGAAATCCATGACAGCGCTTATGAGCAGTGACGGTCAGCTTGAAGCAGGCCAGCGTTTCCGGAGCCGATGCCGTTGCCAAGCTCTACATCAACGACATATAGCATATACCAGGCGTCTTCAACTCAGCGAGTAAAAATTCTTGTCCCTTTGGACCGAGCGAAGTTGATGGATTCTGAGGCGGTCATGCCCAATTTCGGGCTGGGAAGGAGACCATCCATGAACTGTTCACTACCTTCCAACGCCACTGTGGTCACCAATTGGACCGAATAGCACTTGGTCGCTTCATTAACTTCTGTGCACAACAAGATATCGATATTTATGAAAGACCCGTCTTGAGCTTGAGCGGTGCGAGCAGCACCGGTCGCTCTCAAAGCCAAGCTCAGTATCACCGTTGATCGGGACCGACTCCATCCTATTCCCAACAAACACTTTGCAGCTCAACTTGGTACAAGGCAGCTTACAAGGATCTCGCTATGTCGTGTGTTCCGGCGGCTGGCTCGGAGGAAGGCGAAAGTTGAAACAGCGGTGATTCATAACGTATGATGCGTCGCACCAGTCATGGCGACTGGCACCCCCGGCCAGACTGGAGGAATACGGTTGGTGCGCTACTACCGGTATCGTAGTCACCTCGAGGAGGGGGAAGGATATCTGGCGGTTGAGTCGTTGGCGATGTTCGACATTTGCGACGCGACCGAAGACCGAGGTTTCGATTTCGCTCGATCGAAGCAGAGACGATGTGAAGCACTGAAGAGGAGCACGGTCAATAAAATCGGTGCATTCCGCCATCACATCGGTTGGCTCTTCGGTATCACCATGTTCCTGTCCAAACCCACAGGACTGCGCATCGTAGGCCTCTCGGGGCTCATACGACAATCGCAACGGAGACCTCTGAGCTGGTTATCGGGATGGACTTCTTCCCGACCGAATCCTCCTCCCGCCCTCGTTCCGGTTCATCATGAAACGGCGCTCACTCCGGCTCCCAACACAGAGAACAGCATTCTGAAGGCCGAGCCCGTGGCCGCTGCTATCGCTACTTCGAGTTCAATACCATCCGGAAGCTCGCCAGCGCCATTGACCGCAACAGAAATCCCCCCAGTGTCCGAACAATCCACCAGGAGCGCCAGCGCAACACCACCACCCAACGGCGTATTCTCCACCGTTAACCAAGCAGAGATCGATCACTTTTCCCGCCTGTCCTCGGAATGGTGGAACGAAAAGGGCGAGTTCGGCCTGTTGCACAAGATGAATCCGACGCGGATGGAGTTTGTGAGACAGAAAGTCGTGCAGGGCTTGCAGGATGACGAGGGATGGAGCTTTGACAAGAGGGATAGGGTGGATGAGCTGGGGCATCTGAAGCGGTGGGAGGGTGCGGCAACGATCAAGGGAAAAGGGAGATGGTTAGAGGGAATGGACGTCTTGGACGTTGGCTGCGGAGGAGGGTTGCTCTCCGAGGCAAGTCCACGCTTCGGTCGAGTCGACTCTCGATCGTACACCAAGCTGATCACTCCTCCCTTAGAGCCTAGCAAGAGTAGGCGGCAACGTCCTCGGTATCGACGCATCGTCACACAATATCGCCATCGCGAGCCTCCACGCATCACAGGATCCGTTCTTGCCGTTCCATTCCGATTCCCCGCTGACGACCGCCACCACACATGCCTCGAAGCCCGTAGAAGCTAGTACCGCGAAGGGGTCGCTGCGTTATCGACATACCAGCGCGGAGGAGTTGTTGAAAGAGGGCAAGACGTATGATGTCGTGTGTTCGATGGAGGTGTTGGAGCATGTGGATTCCCCCGGAGAATTCTTGAAATGTTTGGCTGACATGGTCAAGGTAAGTCTGTTGTACAACTCCCGCAATCGCCTCTCATCTTTGCGTGACAGCCCGGAGGCCACTTGATCCTCTCTACAATCTCTCGTACACCGCTGTCACAACTCCTCACCATCACCATGGCCGAACACGTCCTTCGCCTCGTCACACCAGGCACCCACACCTACTCGAAATTCATCAAGCCTGACGAGCTGCTCGCGTTTGTGCGTGACGACTTGGGCGGAACGTCTGTTTGGGAATCGGATGGTGACGGACTGGTCGATGGAGGAAGGGAGGGTGGAGGCGTCAGTGTAGGTGAAGTAAGGGGGATTGTGTATAATCCGTTGGCAGGGGAATGGACGTTGTGGAAGGAAGGATTGCCGTTCGGTGATCTGTGCAACTACATGTTCCATATCAGGAAGAAGGCGTTGTAGGTCATTATTCCGTCATATACCATTACCATATTGCGAAGCGTCGAAGCGTCTTGTCGCAGACGAAAAGGTGCTGAGTTTGACACTGACAGAAGTTATGCCATGCGACGTGATGCGAATGCTATGAAAGCGAATTACAACTAGAAATGCCCAAGATATGCCGTGTGCCAGTATGCCCGACCGATCCCTACGCCCATTCCCTTTCCTTCCGCCTGACCTATGCTACAGTGCGCCTCCCTTCCTTTGCCCCTTGCACAATCCTTGCCCCTTCTCGAATGGTGCCGCCGCCACTAACTTCGACGCGTGGAAGATCCATGGCGAATGCGCTGGATCCGACGCCCAGCGAGGCGAGATTCGAGATCGCGACGTAATTCTCGAATACATGTTGTCGTTGTGATACAGTACGTTGTCTGACGATATGCAGTTTGACTAGGTGCGCGATGATGCCGTTGCGTGCGTGGCAACCGAAATGTGCGATACCTGGGTGCTGAACGGGCTATCGCCACGCGATGGGTTGTCCGAACGGCCGGGATCGGGATATTTCCATCTTCGTCCGGGTATCATCCTCTCGTACGCTCTTCCGCCATCTCCCTCGCATTGCCTAACCCGACCCTCAATCTTCGGGCATGAACCTCCGCCGCCCACTTCTCTCGTTCATCATAACCACAATCTCATCCCTCACACCGCGTCCACCACGACTCCGCCCCGGATCAACACCTGCTCCTTCCCTCGGTATTGTGCGTCCTTCGAGATCGGACGTCGCTGATTCGTTGATGAGCGATGATAGACCGTCTTTCGGACGTACGGGACAAGGAAAAGCGACGACGAGTACCGAGCCGAGGAATGTCGCCGTGAAGAGCGTGGAGAGGAAGGAGCGATGGTGCGGGTTGAAATATGTCTTGAGGAGAGGTGGCATTTTGCTTTTTGTACACTGATCGGTATACGCTTTGGGCGTGTCTCGAGTGCGGTGCACGGGTCGACGAAGATCGGTTTGGTATGCGTAATGAGCGACGGAAGACCGTTTGCAAGCGCAGTCGGATCGGAGTTTGGGTCGCGGAGGGACGCCTTTTTGAGAGTTGAGCGATAAGACTACTGCTCGTGGTATGTGGCTGGCGCAAGCGGAACAGGCGAAACGATAGAAGAGGAACAAGCTGACAAGCGTCTTGTCATTCCGGCAGTTGCCCATTGGCCGCTGTCGTTGGGCGGGATGCGGCGCGGAGAAGGCGAGTCACAAGTCCGCGCCTGGTCACGTGAGGTACAAAAGTTGCCCGATCGCTCCGTCTCTCGTCACTCTCGCTGCCTGCGAGCTATATAACAACCCTTCTGACAGCACCTTCCAGCTCTCCCACAGCCTCCCCTTTCTCCCATGGGCCCGAGCTGCGACTAGTTCTCTGAACAGGTCGTAGCCTCTCGACTGAATGGAAGCGTTGCCGTGCAAGTAATCATCAGCGCGGACCAAATCAACGTATATTTCCTGTCGACGGGTAGTTTTACGGCTTTCCCTCGATCAACCCCCTCGACTTCTTTCCTAAAGACGTTCCTCTTTTCTCTTCGTCTTCTTCGGTGTAACAGCCTTGAGGAGGGCGGAAGGGGAGGGGGACAGGGTCGAGCTTTTGGGTTTCCGTTATTTCATATCCTTGCCTATCTGGACGTCGCGGCGGTGCGTTCGCGCGCCGTCGGCGGACGCGGTCTCTATGAGTCCATGAAGGTTTGGGAGAAACCAACGGAGTGACACACTATGTAGACTTTCGGATATTATATTATGCTTTGGACGTATATGATGTCGCTGTTTTTCGACTTTGTTGAACATACACCATGACCTGATCAAAGAACAGAGTACGGATTGCATCATGCTTGACCCAGTGTGAAGCAGATACTCGTCCTTCGACATGCTCCGGATGGCGCACGCCAGCCAAATGCGATAAATCATGCTATCGTCAAGAACTGATACCGTCAACCAGCTAGTCAACCACGCTTCGTTCGCTTTGTCATCCCAGAATGCCCATCACGTATCTCCGAAGGCCATTCCCATGGGTGTTGCGAATACAACAGCACCGCATCACCTCCGCTCTTTCTCCTTCCTCCGCCGCTTCTCCTCTGCACGCCTCCGCTCCTCTGCCTCCTCGCGCCGATCGTCCTCCCGTGCTTGTCTGGCCGCACGGGCTTCCTCCTTCCGGATAGTTGCGGCGTCGGCTTCCATGTCATCCTCCGAATCCGAGGCGCGGTCGCGGGATAGATAGCTGGAGATATGGTGTGATGATTAAGGGATTCCAACAGGTCTCTTAAGGCACAAAAAGACACTCACAATTCCCGATCTTTTCGCCCAAACATGGCGTAAATGTCCAGCCCTGCAGCCGCCAGCACACTCCCTCCTGCAAGCGGCCGTTTCTTCTGCCGCAACGGAGGGGACGCCTCTCTCCTCCTCGTACTACTCCCGATCGTGCTCGCCTGCTTCTTCTTCTTCTTCCGTCTGACATCCACGTCGTCCAGAGCATCCGAATCAAAGTCCTGCTCGCTGGCGTCGGAGGCGTCGGAAGGGGTGATGGAGCGTCGGCGTCGTTTACTAGGTACCGAAGAGGATGACGCTTTCGCGCTGTCGTGACCGTTGCTGGGTCTCTCTGGACGGGTGGAACGTGAGCCTTGTACACGCTCGTCGGCGAGTAGTCCCATCTTGTTGATGACGTAGGATGAATCGCCCGTGATCCTCTGATCGACCTGTTTCTTCCTTGGAGTGGAAGACGACCCCGAATCACTCGACTTGGCCTTGCCATCCCCCCTTCTCGGCCCATCAAAGAAACCGCGATCGTCCTCGACCGCCCGCGATCCCCTAATCTCCCGCTGCACTTGATCAATCGACCGCCGATCCTTGCCCACATTCGAGGTCGCAAGTTCTCGCGCACGTTCCTGAACCCTCTCGAGCGGTTTCACAGGCTTCGGCGTGACCTGATGCGCAATAGAGGAATGTGCCT
>Ga0068628_1001298_pt1 | contig 10245 bp, 10 predicted proteins | sample InSIn2gowninarea_FD_77431 | JGI IMG/M metagenome (GOLD analysis project Ga0068628, IMG submission 77431) | Clean room microbial communities from NASA Spacecraft Assembly Facility at Jet Propulsion Laboratory, Pasadena, California, USA -... ... | reverse complement strand
TCAAATGCCTGCCAAGCCCTCTGACATAACTCCCTCCACAAGTCCAAGAACCTGGCTTTTCGTGCACCGTTCCCTAGACTTTTGCCAAATGGGTAGTGGCACGGCGGGCCAGTGGCGAGGAGGCGGTCGATTGCGGTATACAGCGCGGGGATCAGAATGTGCTGCTCGACCCCGTGGTTCGAGGAGTAGAATGGCCAGTCAGTGCAGTGGTCGCGGGCACGGAGGAGGGGGCGGAGGGAGAGGAGGGTAACATCTGGATGCAATTTACCAAGAGAAGTGAGAGGAGAGATAGAAGCGTGGTGAATGGCATGGTGAGCGAGGAGTTGGGGGTGCGTGTAGTAGACTGGGGCCGACTTCTGGATGGTTAGTTGAGATACTGGTGACTTTGGTGACGCGGGCGTCTGCGGGAATTCTGATATGTCCTGGAAAGGGGGTGTTAAGCGTGCGGCCGATTGTTCGGAGCCGAAAGGATTTGTCGGTGTCTCTGGTGGTAAGGACGATAGCGGAGAGGAGGAAGCGGATTCGGTTTGAACTGTTCCGCTGGTTTGCACAGCCCACGGCTTGACGATGATTTCTGAGAGCGTCTCACGCGTTGAATATGGGGACACTGACGAAGAGACAGAAGTACTATCTGTACTGCTGGGTACTCGGAAGAGAGGTGCAGGTCCAGAATCGAATGCTTTTGGCGTGGTTTTGATAGTTCGAACTGCTGGAGGAGCAAAGTTTGGGCCGGCTAGTTCTTGAATGCTTACAAGCTCAGACGAGGAGTCGGTTGGTACACTGAAAAGATTTACAGGTGGTGATGTTGCGGAGTCTAGTGTCCCTGCCGGGGGGGGCATAAGATAACAACATAGGAGAAAGAGCGGGTTCGCTGGTCTCTGACGGTGCGTTTGACGCTGATGCGTCGCTCCCCTTTGACTTGAGCTGTTTCTTACCGGCTCGTTTGTTCGCGTAGACGTGAGTCCCTGACAGTCTCGCCTCATTGTATGTGAAGCCTTCTCTACGTGAGCGAACGCTTCGGCCGGCTCTAATCCCAATACTTGCTCCCGTGGTAGGTTTAGAGGCGTGCTTGGAGGAACGCATTGGTCTGTCGCTCGCCTCCGTTGTAAAATTGACTGCGTTCGCTAGCCGACTGAGCTCATGGGATTCGCGTGCATTGACATAGTTCCTTAATGGTCTGGCTTTGCAAACCGTGCTTGTCTCGGCCATGCTTTGTCGTGGAGCTTGCTGCGCAGCAAGACTACTGCCTGGTTGCATTGTAGCGGTCTTTGTTGGGCCCGGAGACTTCGACGCTCAAGCGGGTGGCATCCGAAGAGCTCGGTATAATTCTACGAAGATCCAGTCTTAAGTAGTACTCGTGCTTACCGATCATGTGGATTCACGGGTCTGCTAGACTGGCAGCGTGCCATGTGAAGCTGAACTAATGCTCTTCTTGAATAGAAGGATGACAGGAATGCCCGGTCTATAAACGCCCTGTCTGGTCAGCGAAGAGACGCGCCTGCTAGTTCCGAAACTCACGCAGGGCGGTACGTAAGCTCTTGTAACTCGCGTTGTCTGTCTATCGGACGTCCTCACGTTGACTGGCACTTGTGGATGACGCGTGACGTCGTTCGCTTGAGCACTTTCCTGTGTGAAATGAAATCCTGTGTTTCCGCGCGTTGAACATTTTGTCGAAAGCTTCGAGCAATTAATTGTCGGTTGGTCAGCAGTTCAACCATGCCACTACCAAAGGACGGAATATATAAGTAAGATTGGGACGTGTGCAGTTTTTTCAATTTTTGTGCTGTACGTAAGTCTTTACGTCTTTCCAAAAATGAAAACACCTTTCCCTTTCCTATAACCTTCTAAAGTGCCTTGGACAGCGTCGACTAGTCCATCTTGCTTCGTCTCCCATTCCCATTTCACTTCCTGCACAGGGATGTCCTTGAATTTTCCTTCTCTTGTTAAGTCAAGTACGTGCTTGACGGTGTTCTTCTTGTCTTCATAGTTGCGCTCGCTCCATTTGCTGACCCAGAAACCATCGAAGTGTATGTTCTTGAAGATGAGTAAGCCTGTCGGGAGCTGCACTGGTTGCTTTGACATTGCGCCATAAGTAACGAGATGCCCTTCTGAAGCAAGGACTTTAGCCATGGCGTTGACTGGTTTGCCGCCAACACAATTGAGTCCTAACCGAATCTTTTCACGTCCGCCGTTGGTCCACTCCTTCACCCTCTCGCTAAAGGTTCTATCTTGAAGCTCCTCATCTGTGACAACAACATCCGCGCCGAGGTCTTGAAGTTCCTGCTTCAGTGCATCACTACCTTCAGGTCGCGCTCTGATTACGTTGATGCTCTTGAAGCCCCAGAGCTTCCCTAGTTGGATGGCCGCCCGTCCGACGCCGCTGTTCGCGCCATTCTGTATGAACCAGTCTCCTTCCTTGAGGGTTGCGAAGTCCTTGAGCATGCGATATGCTGTACAAGGGTTGATACTGACTGTTCCCGCTTGTATCGCGTTAATTCCGCTCTTGTCTTCGATCTTTAGGAGGTGCTCTTCGGTTGTTTGTGCATGCGTCCTCCATGTTCCGAAACCGGGTGCTCTCATGATGACCCAGTCGCCTTTAGCGAGCGTCTTGACACCTGACCCAGCCGAGATTACTTCTGCAACGCCTTCATTGCCTCCGACGGCTATAGGGTTTGGTGTTCCTAGATCTGTGGTGAATGTTGGTTTTGATGGGTAAACTCCTTGAAGTTGGTTTATGTCTGCGGGATTAATGGGCGATGCAAGGAAGCGGATTGTGACTTTATTTGAATGTGCAGGAGATATGGAGTGACCGTGTAGTCGGAGTTTATCTTTGGGTTCGCCATAGCTATCGAAAACGAGCGCTTTCGCTTGCTCGTAGCCATATGCTGATATCGCTCGGCACTGTAGGGAGGTGTGTGAGATACGGGGTGTCGCTGGGATGAGTGGCCTGGCAGCCGTCTTCAGTGCTCGTTTAGTCGCCATGGCAGTTGTAGAAGAAGCTCTGGGTTGGTCGCGATGGTGAACAGTAAGGAAGCACCATGAGCAAATGACGTTGCTCGGCTAGACCTAACGTCGCGAAAAGATCCACTGCTACAGGTGCACATACAACGCGCGACCGTTCAACAACTCCGAACTTGGATAAACGCAACGAGATTAACAGAAGCTTTCAAGTGACCGACTCGTAAGAAAGTCAGTTTGGGGCGCATCCCCGGGCCGTAGTCCATTTCATTCATCTTCATCTCCTTACTCTCTTCTCTCGTCATGTCAGCCAACTTGGAAACCCTTCAGTCCACTGGTCTCTGCTGCTTTTCGTCCGTTTGAACCTGGGAGTAGAGTCCATCGCACGACGCTGGGGAGCGTGCTCTTCGTTGTCTACTAATTGCGCGAAGACGTCTTTCAGCTGAAATCGTTCGGATCAGAATTGCTTACCGCAGAGTCGCATATTGAACGCTCAGGAAACCTGTAGCGCGCGACGTTCTCCGAAGACTTTCTCGCGTTGGAAGCTTCGTTGCTGTCTGTTGTCGCGGGGTCGACTCGAGACCCACAGCCATCGAACGAGCACCAGGAACAAGGACTTGACTATACGCCTGTCTCCAAACGTACGTTCTCCTGGACCTAAATGCTCTCTGGCGTTCAGAGAGATCGAAGCGAGTCTCTTTTGGATTTCTGCTTCAACTTCCTCGTCTCTTTCTCGTAATAGGCTTTGGAAGCCTCGTAGATATCAGTATGGTCGACTTCCTCCTCGTCGACCCACACTGCAGACACAGGACCGCCCGCAGACGCAGTGGATGGCCGCTCTTTGAAGAGCTTCTTGATGCTCTTGAGGATGACCATGATGACTGTTGATTGGTTTTGGAAGTTTATAAGTGTGTTTTGTGCGAATGTGCGAACAAGCTACGGGCTGCAGTTTTGTCAGTAATTCGATGCAGAAGCGAAAGCTCGGGGACCATTTCCCAGCTTCTTATATGCTGGGAAATAACATCAGCTGGTAAGGCCAGTTTTTCCCATCCACAAAGCTTGACTGACTCATGCTGTCTGAGCGAGGGCTAACTACGGTACTCTCTTTCGCCGTATCCTTCCAGAATAGCCGTTGGGCAACACATCTAGTGTACCACCAGGCCTCGACCACGGCGCTGCACTGCGCCACTCGCTCGAGTCCGCAAATTTCACAAAGAAGAGCTTCTCTTCGTAAACATGCTGGGTGCTGTACAGACTCATAGCCAATCTGTTGTATCTCTCGGCGGATGCATTTCTCGACTATCCCCGGAGCATTTCTGTATCTGCTACAGTTGCCAATCAATGCAGCATTTCAGCCGACTCGAAAGCGGATCTTGTAGAGCATGGCTGAGATGCCTAGAGTGATATCTAGATTCTGTCCGGCCATGTTCCTACGTCCTTCAAGACAGAATATTGGTTCGCAGACTGAGTTGCAGACTGTGTGGCATCACACTCGGGAGCAGCCAGACCGTGCCCAGGAGTGTCAAGGCAATCTCAGGAACTTCCCCTTGAGAACCTCTAGCACACTCAGACTATGACCGACCATGGTCAAACATCTGTTGGGCTTATATACAGGGGAGTGGACGTAGATACCGGGAAGGGTGTACCGAGAATGTTACGATTCTTGTTCTAACGTGGCCCATTGGGTCACATTACCCTTGATATTGGGCCAATCAGGCTTAGGGTCATGTGTAATTACACAATCCTGGTAGCCATAAGCTACCTCCCGTCCACAGGGGAGAAGGTAGCTATTCGTCAAAATAAAACAACACATAACATGATCTCAGCTCGCTCATTGCGACCCACAAACCTTGCAGGGGAGGGATTGATTATTTAGAGAAAGTGCTGGGTTCACAGATGTAAGAGAGTAAAATACAGAGGAACACAATGATGTCTAGTTCGTTTCCTAAGCCTGGAGTCCGCCATGACAGCGACGATCAGATCAGCAAAGTGGCAGTTCAGCTACCATATCACAATTGAGGAGATCTATGATTTTTGATTGAGAGTCCATAGCATAAGTAAGGTAGCTACGATAGCCCAGCTGAACCAGACGGGCCAGAGTGAAGTAGTGTATGAGTGGAAATTGCGTCACTGGGTAGGTTCCGAGGTGGTAGGAGTGCTATAGCCTGTGTAGGGCTTATAACCCGCTCTTTGATATTCGCTAGTGGTAGCATCGCAGCATCCGCGTCCGTCCCCCTGACTCGCTGTCTCATCTCTTTATGAGTTCAAAAACAGGGTTTCCGCCTCTGACAATCGTTGAGTGTCAATAAATTTCACTTGCCTATCGGCCAAGGCTCGTTGGTGTCCTCCAGCGTATAACAGAAGCTTGCTGGTGCGGAATCGGAAGCGGAAGCGTCTTCGGGTAGAGTCTCATCTTGTTCGTTCGAGTGTAGGGTTGAAAAGCCGCCTACATGTGCACATTGCTGTGAAGATTCTGAGTCATGTCCAGCGTACTTGATCGACCTAGCACTGACCGAACTTGTGCTGGTGCGTTTTGCACACGCTCCATCTTGTGCAGTGCCGCGTCGTAGTGAATAGCTAGTAGGAGCCTAGATGACTTAAGCAGAACTTGCAACCTGCTGAGTTCGATGGTTAATAAGCTTTGGAAGGTTGCTTCTATCAGTTCATCATGTAGTACCATTGGTTCGTTCGTCCCTTGCGAGAGTGTATCATTACAAGAGCCAAGATTTAGTCGCGAGAGCGGATTGCTTCTCCCAACGCACCACCAACATGAGCACATACGACGAATGCGGGGACGAGATGGGTATGGACGTTCTGGGATGACAGCTGTTTTATCGTGGGGCGGACAACTCTAGTCGTCTGTCAATTTCTCGGCCTACGGTTACTGGAAGTGAAAATCCCGGTATTGGGAAGAGCTCTCGGACAGTATGTTGTTCTCAATTCGTAAGGCTATCCTTTCCAATGGTTCGACCTCGAGAGAATGTAAGTCAAGCACGCTCGATCAGGCGAGACCAGATATGCAAACTCGAGGAGTGACGTTGAGAAGTTCCCAGATAAGGGCTCGTTATCGCTAGCGCCAACGGACAGCTTTAGCCTAGCGTAGCCATAATTAGCTCCGTACTGTACCCTATGATTCCTGGTCTGGGGAGCTTGTTCAACCACGGCAAAGCAAAGCAGCTTTTCTTTTGTCCCACTTCGGTTTTCAAATAAAAACATGTCATAATCCGCAACTCACACTGGGTTTCTCAATTGATAGAACACTGCACTCCGTACCCTGAACATAAGAAAGAAACACGACCAGTTAGACAGGATAATGTTCCCATTCTAAGCAGGTATTCACCGCAGTTCACCGACCCGTCCGCGTCAAGCAGGTGCTATCTACAGCTTCGCCTGACCTCCGCTCTCACTTCACGTTCGATATCACTATCCACCTCCAGCATCCTCGCAATGGCACCCACCGAGCCACCAGCGCCCCTCGAGGGCAAGAAGCGTAGGATCGGCGTCCTTACCAGTGGTGGTGATGCCCCTGGCATGAATGGAGCAGTAAGAGCGGTGGTGAGAATGAGCTTAGCAAGCGGATGTGAGGCCTATGCGATCTACGAGGGCTATGATGGGCTTGTCAAGGGTGGAGACATGATCAAAGAGATGGAGTGGGACGATGTCCGTGGATTTCTCGCACAGGGAGGGACTCTCATTGGCACAGCTCGCTGCATGGAGTTTAGAGAGAGAGATGGTCGCCGGCAAGCTGCGAAGAACATGATCATCAAGGGTATCGACGCATTAATTGTTTGTGGAGGAGACGGTAGCCTTACAGGAGCTGACCGCCTACGAGACGAATGGCCCGGCCTCGTTCAGGAGCTAGTGGAGAGGAAAGAAATGACCCCGGAGCAAGTCGAGCCATTCAAGCATCTCAACATCGTAGGGCTGGTCGGCTCTATCGACAACGACATGTCCTCTACGGACGCCACAATTGGCTGCTACACTTCTCTGCACCGTATTTGCGAGGCTGTAGATGCCATCGACGCTACTGCATACTCACATCAACGAGCTTTCGTTATCAAGGTGATGGGTAGACATTGTGGTTGGCTGTGTCTCATGGCAGCTGTAGCCACAGGAGCTGACTTCTGCTTGCTGCCTGAGAGGCCGCCCTTAGGTGACTGGAGACAGGAGCTCAGTGCCGTCGTTAAGAAGCACCGTGATATGGGTAAGAGGAAGACTATTGTGATTGTCGCGGAGGGTGCTCACGACAAGGACCTCAACCACATCTCTGTTCAAGAAGTGAACAAGCTTTTGAGCAAAGATCTTGGCCTCGACTCTAGAGTCACTGAGCTGGGCCATGTCCAGCGTGGTGGAGCTGCTTGCGCCTACGATCGCATGCTTGCCACATTACAAGGCGTTGAGGCTGTCAAAGCAGTCTTGGAGGCCACCTCAGACACGCCAAGTCCGGTCATTTCGATTGTCGAGAACAAGATTGTCAGGAAGCCACTGCTTGAAGCCGTCAAGCTCACACAAGACGTTACGGCTGCGATTGAAGCAAAGGATTTCGAGAAAGCTGTGGATGGGCGCGATGCCGAGTTTAGAGAATACCTCAATGCCTATTCCATCACGACCGCTATGGAGAAGCCGGAGATGCTGCTGCCGGAGGACAAGCGCATGCGTGTCGGCATAATGCACGTTGGTGCACCCGCGGGAGGAATGAACTCGGCGACCCGCGCAGCCATTGCGTACTGCCTCGTTCGAGGTCACACCCCAATCACCCTGTACAATGGCTTTACTGGTTTATGTAGGCATCACGGCGACAAGCCGGTTGGCTCTGTTCGATATCCCACCTGGCTAGAAGCAGACGGTTGGGCTAGCTTGGGTGGTTCGGAGATTGGCACAAACCGTCACCTGCCCGCGGAAGACATGGAACGCACTGCTTCGTGCTTCGAGAAGTACAAAATTGACGCTTTCTTCGTCATTGGGGGCTTCGAGGCCTTTACAGCGCTAAGCCAGCTGCGTCAAGCCAGAGAGAAGTACGACGCCTTCAAGATTCCGATGACGATTATCCCGGCCACGGTCAGCAACAATGTACCCGGAACTGAATATTCACTTGGAAGCGATACGTCGTTGAATCAGCTCATCAACTTCTGCGATACCTGCAGACAGTCTTCGTCGTCCTCTCGCCGATGTGTCTTTGTCATTGAGACGCAAGGTGGCTACAGTGGATATATGGCCACTATAGGGGGCCTTGCTATCGGAGCGGTCGCCGTCTACACAGCCGAGGAGGGCATCAGTATCAAGATGTTGGACCGGGATATAGACGCTTTAAGAGAGTCCTTCGCGCAGGACCGCGGACAGGCGAGGGCTGGCAAGACGATTCTGGTCAATGAGAAGGCCTCGGACATCTACACAGCCGAGAGGATCGCGAAGATGATCAACTCGGAAGCCAAGGACAGATTTGAAGCCAAGAGGTGAGCATTGTGTGCATTGACACGTATATTGCATCCAATTCTGACATGCATGCAGCGCCATACCGGGTCACTTCCTTCAAGGCACCATCCCTTCACCGATGGATCGCGTCCGAGCAGTTCGGTTCGGTGTGCGGTCTGTTCAGCACATCGAGTCGTTCGCGGGTAAGAACAAGGAGGAGATATGCAAGGATCCGCTAAGCTGCGCGCTCATCGGCATACGTGGCGCGAAGGTCAAGTTCACTTCGATGGTCCGGATCGAAGAGGAGGAGACGGACTGGAAGAAGCGAAGGCCCATCAACGAATTCTGGATGGGCTTCAAGGACACCGTTGACATGCTGAGTGGGAGGCCGGGAGGACCGAAGATTGTGGTGAAGGAGAATGGAGTGCAGGCTGATGGGTTGAAGACTGACCGAGCCATCTGAGGAGAGGTCGAAGTAATGGTGGACGAATTCATGAATCCATGAATTCACGAATATAATTGCTTTTCTGGTGTAGAAAATAAGACTATAATTTTTGGTGGGGCAGTGGCGGTGATGGGATGCTTGGATGCATGTGCGGATGCTGCACACCTCATATTCCTTTGCAAAGGAGCGGGATGACTGGCGATTTGCCAATCTTGCCTCACACACTTGGCGCTTCCACAAGCTCCGGAACGATAGCTTTCTGATGAACGAGTAGATGTCTGGTGTGCGGGCTGTTAGCCTGGAAGGTGGTTCGAATAACAGGTTTCGTGGCTGAGTCGGGTAAGCGAGCGCTATAGGTCGTCTTGTCCCGGCATGCCGTGCCCAGTCGTGCCAGTCAGTTGTGTTGTCCAGGGCGTGCATGCATGCGTGTATCATGCAGAGATCAGTGTAAGACGAGTCCACGGACTTTGCTGCCCGCTCACGAGCATACGCCGATCGTCTGCCGTGTTTCCTTCGTCCCCCAAGAGGATTCAAAGAGACCGGAGACGGAGAGATCTCGCTGTCTTTCTCTCTTTCTCTCGCTCTCTCTCTCCCCCTGAGCTTCTCCTTCTTCGTTGGTTCAGCATCGTCCCTTCCTCCACCCCCCCCCCAAAAGGGAGCCAATAATGACCGTTGGAAGGCGTTGGTGAGATATCCACACCTGCCCTTTTCCGGCTAGGGCGCGCGGGAGACCCCTCTCGTCGCACGCTAGACACGCGTGTCTGAAACGTCCTTCGCGAATCCCTGAACGCTCGTCTAGGAAGGAAGCTGGTCCTTGTCCGCCAAACATTGCGAACACAATTCACCAAGGCCAACTTTCCCCATCATTATTGCTCGCACAGCATCCGCCCCGTGCGAGCGAGCGAGACTAGAAGACGTGTCGAACGCACCACGGGACAGACACGACTCCCACTGCGAATTTCCATGTCACCTGTCAACTCCTCTTCTTCAGCTCCCTTTCGCATTCTCATCGCTCTCTCCCCTACTGGCCAATTGCGTCAATTGCCTGCAGAGTACGGAGGTACTAGCGCCCCTAAAACACTCGCTGCATATCTCCCCTCTTGCACCTGCATTGCCCTCTCGTCATAAGGAGACATTACCTCACTCGCAAACATTCGACCTCCACACCTACAACACGCCGCAACATACACCATGCCTCCAACCATGAAGAGCAGGATCTCTGGGCCCATTCCCATATTCATCGACACCAAGAGCTCTCCATTGCTTCCGGCTTTCGAGCCTATATCCTTCTCGCTCACAGACGGCACCGACATCCCACCTCCACCTCCTGAGTCCATAACACCGCCAATCGACCGCGAGCGCTCACAGACTCCCGAACCCAACTGGTCTGCTCTCGTAGCTCGTTCACGCCTGACTTGGCTACGATGTTT
>Ga0068628_1001297_pt1 | contig 10248 bp, 9 predicted proteins | sample InSIn2gowninarea_FD_77431 | JGI IMG/M metagenome (GOLD analysis project Ga0068628, IMG submission 77431) | Clean room microbial communities from NASA Spacecraft Assembly Facility at Jet Propulsion Laboratory, Pasadena, California, USA -... ... | reverse complement strand
TTGCTCTCTACTTTGTAAATTAGCGGCGGGTAGTTGAATTTGTATGCTTTCCACCTGGCTGTCATTGTAATTAAATTCTTGCCCCGAGGCGGGTAGCAAATTTGTTTTTACTGCCTCTACTTGGCATAGATGCGCGGCAATTTCCCTGTACATTGCCAAAGGTAAGTTGGGAAATTGAACTTCTAGATTTGCTTGGTGATTTTGACTGAGTGGCTCCATTTTTACCTATTTGAGGTTGTTGGGGCATTAGGTAGCGATCGCGCTCCCGAAATATTTACCCCGGATATGTTTATATTTTGCGGTGGCTCTGGAAGTACTGCGGTGGGTGCGTTAGGGTTTTGCGGTGGTAAATAAGGTACCGCCGCCGTTGGGGCGTTAGTGTTTAGTGATGGCGCGGTACTACTTGGTGGTGGCGGTGGAATTGTCGCTGTAGGCGCGTTAGAGTTTTGGGGTGGTGAATATGGTACCGCCGCCGTTGGCGTGGTTTCGGCTTTACTTGGGGCCATTTCTCCTACCGCTTTAGAAACTTCAACACCGTTTTGCTCTAAAATCACTAACGGCTCTGCGCCAGTATTTAATTCTATTCTTTTAACTAATACTTGTCCATTGGATAGACTTTGTCCGACTCGGACGTATCGACTTGTTGCTTCATTAGGTACTTGAACAATTGCTTGAGTTTGTTCGCCGATTTGAATTACACCCATAACCGTGACGTTTTGCGCCAATTCTGGTTCTGGCATTGCTGGCGGCATGGAGGGTTGTAAAATATTATTTGGCAGCGTCGTATTAGGCGATGATGAGGGATTTTGAGTTGATGTCTCTGTTTGGGTACTTGAACTGCTGCGATTTGAAACAGTCCTGGGATTATTAATAGCTACCGAATTAGGGCTTGACTGCCGATTATTTACAGTTCTAGAAGATGTTTGCGTTTTAGTAGTTCGGGTAGTTTGCCTAGAGGAAACGGTAGGCGCACTAGAGCCTTGGGGCGCTTGGCTAGGCGCTGACGCACTATTATTGGGAGTATTGCCGGAGCTAATTAAGGGTGCAGGTATAGGTACAAATAATGCTGCAAAAGGATCGCGGTTGCCTTTTGCGACTTGCTTAGTGCGCTGATTTGCATTAGTCGGTTGAATTAATCCTGGCGCTAAATAGGCTGGATTAGTAGGGTTTTGGGCAATTAAGGGTGGTTTGACTACGGGCGATGGCGACACTGCCACCGGTGGTGTGGAGGGCAAAGATGTGGGATTAGTGCTTTGCGGAGTGTCGGACGATGGACACCCGGTTATCGTTAAAGCCAGGATTCCTAAAAATGCTGTTGTTGTGATTTGGCGCATGACTTCACTAAATAGTTTTAATAAATGACAAGATAAATAACTGTCCTCATATTAAAACAATTATTTCACCGTTTTTATACAAGCAACATGACTATTACATCTAGCACGATTATTGTAAACTAAAACTTACTTTTGTCATTAGATCTGTAACTGAATTGCAACTGACTAAACTTTATTTAATCTACAATTTTTGCCGGTTTTAAATAACTTAAGCCTTAGTTAAAATAAGAAATTGTTAATCAGTGAAATTACCGCTCAAAAGTAAAAACTAGGTATTTTTCTAATTATTGTAAAACTCCTCAAACCTATTTTTGGTAACGTACTGGTGAATTACTCGCATATTAGCAATTCTCTCTAAAATGTCAAGTTTACGGCGGCTATTATGCAATTAGTAGTAATTTTTAAGAGACTAATCTTCGGGGACAATCATCAATTTCTTCAACGAAGCTAGTCCTTGCTTAACGCGACGGGATACGGTTACAACACTAATACCTAAATGTTCTGCTACTTCTCTTTGCGTTAAGTCGTATAAAAATACAAATTTTAAAATTTCATGAGTTCTTTGTTCTAGTTGAACTAAAGCTTCTTGGAGACGAATACGATCTTCTTGGGCTAGTTGGAAACTGCTGTACTGTCCATCGGGGACTGTATCGCCCAATAAGGCGGAGTCTTCATCGCCGTCTTGGGCTGGAGTGTCTAAACTTATTGGGGAGCGATTAGTCCAAGCAAGTTTGACTTCTTGCCATTGGGTAATAGTAATTTCTAGAGCAGTAGCAATTTCAAAATCTGTGGGTTGGCGATTGTACTTTTGTTGTAGTTGGCGCGTCACGCCCACGGCTTGCTGCTGTAATGCCAGCCAGCGCCGAGGAATTCTGACCATAACTCCTTTATCACGGAGATAGTGTTGAATTTCACCGCGAATATAAGGTATGGCAAAGGAACTAAACGCGATACCTTTAGATAATTCAAATTTTTCGATGGCTCGAATTAAACCTAGACAGCCGACTTGCTGCAAGTCGTCATAGCTTTCCGTACACTGATTAGTCCAGTAATAAGCTTCTTTTCTTACCAATCCATAGTTTAGCGTGACAATTTCGTTGCGAATTTTTGCAGATGGTGACTGCTGATATTCTCGTAGCAGAGTCGCGCTCTCTTGCTTCACTTCATTATTGCTTCCGGTATATGTTAACACCATATTTTTTCTTGGCTACTTAAATTTGGAACTTATTTACGTTGAACTGAACAGGCAGGCAAATTACAGCAGTATGTATAGCGAAAAGTGAATTAAGAAGCAGTTGGGGAAGACTTAGTCACTACTCGCAGTTAAGCGAACTATTTAGATTGTGTCTTCAACAGTTTCAAAACTAAGAATATTAATTTTATCGCAAGTCCTGCTACCGAAATTCCACGGAAGTTTGGCGCAATTTGCCTTGATTCTAGGGAAAATTACTAGGTTAAAGTACGCGATCGCATTTTTCTGACTGATAACATGAAATTATTATAAAAAAAAAGGGCATTTAGCCCTTTCTATTGCAAAATAGGTTTCTTAATTCCTACATTGTCATTTATATAATGCTGCACTTCACGCGATCACTGTTTAGATTGCGGAAGTATCAATCCGAGCGAAAAATAGACCGCGAATTTTGACTTCTTTGGCTTCGGCGGCTCCTAAATCAGTATCCGAAGGCTGTTCGCTCTCGAAAGTTCCAGCAATTTCTCCAGTATTGCTGTCTACTTTGGCAATTTGCAAAGAAATATTACCTTCTCCGACATCAGCCTGCTTCATGTTGGCACGAGTAAGTTCTTCGTCATCGGCGCTAGAAGGTAGAGCTACTGCGTTGTCGTAACCTGCGGTTACACCACGACCCTTGGGATCGAGAAATGCCGAACCTCGGTAAGAAGGAACCTTAAACTTGCCTTCAAAATCTGTAGAGGTGTTGATGCTAGTTAAACCAGGTTGAGACTGGGCAACTAAACCTTTAATAGTAAACAAGAACGGTACTCGTTCGCCGCCGGGCAATTGAACGGTAATAGCTTGGAAATCAAGACCATCTTCTTCGACAAAAGTCAAACTGCGATCGTCGTTTAATTTTAGTTTGCCTTGTACTTGGTCAATGGTGGAGGTGTAACGAGTCAACAATTTTCCAGCAATAAATTCCGCTTTTTGACGTTTGTTAACAGGTTCTTCTTTAATAAAGAAAGTTGTGGGTTCTAAGCACAGTTCCGTAAGTTTATAAGACTGATTTGGGTCGAGGGCAATGGAACCGCGAGTAGTCTCTGCCATCTGCGGACATTTATTTGCAAGACCTGTACCTCTAATTTGGTCGTAGGTAAGTACGTCTCGACTTTCCGATGCCATAGTAGCATCACTACAAGCAGTTATTAACCCTAAAAAGACTGCTAAGAAGGCAATAATTAAAGCGCGATACCTCATGGTTAACCTCAATGTGTTATAAACTCCATATTTAACCGGATAGCCCTAATAATACAATTGAATTTGGGCTAATATTGGATGCCTCATTACGAAGATGCGTTTTCTACCGTCGTAGCAAGACGCTCTTTAGATCTAGTTTCCCTTGCCTGTAATTGCTCTAGAGGCAACCTTGGCAGTGGTTTAAACTACATCTCCTGCAATTACCATTGTGGGCAGCTTTTGAAAGAGCATTAATTTAGCTCAAGCGTCATAGTTTGCAGAATGGTTCGCTTCAGACCCCAATACAGAATTTTACACGGGGATGTTACGTTTACTTTGGGAGCATTTAGATAATCTACGGCTTTGAGGCACAAAGTCATAAATTTTATTGAGATGCAAAGTATTTAATGGAGGAGCGAGCGAGGAATTTTAATGAATAAAAGTACGGATATTGGGTCAAAACTACAAACTATTGCTACAGATATCCAAGCTTTAGCTCAAGGCTGCCAAGGCGATAGTCTAGCGCTCTTAGCATTGCTGCGATGCCTAGAAGCGCTACACCGAGAGATTCGAGAGGGAGTTTTTCAAGAGTCTTTGCCTGATAGCCGTCATGGATTCCATGCTTTACTCAAAGATATTGAATCTGAAGGAGGCTGGCCCTACATTGAAAGGATGAAGTTGCAATCTTTGATAAACAACTGGTTTGTGGAAGATAAGCGCGACATGGACGGCTCGGCAACAAATGTTCAGTCTATGGACGATTCGCAATCAAATTCTGATTGATTGCCGTTAACTTTATGATCTGTTGCCAGCCGGACGAACGGATTAATTGGCGATCGCAAAGTTACTAATTGGTCGTTGCGCCTCCCCGGTAAAGTAGCTTCGTCAGGCTCAAAAAATTTCTATCTGGTTATATTTTCAGCTTTTTTATCGCCAATTACTCATGAACTTTTTTGATAAGTTAAACGCTGCGATCGCCCTAAATCAAAGTTTGCTATTTGTGGGACTCGATCCTAACTTAGAAATGATGCCTAGGAGCGGTAAACAAGATGTTATTGCTGATTTGTCCGATTCTCTGCAATTAATCATCGCTCAAACTGCCGATTTGGTTTGTGCTTACAAGCCTACTTTGGGCTTCTACGAGGCTTTGGGCGCAGGAGGTATAGAATTACTCGAAACTACTTTAAAGGCTATCCCCAGTCATATTCCAGTGATTCTAGATGCTAAACACAGCGACCTGAATACCAGCAGCATTTTTGCGCGAACGGTATTTACGCAGTGGGGAGTAGATGCAATTACCCTTAGTCCTTACGTTGGGCAAGATCACGTCGCGCCGTTTTTAGTTTATCCAGGTAAAGCAGTATTTGTTTTGTGTTGTACTTCTAATCTGGGTGCTAGAGCTTTGCAACAGTATCCTAATAACGATGCTCCTTTGTATTTGCAAGTAGTTAAATCTGCCCAAACTTGGGGGACTATAGAACAAGTAGGTTTGGAAGTTGGGACAACATCACCAGAAGTTTTAGCGCGAATAAGAGCGATCGCACCGGAACGAGTTATTTTAGCGCGGAGTATTTGGGCAGAAGGCGGCAATTTAAATAATATTTTAACTGCGGGTTTAAATAGCAATGGGGATAGTTTACTAATTCCCGTTCCGCAAGATATGTTGGCAGGTAAACAATCTGTAGCGATTGATTCTTTGCGCATAGAAGTCAATCAAATTAGAGAACAAGTTATTTCTAATGCTTCTAGTTGTTCTATTTGGTTGCCGGACGTTTGTTTATTAAATCAACACCGTTATTTAGATTTAATTTTGCAACTTTACGATCTTGGTTGCATTATGTTTGGGGAATTTGTGCAAGCCTCTGGGGCAACTTTTCCTTATTATGTAGATTTGCGAAAAATCATCTCTAATCCGCAGGTTTTTTCGTTAATTTTGACAGCTTATGCAGATATTTTAAAAACGTTACAGTTCAATCGCATTGCGGGAATTCCTTATGGTTCATTGCCTACAGCAACAGGTTTATCAATGCGTTTGAGTTACCCGATGATTTTTCCCCGCAAAGAAGTCAAAGCTCACGGAACTCGAAAAGTTATTGAGGGGAATTTTTGTCCTGGCGAGACTGTGGTTGTCGTTGATGATATTTTGATTAGCGGTTCTAGTGCTATTGAAGGCGCGCAAAAACTAGAATCTGCGGGATTAAAAGTTAATGATATTGTCGTGTTTATGGATCACGAACAAGGCGTTAAAGAGCGATTAAAAGCTAGTGGCTATTGCGCTCATTCTGTTTTGACTATTTCAGAAATTACAAAAACTCTCTATGAAGCTGGGCGGATTGATGATGAACAGTTCAAGGTTTTCAGAGAAGATTAATTACTGGAATTAAACAATTATTGATTTTTACTACACACAAACAACCTACCTTGCCTAACATGACAAGATAGGTAACTTATAAAGATTAAAAATAAATTTATCTAATTAATTTTCTTTATCGACTTCACCATTGTAGCCAGGAGAAGCTTCGTAAAGCGCATCTAAATGAGCGCGAGCATCTTGAACATCAATAGAGCGCATAACTAAAAGTGGATCTCTGATTATTTTGCCTGTACTATCCAAAAATTCTGGATGGGGTACAGAACGTGCCGTTCTTGAACCTGAGCCATAATTACCACGAGCGTAGCTTGAAGACTGCCCTCTAGAATAAACGCCATCGCCCTCCACACTAAATACGATCAAGTTGCGGATCAAATTGCTCACAGCGATTAAAGCAAGAATTGTAAAAGCCAAAATGTAAAGAAGATGTAACATTGCGTTGTTCTCCAAGGCAGTCGGTTTAAAAAGTCGTTCAAAAGATCTATTAACTTATCTAACACTTAATAATTGACTATTAAGTGCCTTTAGATTTTATTTAGGTTTCAAGTTTCCCAATTAGAATTATGCAAACGCAAGCGCATCGCTACTTTCCAGCATTCTGTTACTAATTGATGCCAAGGCATCAGTGCCGCCATTTCAATGCCAACTTGCTCTCCAGTCGCTTCAAACATAATTTGGGCAACGCTTACTTCTTGTTTTGCCTGCTTGACGCGCTCTAATAAGTCTGATTGCTCTTTGGAAGTTAAAAATTCAATCCTCTCAGTTTCCAATAATGCCAGACTGCGCCCAAACCAATACTGAAAATCTTGCAAAAGTGGCTTCAGTACTGTCTTAAGCAATTCTGGCTCCGGCAAGTTTGAGTTCAGCATGAATAAAAAATAGATTAGTATTTTCCCCTTCTATATTAACTTAATTTAAGTTTCTTAATAATCTGCAACTAACTTTAATACTAAAACAGCACTTTAGGCTGAAATTGGGACAATCTAAGGTTTTGAGACTTTAGTTACAATATTTAGACAGATAGATAGAAGCTAGACAGATAAAATAAAGAGAGTAAAAACTAATAAATCGGTCTAAAGGTTTAGGTAAATGTACTTAAACTAAGCTAATAAATGAGCGATCGCACCTAAAACGATCAGATCGCACTTTAAACAAAACTGCCGAAGTCCTAGCCAAACAAAATAAATCCGCCGATGTCAGCCTCCTTATCTCCCGAACAACCAGAAAAAATATATTTGCCTCGTAGTAGCGAATCCCCCCAATTGCAAAAAATTCGCCATACCGCTTCTCATGTGATGGCGATGGCAGTACAAAAGCTATTTCCCAAGGCACAAGTGACTATCGGACCTTCGATTGAAAATGGGTTTTACTACGACTTTGACAACCCAGAACCATTTACAGAAAAGGATCTTAAAGCCATCCAAAAAGAGATGGTGAAAATTATTAATCGCAAGTTGCCTGTAATTCGCGAAGAAGTAAACCGGGAAGAAGCAAATAGCCGCATCAAAGAGCTTAACGAGCCTTACAAACTAGAGATATTAGAGGGCATTACTGAGCCGATTACAATTTACCACTTGGGACAGGAATGGTGGGACTTGTGCGCGGGTCCGCACGTAGAAAATACTAGCGATTTGCACCCAAAAGCGATTGAACTTGAAAGCGTCGCTGGCGCGTACTGGCGCGGAGATGAAACCAAAGCGCAGTTGCAGCGTATTTATGGTACAGCTTGGGAAACTCCCGAACAACTAGCAGAGTACAAGCGGCGCAAAGAAGAAGCACTAAAGCGCGATCATCGGAAACTAGGTAAAGAATTAGGCTTATTTATCTTTTCTAATGAAGTAGGTCCAGGCTTACCTTTGTGGACACCCAAAGGAACTGTATTGCGAAGCACTTTAGAAAGTTTTCTGCAAAAAGAGCAACTAAAACGCGGTTATTTGCCCGTAGTAACACCACACATCGCCAGAGTAGATTTATTTAAAACTTCTGGACACTGGCAGAAATACAAAGAAGATATGTTTCCGTTGATGGAAGATACGCAGCCAAAGTTTGGTGGTGTTTCACCAGACGGAAGTTCTGAATCTACACCAGCTAGTCAATTCGTCCCAGAAGGTCAGGAACAAGGTTTTGTCCTCAAACCAATGAATTGCCCTTTTCATATCCAAATTTACAAAAGCGAATTGCGTTCCTACCGCGAACTACCAATGCGTTTAGCAGAGTTTGGTACAGTATATCGCTACGAACAATCGGGCGAACTTGGCGGATTAACTAGAGTACGCGGCTTTACTGTGGATGACTCGCATCTATTTGTTACGCCAGAACAATTAGATGATGAATTTCTCAATGTTGTCGATTTAATTTTGTCAGTGTTCAAAAGCTTGCAACTCAAGAACTTTAAAGCACGGTTAAGTTTTAGAGATCCAGCTTCAGATAAGTATATAGGCTCCGATGAAGCTTGGGAAAAAGCTCAAGGGGCAATTCGTCGGGCGGTCGAAAAGCTTGGGATGGAGCATTTTGAGGGGATTGGCGAAGCGGCGTTTTACGGACCGAAACTTGACTTTATTTTCAGCGATGCTTTAGAAAGAGAATGGCAGTTAGGGACGGTACAAGTAGACTACAACTTACCAGAGCGTTTCGATTTGGAGTATGTAGCCGAAGACGGTACTCGTAAGCGTCCGGTAATGATTCACCGCGCTCCTTTTGGCTCATTGGAGCGCTTAATTGGGATTTTAATTGAGGAGTACGCTGGAGACTTCCCCTTATGGCTTGCGCCCATACAAGTAAGATTATTACCTGTAAGCGATGCCCAGAGAGACTTTACAGTTGAAGTAGCCAATACAATGCGATCGCACGGTATCCGGGTGGAAGCAGATACCAGTAACGAACGCTTGGGTAAACTCATCCGCAATGCCGAAAAAGACAAAATTCCCGTTATGGCAGTTGTGGGAGCAAAAGAAGTGGAATCAAATAGCCTCAGCATCCGCACCCGCGCCTCTGGGGAACTTGGAAGCATACCAATAGCTGAAGTGGTGGAAAAGCTTAAAAATGCGATCGCCAAGTATAGCAACTTCTAAGCTGCATAGATAAATTCCGATTGTAGGCGCGCACCTAGCTTATACGATAACTAAGATGAGCTAACACAATTGGAAAGTATTTATATGACAGCTATTAATATTACTGTTCCCGCCACTACTGCAAATTTAGGGGCGGGTTTTGATTGTATAGGGGCTGCTTTAACTCTTTATAATCAGTTCAAATTTACTCCTAATGAGAGTTTCAGGATTTCCGTTAGTGGATTGGAAGCGCAAAAAGTAACTACTGATGACAGCAATCTCGCCTACCAGTCTTTTACCAAGTTTTATGAGCATAGAGGCGAACAAACTCCACCCGTGCATATTGAAATTGGGCTAGATGTACCTTTGGCGAGAGGTTTGGGTAGTTCGGCAACGGCAATTGTTGGGGGCTTATTAGGCGCAAATCACTTAGCGGGTTTGCCTTTGAGTCAAGATGAAATTATGAATCTGGCGATCGCACTTGAAGGACATCCAGATAATGTAGTCCCTGCTTTGCTTGGTGGCTGTCGGTTGGCGGCGAGTGGAGATAATAATTGGGCAATTTGCGATGTACCTTGGCATGAATCTATTGTGCCTGTAGTTGCTATTCCAAATTTTGAACTTTCAACCGCCGAAGCGCGGCGGGTTTTACCTACTCAAGTTAGCCGCGCTGATGCGATTTTTAATACGGCGCATTTGGGTTTACTTGTCCGTGCTTTGCAAACAGGACGGGCTGATTGGCTTAAGGTGGCGTTGCAAGACAGGTTACATCAGCCTTATCGTCAAGTTCTAATTCATGGCTTTGAGGCAGTACAAAGAGCCGCTCTAGAGGCGGGTGCTTTGGGTTTGGTTATTAGCGGTGCAGGTCCGACTTTACTAGCTTTAGTAGATAAAATGCAGGCAGCTAAGGTAGAAAGTGCGATCGCCTCGACTTGGCAAAGTGCGGGGGTAATTGTAGATGTGCGATCGCTCTCTCTGGATACTCAAGGTGCTAAAGCTGATATTGGCTAAGTTTTAAATAAGGGCAGTAGATATTTAACTGCTGCCTTTTAACTTACATAACTTTACTATTTAGACCCT
>Ga0068628_1001296_pt1 | contig 10249 bp, 14 predicted proteins | sample InSIn2gowninarea_FD_77431 | JGI IMG/M metagenome (GOLD analysis project Ga0068628, IMG submission 77431) | Clean room microbial communities from NASA Spacecraft Assembly Facility at Jet Propulsion Laboratory, Pasadena, California, USA -... ... | reverse complement strand
CAGGAAAGCATCTACCTCTCCTAATCCATCGTAAGTAGGTAAATCTCTCATTTCCGTTGATATGCATCGCAACGATCTTGTCATCATGTTACAGTTCAAAGTGGTTACCTCGTGTAACCGGTTCTACTATCGCTCTATCTCCTCATCTGAATCTGAAGTATAGGAGCTTTCGCGCTCCCATGAAATTCGTCCATATGCAGTGGGATTTACCCAATGTTTCTCACGTGATTATCTTGTAGATGTAGTCCAAATCGTCGCCACTTTCATAGTCGCGCACTAGCTCAATGTAGCGTGATCCCTCAACAGGGTCGAATGGTATTACTACACGCAGAGACTTCTTTTCGAAAATCATCTTGTGTTTTTTCAGATTAATCACCCCATTCATGTCAGTGGCCCAATGAATGCCTAAGAGCGTGGGGTAGGGATTGTTGTCATCAACAATCTCTATCACTTCAAAGTCTACTAGCGCGCTCGCTCCCTCAATATCCATAGTGATTCCCTGCAATCGCCCCAGGGGTATTATCTTCTGTTGGTTCGCCATGTGCAGCTTAATAGGAGACCACTGCAGTGTAGGTCTCCCCATGTGCTCCCATGTCTGCGTTGGCAGAATGTTCACGTCTGACCCTAAATCCAAAATTACTTGTTCCATCTCGTATTCTCCAATCTACGTGGTTAGCCTCATCTCTCTCCCCTTCCTTGTCTTATGCTTTCCAATCTTCCGGACTACGTGTGGTTCTCCTGGCGCAATCCCATCACATATGTTAATGAGTTCCTACAATCCTTTGACAGCCTTACTATCACATAGTAGCTTCATGCACGTTTCCAGGAAAATTGTGAGCATCGATGGGTCCATTTATGGCTCCATTCTATCTTTGCTTCCTAAAGTGGAGGCATCAGGGAAGCTCTTCTTAGCTTCCATAAAGGTTTCTCGAGCGCGCTCCAAATCAAACTTCGCTTCTTTCGCCAGAGCTTTGCGAACCCAAGTACTTGTTGTGGGCCGTTTGCCTTTATCATCTCCCATCGTAATTCCACTTTGGAGCACAATATTTACATTTGGATCATCCTCGCATAGCTCAGACCTCATCATTTGCAGGCTCTAAGTCAGGGGAGGTGGTAGCGCTCCCTTGTCGCATAGCCTAGCTATTAGTGTAAGACAATCCTCCATCTCATGATCAAACAAGGTACAGTACAGACATGATGGACGCGTCAGATTCATACAATTGTGGGCATAATGTCCTGCCCCTCGGCAATTGTAGCATATCAGTTGTCTGCGACCTCTCCCAGGTCCTCCTCCACCTCGGCCTCGTCTGCGCCCCTAGAATCCAGTTCGTGCCATCCCTGCTCTTTGGTCTAGGGGCCGTGTTTCAGCCTCAACCCTGTAGGTGGGAGTCCTATCCATCATTAGCTCATAATTTCTACATGTGAGCTCATCATGTCCCACCGATCTACAGAAGTTATAGAAAAATTGTTGCAAGTTCTATGTGTACTTTTGCAACAAATGGCAGTTGTCTGTAGCATGTTATCCCCCTATTTGACAAATCGTGCACCATAGAGTAGGTGTCGCGCTCGGTCCTACTTGTGCTTCCGGTCTTAATGGAATCGGTCCCCCTTCTGCGAGGTAATTTGCGAATACTAGGCAATGGTCTTTATCATGTCCCTGACCTTTGCATTTCACACACAACACCTCTTCACGCGCTTCTGGTCATACTGTTTTGTCCTATTTTAGACTCTGCATCTCAAAGCATAAGTTTTTCAGTTGGGCGTGGATCTACTGAACTCCCAAGTTAGGATCTTGTATTGGGGTCTCATGTAGCTTCATTGCGATCTCTAAATCCTCTACCTGAGTTGTTAACCTTTGCTACAACAACGCGTTCCTCAAATGCAGTGATAGCCTTGCTACAAACCATTCGCGGTGCTGTCCATCCGTCATAGTCATGTTAGCTTCGTGAATTATGCACTTCAGCCTTTGATCCAACTCCCAAGGAGTCTTGCCTGGTAGCATCATGATCTCTTTAAACCCAATGATCGACTGGGCTTCTGACTTCGGCCTGCTAAATTCCCTAGTTAGCGCAGCTTGGATAACCGTGATTCCTGCATTCGGATTATCACTTGAGTGCTTGATGTACCAGGTCAACGCGCGATCCTGCAGAGCACTAACCAATGTCGCTTTCTTGATATTATCATATGTAACTTCCTATGCTTCCCATACGGCTTTTACAACAAACCAAAATTGGTCCAGATCTTCATTTCCTACTCCCTTGAACACAGGAAACTTTATCGAGTTTAACATCTTAAAATGCGTTGGTGGCGAAGGTGGTACGGATGAAGATGGAGGTGATGACGGTGAAACTAGTGGTGGTCTGGGTGGAGGTGGTATGCGCAGAATCCTCTGCCTTATCAAATGGATAGCACTTTGCAGAGATACCTTCGCGAGCTCTTCCTTGTCCCCTCACAAAGGTGAAATCAAGGTGCTAGTCTCTAGTCCCACACTTCCTTCATTTCTGTAAATTCTCCCACTTCGCGTAGCCCTGAATATCAATGTAGCTGCATCATCCTCTTTTTTCACAATATCATTTTAATCGAAGTATTTAGATACTTTACATACTTACCTCACGGTCCCTTGATAAAGCGTCACTCTGCCTCACTATAGCTTACTGAAGTATCTACCGCGAACTCGGTAACGAATCCTCCTATAATCCAATCGAGCCAGTGATCAACAACACGTGTAATCTTATCCTCTGATGCTTCCAATCTACACACCAACTCTAGGGTCCACACAATAGGTCCGTCGAGCTTCCACCTTCCTTGGCTATCTGCTAGCTTCGCGATCCACTCGTATAGCTCAGTAGGGAAAGATGCGAAGAAAATTTCATGGATCTTTGTGTACAGGTAGCAATCTAACAACTCTTCCTTCAATAACCGTAGATTCTTGTTCTCCTGTGTCACGAATTCATGAATTTTCCTGTCCAGCCACCCTTCAATCTACTTCTTAGTTGGATTCCAGTGATGCGACATCAGACATCTCTATGCAGATTCCGGTCCCGAAAACGGAACCATTTGTTGGCTTGATGGGGCTTGACCCAGGTTTGGAGTTAATTAGCCAAACAAATCCCTGTACTATTGGCCCTTTTGGCAACAACCCACGGAGTGCAGACTGAGGTCTCACTCGAAGCTGTATGGGGGGATAGTGGAACCAAGTTTCCGCACCCTTGAGAAGTCTGAGGGGTCGATTTAGTCCAACTACGAATACCTTCGTGCAGGTTACTTCGCGTACTTTCCTGGCCTGCGAGGCCTTCGTGCTCTGTTATATTCGCCTTCGTGCACCCCTAATCAGGGGCTAAGGTGATTTCGTGCTACTAAGGCAATGATCTATGCTCTTTTCCAAAGTTACATTGTCTTACTTATATACTTATAATTGTTAATTAACTTCGCGGAAACAAATACTTATCTTATATTCACTTATTCAACATATTCATATAAATTCGTGCAGCGTATAAACTGTAAACTTATAATTGATACCCAATATACTTCAATGCATAAAATAGGAAAAAGGGACATAGAATGATAAGAAACTTCTCTTTATTAATTTCTCCATGGTTACAAACTCGACTCACCCTGCGCACTCAGCTGCAGGGGTCCGCGCACTCAGTTGCAGACTACTAGGCCTCTGCGCACTCAGTTGCAAAGCCTTCTCCTATTCTACGACCCAAAACACGACTTTACACTTCCACCAAGACTCAATTCGTCATCATTAAATCTTACCTGCCTCTATATTTACACTTAGAGCCTCACTCTATTTATACAATCCCATGGTCCGCGGACCATGGGTAGAACTCTCAAGCCAACATTACATTACAAAAAGTAAGGGCGGATAGCCCTGTGACTCAATTACAACATCGCGCTCTGTGCCCATACTTCACGGAGTATTTACCTCAGACATAGTCAAAACTTGGGCTTTAAGCCCCAAAACTTGCCTTGCGGAATCCCACACACAACCCTCAGCAGGCTCAGAGATCTTAGCGCGAAGACCTCCCAGCTCCGTTTGGATGACCGCAACCTTAGCAGCGCACTGAGCAGCCACCTGCTGGACTTCTTCCACTCTCTACTCGGTGACTGCTGCTAAACTACCACCCTGAATCTTCTACTGAGTTGCTTGCAGTATCCAGAGCTTTCCTTAAATGGAAGCTATGATCATATATGCCTCGTTTATCCATGGTTGTAGGCACGCTTTTAGGACCGCTTCTTTGTGCCGAGCGGCATCCACCTATTCCTTAAGCGCCTTTGCCTCCTACATCCATGCCAGCCTCTGTGTAAGGGCGACCATCTGCACGGTCCCTTTAACCTCGTCATATCTTTGTTGTAGCTCGTGGGCCTTTATCTCCAAGCACTCTACATTTGGGTCCTCTTGCAAGGTGGTCAGGACCTCGAATGGCTATTCAAAAAGTCACGTGCAGTTTGCTACTGGACCGTCAACTACCGTTATTGTTGTTGTAACAGTGGTGACACGTTGTTCCCTGACTTCCGGGGGAGTTGAAGGTTGAGAACTCAACTGCAATTCTGTGATCTGCAGGTTCAACTCCATCTGAATCCTGGACATCTCTGTCCGAGCATCATACACCCCTGTGACCAACTTGTGGATGCATGCCTCAACTGGTTCTTCTGCCTGAATGTCCAATTCTCAGACCATTCAGCAAGCTTCCTCCACTACCTGCATGATTTGCTTATTCTATTCCACTGCCTCGTTGCACTGCAGGCCCAACTGCTTGATATTTATGCGCTGCTCGCTCATCACTTACAAAGTGCGACTCTCCCAGGCCCTAAGTTCCACGGTAACTCCATCCTGCAAGAGGTTGAGCGTCTCTAGAGGGAGTGTGGCCATATTCAATCCAACCCCTTTTAGGCTACTGACCATGGGCCTCTCAACCTCATTTTCTGTAGTAAGTGCCCCATCTGGTAGCAATATTGCGTTGGTCACCCTTGTCCGCAACATCTCCGCGGCAGCTAAAGTACCGATCGCAAGGCTGGTGGAAATTGTGCCAGCCTATGAAGTGTGAGCCTGTAGCTCTGTCCGAAGAGCCGCTAATACCAATTGTTGCTGCTTTTTGAACTGTTGGAGGGCCTCCGTGATGACATCCCTCACCGCTACTCTAATATCGTGAAAATCCCCCTCAGTGAGGGTCATTGGATCCAAGGATGTCTTTGAAGCCTTGGTTTTCTTCCGTGACACTGCCTTCTCTTGTGGTTGCTGATGCTTGAGTTGGGTGGACGTCATCTATGGGTCTATGCCACCTTGTTCTATTGGCTCCTCTGTTTCTGCCTCAAGCGAAGGTGACTTTTGTCCTTCATGCTCTTTTCCTCCTGTCTCCTGTTGTTTTTCCAATTGCGCGGCATTGCACGCTGCCTGGGTCTTAGCCTCTGCTTCCTCATTTTTGCACTTCTCAGCCAGCTATGCCATTCTAAGCTTTGTTTCTTCCTTCTTATGTTGCGCAACAGACTTGTCTATTTCCACCACAGAACCTATTGCAGCGTGCCACTCTGGTGGCCAACACTCGAGGACTTCAAATATAACATCATATGTTTCTAGATAAGGTAAGTTATTCCATGTCTTCGTGGGGTCCTTCCGTGCCATGATAAAGACATGGTGGAAATCCGCTTTAAACTCTGTAAAGCTCTGCAAACTAGTGTATATTGTGGGCGACAATCGTGGCTTGCGATTGATCCCCATCCGAATACTCATCTCCATCAAGATCCAAAAGATCTTGCTTTCTTTTACGCATTGCGCGCCCTTGGTCACCCACAACGAAGCATACTTCGCTGCCTCTGGAAGGTCCAGAGTGACCTAAGGGAATTGGTTGTCTTCTGGCATCTCCCATGCCATCATTACAATCGACAACAAGAGCCACATGCAGTGGAACGTCATTCCCTACTCATGTTCCTCGCGACAGTTCGCAAGGAACTCACCACATAGATAATTTTCCTAGTTGAACTGGACTCCTTCAGCGCATTGGACTGCTAGTGCAATCACATGCGCGGGCACTTCATTCGCGCGGCATTTCCGCATCACCTTCCTTGCTAATATTTGTGTTTCTACCTTTACTGGAGGGTTGTTAATGTTGGAGATGGAATATCCCCGCTTCTTCTTCTCCAACTTGAATTTTTTCTTCATAGATTCTGCAAGGGCCAACTCACCACCTTTTCCTTCTAATATATTGGCTAGATCCTCCCCTAAATAAGGCAGTCGTGTGATCCGATGGATCAAGTGGTCTATGATTGGAATGGGCTCCTCCAACCACAAACACCCATCATGCACAAACCAGAGCAGCTGCCTAATGATGAAGACGGTCACTAGGGCGCGGTGGTAATGCAGTACCTAGAGCAGGTTGAGCAGCCCAAATTTCTCTACACCCTTGAGCCATGTTCATGGCTCTAATTTGATCATTCTAGTAGTCGTGTCAATCAGTTGGCGCATTAGCTGCTCAGTCACTAAATGCGGGAATTTATCATGATCTATGAGGTCCCAATCTTTGAACTTTAGTACAGGAACCTGCCCTAAGCACGGCCCCCCAGAAACAATGTCATCCAAGAGCAACGGAGTTTTCAGGGAGCTTTTGCAACCGTCTATGTCCTTTGGCACCTTGGCTTTGCCCTTGCACGGAGGAACATATTCTGGTAACCTGGTAATAGGGTTCGCACCCTGGGTTTCAACTTCCATTTCAAAATCCTCCTCATCCGCAAGGATTTATTCGTATTCTTCCTCATCTGCCTCCATATTAATGGCCTTCCCCTTTTCTTGCAAAGTGATCTTGGCCCTCTGTGGGTTTCTTGGTGAGATGCACACCAGTAGCATAGTCTGCTTATCCTTCTTTGGTCTTGATGTCCTGGGTGATTTAGGGACTTCGACTATCACTTCGGCACTCTCTAGGGAGGCTTCTTCTACCTAAATTTCCTACGTGGCTTCCTCAGCTATCACTACTTCTGTGTCCATGGCTTATGTGGGTGTCGACATCATTCTATTCAGGAGGTCCTGCATCTCCTTTGGAAATCTCTCAAACACTGAACTTGTTCTCAAAGCCTCAAAATTAACACGGTCCATACACAGCTGATAGAGCGACAACTAAATTTTCAAAATGCCAAGTTTTTTTTCACTGGACAACCAATTGTAATTTACAGGGCCTTTTGAATTCAAATCCAACCATTCCCCTGACATTCAGCCCATTAACGCTAGATTGGCAGCAGATTTTCAAGAATCTAATCCATAAATTTCGCCTTAAGTGCCTGATGCCCACTCCATTTGGCCACAATCCAACCATCAAATCATGTGTAGTGACTGAACGGTCACTTTCATGCAAAACTGTGCATTATTTCCATGAGTAGTGCAGCTTCCTTCGCACTACCACGAACCCTGTGACACTTCCCTGCTTTGCGTAGTCTTGAAATCGTGCAGCTCCCCAACTCGAGCATTTTAGTTTATAGTCCCATGTCTCCTTTTAGCTGCCTAGAGTGGTAAGACTATGCTACTTTCATTTAGTCACATGGTTGGACCGCCGGTGTATGGCTTCAAGTGACTACCATTCACCTTTCCTGGGAAGGGTTCTCCATTTAACTTGACCAACTGTACCGCTCCTCCGGCAGTAATATTCTTAATAACATAAGGCCCTAACTAGTGCATCCTTAATTTTCTGGGGAATTTATCAAACTTACTATCATACAACAAAACCAAATCGTTTACCTTAAATGTGTGTAGCTTGATGTGTCGATCATGCCATGCCATTTCACGCTGCTTTTGGACAAGTTAGTGAAACCCAGCCAAAAATATTTCTTCTTCGAGCTCATCCAGCTGCGCGAGCCTCTCTTCTAGGGCTTCGCGATCCGTCATACCTATGAGCGTTGATATACGCAGACTAGGCACAATGTACTCCATATATTACGGTTTTCAGACAATAGACAAGCCTCAAAGGGGTTTGTCCCGTTAGCTTTTTTCATGTTGTTCGATAAGCCCACAATACTACAAGTATGCATAGGTCCCAATCACTTCGTTGAGCATTGCAAACCTTGGTCAACGCATTTTCAAGAACTTTGTTGAACACCTCCACTGTCCCGTTAGCCTGTGGGTGATAAGGTGTGCTCTTCTAGTGATATACCTAAAATTCCTTCATTAGTGCGATGATCGTCTCATTCAGGAAGTGCGTACCATGATCACTCATCAAGATCCTTGGACATCCAAATCGTGTCAGTATATGCTCAAATAGGAACTTCGCGGCCATCACGCCCATGCAATCCTTCACCGGATGCGCTTCTGCCCAACGATTCAAATACTCAGTCGCAGTGATAATGTACCTCGCCCCTGTCTTCCCTTGTGGCTGAATGGGCCGTACAAAATCTATTGCCCACTTCTCGAAAGGTTGTAACATCATTTGTGGATTCAAAGGCATTTCATCCCTCCACGATGGCCTGCTTGTTCTTTGGCATACATCACACGCCTTGCAATATTCTTTTGAATCCTAATGAAGGATTGACCACCACAACCCTGTGCGTAGAATCTTCTGTGAGGTTTCTCTCCCTACATAATGTCCTCCCACGGCGCCTCCATGAGTGTCCGCGAGGATGTTGCTTTGTTCGAACTCAGCGACATACCGTCACAATATGTCATCAATCCCCATCTTGTATAGATTCCCAGCAATGAGAGAGAAATCTACCGCGCGCATCACTAATTCCTTCTTTTGTTGCACAGAGTATCCTTCCGGTGTCATTCCTGTGTTATGATGTGTATTATATCCTCGAAATGACCATCCGTGACACGCACTGCAAATAGATGCGTGTTAGGCAATCCTTCTTCCAAGTTAGTAGGTTCCTCCCCTGTTTTGATGCGCGACAGATGATCTGGTCCCGCGTTCAATCGTCGAGGCTTCACAACAACTTCAAAATCATACTCTTTGAACAATAAGAGCCATCTGCAGATTTTCCCCCCAAACACAGGCTTATTGACCAGGTACTTCAGCGCAGAGTGATCTGTATACATTTTAAAATGGCCTCCTAGCAAGTAGTGCCGGTACTTCTGGAGTGCATACACCATAGCTATCCCCTCACATTCAGTGGTAGAATAGTTCTTCTCTACTTTGGATAATCTGTGGCTTGTGATCATGATAGGATGGTCCAAGCCTTCGCCTCCATCCTGTGTTATTATTGCCCCCAACGATATACATGATGCGTCAATATGTACATGAAACTCTTTCTTGCAGTCTGGGAAGATTAGAATCGATGCGGTAACCATCTTTTCTTTCGATATATCCAAGATGTTCTTACAGTCGTCATTTCAGCAGAACATGACATCCTTCTTCAACAATTTTCCATCGGCGCGGTGATCTAGCCATAGCCTTTGATAAACTTTCTGTAATACCTCGTATGTCCCAAAGTAGCACGCAGCTGTTTCACACTCCTCAATGCTTCCAAGTTTAGTATCACCACGATCTTTGCGGGGTCTACCATCAGTCCTTGTCTGCAAACCACATGCCCCAATAGGTTCCCAAAAGGAACACAAAGTAGACACTTCTTGAGATTGAGCGTAATCTGGTATCTTCGACAGGTATCCAGCATTAGGCGCAAGCTTGCTACGTGGCGCTTAACCAGCCCAAATACAGTCGAGTCATCAAAATATACCTCTAGGAACTTATGAAGAAATTCCTTAAATGTTGCAACAACCACGCGTGAAAATATTATAGGCGCATTCTTCAATCCAAACAACATTACGATGTTTTGAAAACAACCCCACTCAGTCACGAAGGTTTTCTTACTCCTATCCTCCGGCACGATTTTGATTTGGTGGTACCTAGAGAACCCATCAGTGAAGTAATATGCTTCCTCACCACCTACATTGTCTAACACTTCATCCGTGAACAGAGTCGGGAAAGGATCATGCACACAAGCGTCATTCAGTTTTTTGAGATCCACACATATCCTTATCTCATCCTTCTGCTTTTTCTCTTGCACCACCATAGGGCTTACCCAATCAGATTCTTCCATCGGCTCAATGATGCCTGCCACTCGCATCTTGTCTAGCTCTAAGCAAACCTTCTCCTTGTATTTTAGATTGAGACGGTAAGGCCTCTGCTTAAATGGCTTCACGTCGGGTTTTAACGTGATCTTCATCACTCCTAGGTCTCTGATTATTCCTTTCAGATCCATAAACTTGGTAGGGAATAAGTCCTGGTATTTGCGGAACAATTCAGTGAGCTTATCCACCATCATGTTT
>Ga0068628_1001294_pt1 | contig 10250 bp, 4 predicted proteins | sample InSIn2gowninarea_FD_77431 | JGI IMG/M metagenome (GOLD analysis project Ga0068628, IMG submission 77431) | Clean room microbial communities from NASA Spacecraft Assembly Facility at Jet Propulsion Laboratory, Pasadena, California, USA -... ... | reverse complement strand
TGGCTTTTCTAGCAGTTCTGGATTTTCTGACAATTCTAGCTTTCTAGCAGTTCCGACTTTTCCAGCAGTTCCAACTTCCAGTAGTTTTGGCTTTTCTAGCAATTCCAGCTTTTCTAGTAGTTCTGACTTTTCCAACAGTTCCAGCTTTCCCAAATTTTCCGGCTTTTTCGACAGCTCTGAATTTTCCTGCAGTTCTAGCTTTTCTAACAATTCTAGCTTTTTCCCGTAGTTTTAGCTTTTCCAGCAGTTCTGACTTTTCCGGCAGTTCTAGCAGTTCTGACTTTTCTGACAGTTCTGGCTTTTCCGACAGTTCCGAATTTTCCGACAGTTCTGGCTTTTTGAGAAATGTAGAGCTTATTCCCCCATGACTGCATTTAGATCTTGGGTATGTTATCTAGGGCAATGTATACCCTAGGGCACTCCCTCTAGCTCTCATCTTCATTAAACCCAAAACAAGATGAAGTGAGATCACAAGAGTGAGTGTGTGTGTGACAAATGACTTCAAGTCCTCTTCTATTTATACTAAAATATAGAGGTTGAATAGACATGATTGTTGGGCTTCTGACCCTACATAAGTTGCTAGACGACTTGAAAATTTGTCCATAATCAAAATAAATTCATATCTTCATAAACACTTATCGAAATCGGATGATCTTTAGATCAATCCTACACCCCTCGACGAGAGGGATCCAAGAAAAATATCAACTGCCATAAATAATATTACCCACATGGAGTTTGGCCCTAGTTGCCAATTTTAACACTGAGCATCGCTGATTTTCATATTTAATAATATTTAATAATTAATTAATAATAAAATATTATTAATAACTAATAATTAATTATTGATTAATTAATTGCTAATTATTATTATTACCAACTAAATATTATTATTAATAATTATGAAATATTAATTATTAATTAATATTATTACCAACTAAATATTATTATTAACAATTATGAGATATTAATTATTAAATAATTATTTGTAATAATCGATTATTAATGGAGTTTTCTTTAAGAATATCAAGTAGTATTAGTCTTTGTGACAGCATAGTGTTCAACCTCTCAAGGGGAGTATGCTACAATTAGTGGTTTAACTTATGGGATTATGGACTTGTGTTATAGCCATGAATCATATTGTTTAAGCCTTGTATCTAATGTATTATCACTATGATTATTTTCAAACCATTTGGCCATGTATGTGTTGAGTCTCTTATATGTGACTCAATGGAAATGACAAAGCAGATATGACATATAGTAGAGTGGAGAAGATGTTTGTAGCCCATTACATGTTCACAGGGAGTATGATCAACTTTGAGAAGGCATGGTCTTATACTTGTTATGCATTTCCCCTTTATGTTGATGTCAAAGGGGGAGAACGTATTCATCTTAGCTTCAAAATTTAGGTTTAGGAAGGAAGATTATGTTTAGGTTAACATCAATGTCAAAGGGGAATCTTGCTGGAATTGTATTGTTTCCATCTTAGCTTTGTAATTATGACTTCTTGCTTTGTATTGGTCCAATGTACAGCTTTCCATGAGTATTATAGTATCTCAAGCTTGTGTGTTTATGTCCTAAATTTGAACTACAAATGTGGTTGGAGAGGGCATATTTGGAAGAGGTAATGTAGGTAACAACCTCAAAGGCATGTTACAATGAAGGAAAGTGCCTCTAAGGTATGTTGTAGCAATAATGAAGCTATACACGTAGAAAGTGTGTTACAAACCATGTTATGTGTATCGATGGTGTTCCATGACCAACAAGTGGAATTTCCTAGCCTATGAAAGCACTAAAGACAACTCCAAGGGAAATTTATATGGTATTTTCTCATGGTAAAGAGTTTAGTAGTAGAAAAAGGTTTTCTCCTCATCTAGAAGGTGATCAAAGTTTACAAGTGAAGGAGAAACATTATATATAGGAGAATAACTTGAGGAGTTATGTTTGGATGGACAAAAAGAGTGTGCCATTGAGAGAGAAGTAGTGTGGTTGTAGGACCATATTAAATATCTAAATTAAATCATATTTTACTATGCATGTCCCAGACAATGTTGTTTGTAAGTAGCAACGATTAGAGAGGAGAATAATTTGTAGAGGATTGTGTGATAAAGAGAGAGGACTTTCTATTGGGATTTATTGATACTTTATCGAGATTGTGCTATAGAGAGAGTTCCTTTGATGATTGGGGTAAAATCTGAGATATTTTAAAAAGTGGCCACAGAGACTTTGAGGAGGTAGTGGCCTCTAACAAGTCATGCATTTCCAAGATAGGGGTAGTGGCTCCTTGATGGTAGTGGCCAACTAAATTTTTAAAGGGGTGTTGGTTCCTCGACTAAATTGTTATAGGGGTACTAGCTCCTTGCTAGTGGTAGCCAGTTAATATTTGTATTAGAAGATTAGTAATTAATAAGAGATTTATAGAAATGAGATAGTGATATGGTGGTTTTTCTCCCTTCAAGGTTTCCACCAAAAATATATTATATCTCATTGTTCATTATTGTTTTATGTGTGATGTCTCTTATATGTTGATTCTTGATGTAGTTGAATGTTCAAATTCCTACTTATATGTTGATTTATTAGTCGTTTAATATATTAGTGAACAAAAATAAAAAATAAAAGTTTATAATTTCCACCACTACTGACTCATCCCCTCCCTCTCAGTAGTGATCTAGATTTATAACACTTGGTAGTGGAAAGACCTCCCCTTCCCATTTTTATCATTTGGCAATGAATTTTGTCAAACAGAAATTGTAGAAAATACAATTTGGTTTAGGCTTTAGTGGTCGGATGACATAGGGAGGTTAAGAGACCTAGAATTGTCTAGGTTACATAGACATTAGAATCAAGACCAAGAACTTGGGAAACCATGGAAAAATACAAGTTGGTCATAGAACCAAGAGATATAATGTCATAAGGGGGATAACTGAATGGAGAAAACACTCATTCTTTAAAATAGTTGTTGACCATTTTTCGCTTGACATATGGAGCAAGAATTCCACTTTTATTACAATGTAGGCTTTTTTATTCCTTGTAGACCGCCCTTGCTTGGAAAAAAAACATGTTTGCAATAGAATATGTTGTTTTTTTCATTATTACATTTCCTTCTTGAGATGAGACAATAACTATTTTATTTGGAAAGTATCGGGTTACATACTAGGATACCATTTCTGTAAAGTGAAATACTTGTGGGACAACAACTGGGAAATGCTTTGATTTAGATAGGTTAATGTGTCCCCCTACCACATCACAAGTACTCCGAACCACGCAAATCCATTCTTTCATATCATAAGTGGTTATCAAAGGATACAAAATAATGAATCTCCTGTTGGAAACAATATTAACACTGAAAGGGGAGTGAATCAATATTATGTCTAAGTTTTAACTTTTTATGCAATAAACTTTTCATATTTAAACTGGGAAAAAATCCATATAACCAACAGAAACATATTATGTGGCAATAATATGAAATCAACATATAAGCACACACCATGAGAATCATACATGTGAGACACAAGGATTTACGTGGAAACCCTTTCTGGAGGAACCACCAAATCTTATTGTTGTTATTGATGTAAAATGAGAGCACCTATTTTATTACATCAATATGTTTTGTGAGCCACCACTCACATGAAGCAACAACTCCCTCCTTTTTTAGACACCTATCCACATTACTAGAAGCATCATTATAAATCCAGGGGAATAATATTAAACCTAGGGGATCAATATTATAAACCAAGGTATATAAACCCTAAGATAAATATTATAAACTCAAGGGATTAAAACTTAAAACCCAAGGGATTATAAAACCAAGGAAGTAATATTAAACCCAAGGGATAAATATTGCAAACCTAGGGTATATAAATGTTAAAATAAATATTATAAACCCTAAAATAAACATGTTTGACCATGGTTTATTTTTACAATGACACATCCTTTGTCACAATGTGACGTTGGACTATGGTTGACCATGCTTGATTTTCATATTGTGACTACATTTGTCACAATGCGACATTAGATAATGGTTGTCCATGGTTGACCATGGTTCATTTTGATATTGAGACAGTACTTGTCACAATCTGATATTGGACCATGGTTAACCATGGTTATCACAATGTGACATTGGACCAAAAGACAATATTTCATACAATGTAAAATTGGACCATCGTTGACCATGGTTGGCTATGATCATAAAGAAAAGGGATTTATATTAAGCCCTAGAATTAATATTATAAACCTTCTGAATAATATTATACCCTAGGAATATGAAACCTTAGATTAATAAACCTAGGAGATTGATAATATAAACCCAAGGGAATGATAAACCTAAAAGATAAATTATGAAACCCCAAGGTATTATAAGCCAAAGGGAATAATATTAAAGATAAATATTATAAACTCAATGTATATAAAGCTTAAGATAGATACTATAAACCCTAAAATAAACATTCTTGATTACGATTGATTTTCATATTGACACAATCTTTGTCACAATTGAATATTGGACCATGGTTGACCATGGATGACCATGGTGGTCACAATGTGGCATGGGACCAAGAGACAATCCTTGTTAGAATGTGACCATGGTTGCTTTCCATATTGAGACAATCTTTGTCACAATGCAACGTTGGAACATGGTTAACCATGGTTGATTTTCATATTGATACAATCATTGTCACAATGCGACATTGATTTCTTTTCATATTGAGAAAATATTTGTGATAAAGTGATGTTGGACGATGGTTGACCATGATTATAAGCCCAATGGATTTATATTAAACCCAAAGATTAATATTATAAACTCTATGAAAAATATTATACCCTAGCTATATGAGCCCTTAGATTAATAAACCTAACCGATGGATTTTATAAACCCAAAGTAGATAAAACTTAACATAAATATTATAAAACTTAAAATAAACATGGTACACCATGATTTATTTTAATATTAACATGATGTTTGGCATAATGTGACACGAATTAGCATTGACCATGTTTCACCATGATTCTAAACCCACTGGATTTATATAAAACTCTAGGATTAATATTATAAGCCTTATGAAAAATATTATACCCTAGGAATATAAACCCTTAGATTAATAAACACAAGGAATTGATATTTTAAACCAAAGGGAATAATAATCCTGATGGATCATTTCTAAAACCTCAAGGTATTATAAACCCAAGGGAATAGTATTACACCCAAGGGAATAATATTACATGCAATGGATTAATATTATAAATTGAAGGTATATAAACCCTAAGATAAATATTATAAACCCTAAAATAAATATCATTGACTATAGTTGACCATAATTTATTTTCATATTGACAAAATCTTTGTCAAAATCTGACATTGGACTATGGTTGGCCATGATTGATTATCATATTGAGACAAAAGTTCTCACGATGTGACGTTGGACATTAGTTAGCTACGGTTGACCATGGTTGACTTCTATATTGAGACAATCTTTGTCACAATGCGACATTGGACCATGGCTGACCAGCTTTGTAACAATGGGACCATGTTTGACCATGATTCACCATGGTTCATTTTGATATTGAGACAATCTTGTCATAATGGTATGTTGGAACATCATTGACCATGGTTGATTTTTGTATTGAGACAATCAATGTTACAATGCTACATTAGTTGATTTTCATATTGATCAAAGCTTTGTAATCATATGATGTTGGACCATGGTTGACCATGATTGTAAACCAAATTGATTTATAATAAACCCAAATATTAATATTATAAACCCTGTGACTAATATTATACCCTAGGAATGTGAACCCTTAGATTAGTAAATGCAAGGGATTGATATTATAAACCCAAGGGATTAATACTAAGAACCCTAATATTAAACCTAAGGGATAACTATTATAAAACCAAGGTATAAAACCCTAAGATAAATATTATAAATCCTAAAATAAACATGGTTTATGATGCCTTACCATGATTGATCTTATTACCAAGACAATCTGTGTCATAATGCGACACTCTAATAAACCCAAGGGATTGATATTATAACCCCAAGGGTATAATAAACTAAAGGGATCAATATTATAAATCCAGGGTATTATTAACCTAAGGAAATAATATTAAACCCAAGGGATTAATATTATAAACCCAAGTTATATAATCAGTAAGAAAAATATTATAAACCCTAAAATAAACTTGGTTAACCATGATTGACCACGATTGATTTTCATATTAACCGAATCTTTGTCACAATGTGACGTTGGACTATGTTTTACCATGATTGATTTTCATATTGAGAGAAAATTTGTCATAATGTGACATTGGATAGTGGTTGGCCATGTTTCACCATGGTTGATTTTCATATTGAGACAATCTTTATCACAATGTGACATTGGACCATGGCTAACGATGGATGACCATGGTTGTCACAATGTGACATTAGACCAAGAGACAATATTTCTCATAATTTGACCATGTTTATTTACCATGGTTTACCATGATTTACCATGGTTTATTTTCATATTGAAACAATATTCTTCACAATGAGACATTGGAACATGGTTAACCATGTTTGATTTTCATATTGAGACAATCGTTGTCACAATGTGACATTGGTTTTCCTATTGAGAAAATATTTCTCACAATGTGTCGTTGGACCATGATTTACCATGATTATAAATGAAATGGATTTATATTAAACCTAATGATTAATATTATAAATGCTATGAATAATATTATACCGTAAGAATATTAACCCTTAGAGTAATAAACCCAAGGGAATAATACTAAAAAGACAAGAGATTATAAACCCAAGGGATAAATATTATAAAATTAAGGTATAAAAACCCTAAGATAAATATTATAAACCCTAAAATTAATATGGTTAACCATGCCTTACCGTCATTGATTTTCATACCATTATGGGCTTTGTCATAATGCACCATGGTTGATTTTCATATTGAGACAATCATTTCCACAATGCGATATTAGTTGATTTTGATATTGACATTTTTTTTTTCACAAATGTGAGCTTGTACCATTGTTGACCATGATTATAATCCTAATGGATTCACATTAAACCTAAAGATTGATATTATAAACCCTATGAATAATATTATACCCTAGGAATATCAACTCTTAGATCAATAAACCAATGAGATTGATATTATAGACCTAAGGGATGAATTCTAAAGCCCAATGGTATTATAAACCCATGGGAATAATATTAATCCAAGGTATTAATATTATAAACTGAAGGTATATAATCCCTAAGTTAAATATTATAAACCCTAAAATAAACATGCTTGACTGTAGTTGACGATGGCTCATTTTAAATTGAGACAATCTTTGTCATAACATGACATTATACCATGGTTGATCATGGTTGAGCATCATTGGTTTTCATATGGACACGATCTTTATGACATCGCAACATTGGACCATGTTTGATTTTCATATTTTGAAAATATTTGTCACAATGTGATGTTGGACCATGGTTGACCATGTTTGTAATTATGATTATAAACCCAAGGGCTAAACCCTTACATTAATAAACCCAAGGAATTGATATAATAAATCCAAGGGACTAATAAATGCAAGGGATTAATACTAAAAACCTAAGGGAATAATATTAAACCCTTGGGTTTAATATTATAAACCCAAGGTATATAAACCCTATTAAATATTATAAACCCCAAAATAAACATGGTTGACCATTATTTGTTTACATATTCATAGAATCTTTATCACAATGTTATGTTTGACCATTGTTGACCGTGATTGATTTTCATACCAATACAACCTTTGTTACAATGTGACTTTGGACCATCATAGATTTTTATATTGAGATAATGTTTGTCACAATGCGATGTTGGACAATGGTTGGCCATGATTGATTTGTATATTAAGACAATCTTTGTCACAATAAAATGTTGAGCCATGTTTGACCATGGTTGATTTCATGTTGAAACAGCCTTTGCAACAATGCGAAGTTTGACCATCGTTGACCATTGATGACCATGGTTGTCATAATGTAACTTTGGACCAAGAAATAATCTTCCTCACAATGTGACAATGATTCTTGACAATTGTTAATGACGATTCATTTTCATATTGAGACAATCTTTGTTAGCATACGACATTGGAGCATGGCTGACCATAGATAACAATGGTTGATTTTCATATTTAATAATAATAAGTAATTAATGAATAATCATATATTATTAATAATTAATTAAAAATTATTGATTAAATAATTGATGTCTATTATTATTATTAATTTTTCCTCTGGAAAAATCCATAAATATTTCATTAATGAGCAGAAAATTTACATAAGAGAGTCTGTTTTATCAGTGTTATCAGTTTGCTGTTAAGTCGCATTACCACGCAGGGTATGCTCAACCGTTCTATTGCATTGTTCTGTACATCTATTTCAAAGAATCAAAAAACATTCAGTATGGGTCTGTAAAGTAAAGCCTATTATTATTATTAATTATTACATATTAATTATTAATTAATTATTTTTCATAATAGATTATTAATTATTGATTAATTAATTATTTAATATTAATACTAATATTATTATTCTTTGATAATCCAGCCCTCAGCCACAAGGAAAGACCTAAAGCCACCTCAGACCCTAAGAAGCCCAACATCTAATCTCACTAAGGAATCTGAATCAAGGTACAATGGAGTGAAAATGGATATCTTTCTCCAAGAACCAATTCATTCAAATGATTTAGTAGTAGGATGTAGCAAGCCTAAACATATGGAAGAGGAGCCTGAGAGTATTGACATTGGGGATTTGGATATATTTAGCCTCGAGCAAGCTTTCAAAAGGAAAGAGTTTGATAAAATCCCAGATAGACAACTTAAAAGTTTGGAGGTAATCCTTTCTAGAGGAAATCAGCAACGAACTTTAGGATTCCAACCGGGAAGTCAATGGGATGGGAAAAACCTTCCCAAAGATACCAAGAAATGAGGAAGAAAAACATATCTACAAAGAACCATCATCATTGGGGAAATGTTGGTGGAGTCAGGAAGATATTCCAAATTAACAAAGTATTACAGGGCGCTACCCAATCTTGAACCATGAAGCTGACGTTATCGAACTTAAGAGAGTTAAACAGCCATGTGAAGTGTAAAATGATAAAAAACATGATACATCAGGAGAAACCTCAAATTTTCTTCATGCAAGAGACAAAATGTAATAGTAATACCCTTGGCACCATTCTCTCAAAATCCTCACAGGAAGCCAGTCAATAGGGTGGATGCTTCAAGAGCCTCAAGGGGACTGGCAATCGCATGGGATACGCAAACTATTTTGCTCGCTAATTTTCATGCGAATCATAATCTCATTCAAGCAACTTTTCATGTTATTGGGACCAATATTCATGCACATCTAACCAATGTTTATTTCCCTCAAGATGCTACAAACAAATTGGCATTGTTGAACACAGTTGCAAGGATCAACTCCACCAAAGCCCATCCTCTTTGGATTACAGTGGGGAACTTCAATATGATCACTAAACTTGAAGAAAAGAATGGACACTGAGTCAAACTAGAAATGGAAAGCAACCACTTCAAGGAATTCATACAAAATAATTGGCTCATTGATTTTCCTTTTAACAATGGAATGTACACATGAAATAATAAAAGATCAGGCTTGCAATAAATAGCCTCATGACTAGATTGCTTTTTGTTATCTGATAATGCAATTCATGTAGGAGGAGATTTTACTCCCTCAATCTTGCCTTTTTCTCGGTCAGATCACTGGCCCATATCTTTGCAATGGCAAAGACCTGGAAACTCCACAAGGAGACCCTTCCATTTTAAAGCATTTTGGCTTACCCACACGGTATTCAGTAATATGGTCCTCTCCATTTGGAAAAGCTTCATACCCCCCGAAGGATAAAAAATGTATCAACTTCAACAACAGCTCAAACATCTCAAAGCACATATCAAGTAATGGAATCCAACGACCTTTGGACATATCTTTCAAGCCCAAAGAGCTCTAGCACAATAAATGATGGAGATTCGGAAAAAATAATTATTGAAGGAAGAACAGAAGCCTTGGTTGAAAAAGAAAAGAACCTTCAGAATCAATTAGATGAAAGAAGAAAGCATGAAGAGATCCTCTGGAAGTATAAATCTAGAGTAAAATGACTAAAAGAGGGAAAGCGGAACACTAATATTATCAATCTCATAGGTTTATTAATCTAAGGTTTCATATTCGTAGGGTATAATATTATTCATAGGGTTTATAATATCA
>Ga0068628_1001290_pt1 | contig 10258 bp, 8 predicted proteins | sample InSIn2gowninarea_FD_77431 | JGI IMG/M metagenome (GOLD analysis project Ga0068628, IMG submission 77431) | Clean room microbial communities from NASA Spacecraft Assembly Facility at Jet Propulsion Laboratory, Pasadena, California, USA -... ... | reverse complement strand
GATGACTATCATTATGGTTCCACTCTTGTTGTCTATCGTAACGATGCTTGAGTTATATCCTTTCTGACTGATATATAGTTGCATCTATCGGTTTCTATGCTTGTTTTGTGTTGTTCTTTGCATGTGTGCAGGTATCCATTCACGGGGATCGTGAGGATTGTGACCAGCTGGAGCAAAGGATCGACCCTCTTGCGACACTAAGCGTTGGAACCCAAGTAAGCTCTTATTGCTTACTTATAGATTGCAATTAGGAACCTGCGTGTTAGCATTGGTTGATTGTTGCTAGACCCAATTTGGGCTAGTAGGGATCGCCTCTGTCTGCAGAGGGGATTTACCTTCACAACAGTGTGTCAATCTATCAAAGCCCCAAATTGTGTAGGCATGTTGATGTAAGAATGTTGGTGCAGGAACAGACCAGAAATTGATGCACATACAAAACAATTTTTAACTCATGTATATCTTTAACTAGAGTTTCAGCAATCCTCTTGAGAACCTGAAATAGCATTAAAAACTATTATTAATAACAATCTTGATATAATTTGTATTGAAACAAAGGGAGTATACATAAATAATTACCTTTTCATGCTCCTAATTGAAGATGCTAACCCAATAATGGTAGTAAATTATATTAAATCATAACTAATCAAATGGAAAAAGGATTAATTAAATACAACAATTTTAGGGTCTGACGAGGAGTTTGTTTCAAACACAATATTCCAATTATCTTGGTATCCCATTATCTCAATGCTTGAACCCATCAATTGGAAGAAATATTTTCAACATATGGCGAAAACATTTTCCATCATATGGTTCATAGAAGTCCCTTCTTTAAGGAAAGTTTAGTTTTAAGTGAGTTTAGGTATTTCCTCGTATTCTATTCTAGTGCAAAGACAAAATTTGGTGTTTGTGACCCCAAACCCCCTTAGTCATGACAATAAACAAACATATTTCCAATAACAAGTTTCCATCGTATTAGACACTTCCACATCATGAGTTTATGAAGTAAATGATTTAATAATCTTCCAGTATTTGATATCCTTATACACAATGATGTTAACTAATGGATACATTGCATGCAAATGATAAAATGATTTCCCATCTTTAAGACCAAAAGTAAGTTGTCGAATTTCTAATGTTAAAATTTTTGGGAGTTTCTCCCAATATCTTAGTGTTGCGGTAACCACAAGAACATAATGTAGAGTTGCATGAGGTATATGTGTTTCACATTGGGGTTATAATTTTTTGTCACTTTCATGTTGTTGATATTAATAAGTGCTTAGTGTTATGAGAACCAAAATTTTAAAAGTAGGTTGAAGGAAGCACATATTTTAAAATTTTGAGTTGAAGGAAGCACCATTCATGAATGTGTTATGCTCATAAAGAGTAGTTATAAATTTTTGGATTGGAGGCACACTTGGCTCAAAGTAATACAAAAAAACGTTAATGCATAAAGATAAAGAATACAGAAAAATTTAGGGAAGAAGATCCAAACATTACATACTATATTATAGACGAGACGATAGAGGGGATTTCTGTATCTAGTAGGCTCGTTCCTACAAAAACATGTAGAATAGGTGATTGGTGTCCCTAGTAGGTTGGTTCTTACAAATTATTAAGGCTAAGGTGATTGATGTCTCAAGTAGGTTGGTTCCAACAAACTTGTATTTTTGGGAGAACTGGTGTCTCTCGTAGGTTGGTTCCTACAAATTGTTGTAACAGTAGGTTCATCCCTACCAATAACCTTTATGTAAATAAGTTTTATGGTTTTTCTCCCATAGTGGTTTCCACTTAAATCTTGTGTTTCATGAATTTCTAATAATATTATTTTCGTACTTTTCTTGAATGCCTACATATTAAAAAGATTCGTATACTAATTCCACCCCCTTCCCTTAATACTACAAGTGTGAATTCAACAAGTGGTATTAGATTAGGTTCCTTTGGAAGCATCCTAACTATTAGAAGTAATATATCAGAGGGATCATGGTCAGTCTAGATGATTCTGTCACAAATATAGATCCACTATTTGATGGAACAAATTATTCCTTTTGGAGGGTACTAATGAGGCCTTATCTAATTTTTTTTGGCCTTAACATTTGGTTGTCTATAGTGGATAATTATAAATATCTATATATTTGTCCATTTGATCAATATGGTAAAACCATTTTATAAATATTGCAAAAGCAATGATTTCCTTATTGTGTGTCCTTTTGGAATCATAGTTTATTAAGGTAACGCACTATGAGTCTAAAAAAGGTATTTGGGAAAAACTTGAAAACAACTATGAAGGAGATGACAAGGGAAAAAGGGAAAAGCTTCAAAATTATAGAAGGAATTTTGAGATTCTAAAGATGAATTAAGAAGAAAATATTGCAACATTATTCCTTCTTGTAGATGAGATTGTCAATACTATCAAAGGTCTTGGTGAAAATATTGAAGGAAAAATGATTGCATAGAAGGTATTAATATCTGTCCACTTGAGATTCAATACAAATGTCTTATATATTGAAGAAATCAAGGATTTGGTGTAAAAATCCTTTTTGCTACCACCCATGTAAATGTCACTATGTATATTTATTTATGTGAAAATGTAAAATATGACTGAGCTAGAAGACTAGACACAAATAAAAGGAATAAGGAGGAGTTTCTTGTGCAATGTTTAAACCCGTACCCAAGCCACTTTATTTATTCTCCCACATATCCTTGTGCTAGATTAAATTTTTTATTGGTGCAAGCATTGATGTTGTATGTGAGTTTCTTGAAACAAGGACGAGGTCATAATTTCCCTATTCTCATGGGACGTGAAGAAAATATACTAAATGGGAAGTTATGAAGAGACATACATATGGAGGTATGTGAGGAAGAGATCTTGACACAAATTTAAACATATATGGAGGAGCGAGAGCACTTAGGAGCAACAACATTATAGAAAGACTTTGTGGTGAGATTGGGAAATCATCCCCTACATTATGGTGCAACCCAATGTGTGTATCCCTGTTGGATTTGGATGAGAAGACCCAAGGGAGATATTGACTCAGTAAGTGCTTGCCTAGGGGCTAAAAAACCACCTTTGGAGTGAGAACATACTCTCAGACTGAGGAAACCTTTAAACCCTGGGGTGAATCCTTGTGCTTGATTTCTAAGAGATAGAGAGAGCTATTATGGTGCTCACTGACTAGGAGAAATTGATAAAATGCCTGGATAGTGGACTCCTCCTCTTTATTACATGTATGATTTATTTTGGTGTGAATTCGATTGAGAATTTAACTCCTCAGACTCTAAATCTAGGTCAAGGGTGGTCAGTTGCAAGAAATATTGTAGTGTAGCTTGCCTATGGTTGGGTGGAGTGTTGAAGTCCCTCCCTTAGTTTCCATCCATTCAAGTTGAATAGATAAGTATAATTATTTGTACTTATAGTATTATGGATGATGACTAATTCCAAATATGTGATAATAAGGTGATTGGTTTAGTACTATCTATGGAGGGATGTTTATATGTTTTTAGGTCTATGGTGAATTCCTGTTGACATGTTCTCATGGTCATGTGAAATTTATGAATATCTACATTTACTATTCTTCCCATTATATGTGTGTGTGTGTGTTTGTGCCTCAGTTAACCCATTATAGTACATGATTTCCCATATCTAACGGGTTATGATTATTGTGGATTAATGCCTTGTTGAAGGTTACATATTCCTTATTATGAGGAGGAAGTAATTGAATAAGTGTATTTATTTGCATACATATTACACCATGAATTATGGATGATGTTTGTCATGATTTATGACATTGTATGTAACCACATTTCTAATGGAGGAATGTGGTATTCGTATTCATCTATTATGTAATGTTGTTTGTAAGTGTTTTCATGCTTATGAGGGACTTAGAGGCCTCTCTGTTTTTTGAAATGATAATGAAATGGAGATCTATATTCATAGTCTTGTATGTATTCTTAATGTGCTTAGCCAAATTGTTACAATGTGTGAATTCCATTGTTCGATAAGTTGTGAATATCATGGATCTATGATTTCTTAAGACTATTGATTTTCTTTCCTAGTAAAGGATTGAGAATGATGTAATGTATGAAATCTGAGTGGATCTAATAATCTTGTTTGGGATCAATTTTATGGTATAATATGATGTTTTCTCGTTTGAATTTACACAGTAATATTAGATAAGGATTATCTTCTTTCAATGCTTGATAATAGACATGTTGATAGGTCCATTATTTATATTATGGCTATGTATAATATTTGGGATGTTCAATGTTTGGATGAGGGTTTAATTTGTGTAGAATCAGTGCTTTGATAAATCTCAGGCTTTAAAGAGAACTTTATTTAAGTCCCTTGAATTTATCAAATTTTATAAGTCTAAGTCTGGCAGAAGTTATATTTTGTATCTAGGTCTAGATGAGTTATTGGCAAGATTTTGTATTGGGTATGGACGAGTTATTGGCTGGATTTTGTATCTCAGGCTAGCTGAGTTATTAGAAAAAAATTCTATTCAGGCTTGAATGAGTTTTTGTAAGAATTTTTTGTCCAGGGCCATATGGATTAATCGTAAGATATTGCATTCATATGGTTTTAGAATGTTTTCCTCTCATGAATTTGGTTGATTTGGGTGTTTGTGCATAACACAAATGTTTATGAAACCATATTTAGAATGGTCCAAATTTCGCTATGAAGTATAGTGTATCCAAGGTGGGGATAAATGTGGTGGAATATTTTTGTGGAGATGGATACTATATCAGAGTGTGGGATATCCATTTTGAGGTCATCATAGGCGAAGCGTTAGAGCGTAAAAGTTATTTGAGGGTGCAAGGGATATTCCACCATGAAATATTTCATGCACCACAAATTACCTTCAAAACTTGATACACAAGAAAGCATTGAATTGCATGAAGGGTTCAGACCCTATGTCATGCATTCATCGTTCTTTCCACCTCATTCTATTTGGAGATGATGTGGCACTACTCAGGGTCACGTGGCTGAGCCACTTGTGTCAAGGGTGGGTGCCACTGGAAGTGCCTTGCTATTGTGATAAAGCACAAATGACATGGGAATTATGGGACCCAATAGTAGAGATGGAGTGGACGATGTCGCATTGGCTATGGTGGCTATGTTGAAGCATTTTCACTCCACAGTAGGTTTTGCAAAGGAGGATATCTGGTGTATAGATGATCTAGTGGTTTAGAATATAATAGACAATGGAAATATCATGCACCCTAATTTTTCGTTTAAGGGTGGATATAAAGGAAATCATTAGAAAATAACTATAGGTTTGGGTTTGGTGGGACTCCCAGCTCTGAGTCCACATGGTAGTGCAATGCTAATATGATTCCATGATGTTGGTTGAACTTTGATCGAGCATAAATTTCAATATGGGAGTCAGTTTGAGATTAAATGTATATTGCCATAAATATCTCAAAGAGATAAAAGTGATTATGGTATTTATTTTGGGTTTTGAAAATGTTGGGAAAAAGAGGATTTTTGTAAACCCATCTTCATAATAGATCTTGGGGTCAACATAATTATAAAGTATCACCTTGCACAACCCAAGGAAGTGTAAGGACGTGGGAATGAATGTTATAGAGTGATATTAGATCATAGTTGAACACATGGACCAAATGGGCTCAAGAATGAATGAAATGTGAGCCCATAACATGGTTTAACACTAGACCTGAAGAGGCTCGCATGCCGATGATTGAAATTTATTCTGATAAGTTGTTTCCTATTTATATGTATATGCTAACCTTTAAACTTGCAGACATCATGGTTATTAGTCTTTGGTAAAATGTTGATTTGAAAATTAGTGATGATATGATTATAGAAATGCTAATTTTTCCTTTTAATTCCTTTAATATATTATTTACATAGATTGCAGATGTGTGAACAACAACAAATCAACATGCTTCAAACCAACATGAATAGTATGGGAATGACACGGTAATAAGTCAATATGTTTATACTTGATTTAAGTAATAGCTATGTGTATGTGACAACACATAAGAAGACACAATTATAGCAACTAACAAAGGTACATAAAACAATGTGGTAACCAATAGCATGGACCAATACCGCCATGATCAAGAAGGGAAAAGTTCCCCTAATATAACAAAAGCCTTAAGGAGCTTGGAAGCTAAGTTGAAGAGTTGCGAAGAAGAGAATGAAAGTCTCATATGAAAATAGGAAAAATAGGTAAGGTTGAACACAATGCTTCTACAAAACATGGCATACATGTAAGGGTTGTTGCAACATACATTAATCCTGGAGATATAAAAGAATTTCATGTTGACAAGACTAGAAAGAAACCTCATAAGGATGGAGAGAAAATAAAACCATTGACATGTTGGAACTGTATATAGGAACATATAATGAAATATTACCTTAACAAACAACAATAGAAGAAGAATAATTCATGTGAACTCCAAACACATGAACCCTCAACCAACAACACTAAATGAAGTGGTTCATAGAGGAAGGGAGATGAGTGAGCATCCCCTCAAGCTCTCTAAAATGCTGAAAGGTTCCTTCTTGAACTATTTAGAGGGATATTGGAATTTTTAGGTTGTTATAAACCTTGTAAATGACTTTCACTAACATTTTGTGCATACGTTGGTGATGGACACATTAAACACAAAAAATCAATGGATTGAGTTTCTTGAGAAATATTGAAAGATTTGTAGAGGGGATGTTTTGCATGTCTTCATTGTTATTGTTGTCAACAATTTTATTCTTATTTTGTTTGTTGAATTTGAGTATGGCCATGTTACTTTATATTTTGGCATGTGTTTCTATTGTGGTGTTTCTTTATTTTCCATTCTTCTTCTTGCCTCTTTGTGGTTTTTCTTTGATTGGTTCTTTGGGTGTGGGAAATGAAAGAAAATGAACTCAAGGAGAAGATATAAATAAAACATTGTTGGCTTTAGGAGGCCTGACCTAGGTTCAGAGTTATTTAGCCAAGCAAATCCCTACACTACTAGCCCTTTCGGCATCATCCCATGGAGTGGGGACTAAAGTATCACCTGAAGTAGTATGGGGGGATGCTGGAACCAAGTTTTTGCACCATTGACATGTTTGTGGAGTCGATTTAGTCCATCTATGCTTATCTTCACGCAGGTTACTTCATGCAGTGTTATAACCTTCAATACCCTCACACTCTATTATAATCACCTTTTGTGAGCCCTAACTAAGGGCTGAGATGCTTTTGCGCTGCTATGGCAGCAAACTACACTATTTCCCCAAACTACACCACGAATCTTACTTATCTTCTTACAAATGTTAGTGAACTTCGAGTAAACAGATATTCTGTATTATATTCACTCAATCAATACAATCATATATATTCAAGAATCATATAAACAATAGAAGTGAAATTTACACCCAATATATTCAATGCATAAAACAGGAAATAAATACACATAATTGATATGAAATTTCTCTTTATTAATGCCTTCAATTGTTATAGACTCGACTCGACCTATGCACTCAGCTGCAGGGGTCTACGCACTTAGCTGCAGACTAATAGGCCTCTTCGTACTCAGCTACATAACCTTCTCATACTCTACAGCCCAAACTAGACTTTACACTTTTGTTCTTCCACTATGCTTCTATTCCATGTTTTTATTAGATGATGTCTTTATATACTCAAAGCCTCGCTCTATTTATACAATCCCATGGTTTGCGCACCATGGGTAGATCTCTACAACTAACATTACATTACAAAACTGAGGGTGGACAACCCTATGACTCTTTTACAAGCTAAGCACTCTGGGCCCACAAAATGCGAAGTTTTTACATCAGAGTTACAATTTTTTACCAAAATATGGGCTCTAAGCCCCAAAATGTTCCTTGGGGGATCCTACACCCAACAGGCCCCCAACAAAAGCATTATGACTCATCCTCGGGTCACTATGTTGGTGCAGAGACATTTGCACGAAGAGCTCCCAATTCTGCCTGAATCACAGCAAGATTGGTAGCGCACTGAGCAGCTGCCTGTTGTACTTCCTCGACTCACTGTTCATAGACCGTTGTAGCTAAACTGCTGCCTTAAACCTTTTCTTGTGTTGCCTGCAGCTGCATGAGCTTTGCTTCAATGGAGGCTATAACGATCTATGCCTCATCAATCCATGACTGTAGGCATGCTTTCAAAAGGTCTTCCTTATGTCAAGCAACATCTACCTATTGCTTTAGTGCTTTCACCTGCTGCATCCTCGTAAGACTCTGTGTAAGGGAAAGTGTCTATACGATACCTTTTACTTCATCGTATTTTTGCTGTAGCTCGCACGCATCTATCTCTAGGCGCTATATGTTCGAGTCCTCCTATAGGGTGGTGAGAACATTGAACAACTACTCGAATAACTTTGTGAAGCCTGTCACTACATTGTTAACCTCTGCTATTTCTATTGTAATCACATTGGCACACTGTTCCCTAACTTCTAGTGGGGTTGAAGGATGTGCCTTCAATTGAAGTTTAGTTATATGAAGGTTTAGTTCGAGCTAAACCTTGTCCATTTCATCCTGTGCCTTGTGCACCCCTGTACCATAGCCTGCTTGTCTTTCTTGGGTGTGGTGATTTAGGTATTTCTGCAACTATCCCAAGACTTTCTAGGGCTTCCATTTCCATCATGGCCTGCACGGCTTCCTCAGCGGTCATTACTCTGGTATCCATGGCTTCTTCAGGTGCTGCCGTAGTGCTATTCCATAATTCTCTTAATCGCTCGGGTAATTTCTCAAGCAATGGATTCGCCTTCAGAAGGTCAAACAAGTCTGGGTTCATGAGTTTCTGTGCGCACAACAACTCAGCCCTCAAATTGCCAAGTGTTGTTTGTTGGATATCCCTTTGTAATTTATAACACCTTTTGAATTTGAATTTTACCAATTCCCCCATATTCGGTACATTAATGCTTGATTTGCGGTAGATTTTTAAGAAGATAGCCCATAAAGTTTGCCTTAAATGTCTATCGCCCACTCCATTTGGTCTCAAAATAAGCATTCCATCATGAATAATGACTGTAACGGTCACTTTTCAGCTGAACTGCGTGGCAGCACAACTACCCTCGTGTTCTTGTGGACCATGTGATGCTTTGCTACTACGTGTAGTCCTAACATCGTGAAACTCCTCAGCAGAGTAGTTTATAGTCCCACGCATCCTTTCAACTACCTCGAGTGCTAAGACTGTGTTTCTATCAGCTAGTCAGATGGCCGAGCCCCCTATGTACACCTTCAAATGACTACCATTGAATTTTCTTGGGAAGAGTTCTCCATTTAACTTTACCAACTACACCGCACCACCATCTGTGATCTCCTTAATAACATACAGTCCTAGTCAATGCATTCTGAGCTTCCCTGGGAATTTATTGAAGTTACTATCATACAACAACACCAGATCATTCACCTTGAAGGTGTGCAATTTAATATGTCGGTTGTGCCAAGCCTTTTCACGCTGCTTTTGGACCTGCTGGTGAAATCCAACCAAAAATCATTCTTCTTCAAGCTCTTGTAATTGTGTGAGCCTCTCCTCCAGGGCTCTGCGATCCATCATACCTGTGAGCACTACTATGCGCAAACTAGGCAAGATGTATTCCATAGTCATTACGACATCCACTCCATAGACAAGCCTAAAAGGTGTCTGTCCCGTCAGTTTCTTACATGTCGTCCTATAAGCCCATAATACTACAGGTACATGCAAGTCCAAATCACTTCGCTTTGCATTGCATACTTTCATCAGTGTTGTCTCTATTACTCTGTTGAATGGTTCTACTATCTCATTAGCCTGTAGGTGATATAGTGTGGTTTTTTCATGATACATTTGAAATTATTCTGTCAGTGTGCTAATTGTTTCGTTCAGAAAATGTGTACCGTGATCACTAATCAAGATCTTCAGACATCTAAAACATGTAATTATGTGTTCAAACAGAAATTTTACGGTCGATGCAGCTATGAAATCCTTTACCAGTTTCGCTTCTTCCCAATGAGTCAAGTACTCTATCGTAGCGATAATATATCTCATGCGTGTCTTTCCTTGAGGCTTGATAGGTCCTATAAAGTCGATTGCCCACTTTTCGAAGGGTTGCAATTTAATTTGCAGATTCAAAGGTATCACATCCCTCCGCGATGGTTTACCTGTTCTTTGACATACATCACAGACCTTGCAATGTGCTTTTGAATCCCGATGAAGGGTCAACCACCACAACCTCTTACAGAGAATCTTCTGCACGGTTTCTCTCCTTGCATAATGTTCTCCCGTGGCACCCCCATGAG
>Ga0068628_1001288_pt1 | contig 10260 bp, 5 predicted proteins | sample InSIn2gowninarea_FD_77431 | JGI IMG/M metagenome (GOLD analysis project Ga0068628, IMG submission 77431) | Clean room microbial communities from NASA Spacecraft Assembly Facility at Jet Propulsion Laboratory, Pasadena, California, USA -... ... | reverse complement strand
TATTCATGAGGAGAGACAAATAGTACCGCCTCATCAAGGATGGAAAATTTTTGATCATCAACACGCACAAAGGCAAGTCAAAAATTTCATTGGTAAGTTCCAACCAAGCCAAGAAATTGATCAGTTCCAGCAAGAAGTATGTTTTATTGTTTCTAAGAGAAAGTCTGAAGAGGAGTCAATAAGAGGCAAGGCATCCTTGGAGGGGTGTACTAAGAAACAAAATCAACAATTGGAGGAGTTGTTTCAAGGATGTGTTACGAGAGCCTAAAGGGTTACCACCTAAGAGAGAAGTGGAGCATGAGATCCAACTATTGCCAGAATCCCCATTTCCAAATATTGGGTTGTACAAGAAGTCTATTATAGAAGAAAGTGAGGTGAAGAAACAGTGGCAGTAGCTGCTGGAATAGGGTCTCATTCGACCAAGTAGATCACCATGTTGATCACCCATCATCATTGTGCAAAAGAAGGATGTGACTTGGTGGATGTGTATAGATTACAAGGCACTGAATAAAATCACGCTCTAGAATAGATACCCCATGACCAGGATAAATGATCTTCTATATCAGTTGGAACATGAAAAGTATTTCACTAATATGGAATTGAAGTTTGCATATCACTAGGTTCGATTCAAAGTAGAAGATACATGGAAAACCGCCTTCAAAACTAGGAAAGGTTTGTATGAGTGGTTAGTTATGCCATTTGAACTATGTAATATACCAACCATGTTTATGATATCAATGAATGATATACTACACCCTTTTATAGATTCATTTTTTATTGTATATCTGGATGATATATTAGTATCTAGTGCTACCTAGGACAAACATATTTCACATTTGATGCAGGTCCTGGAAACATTGAAAAAACATCAACTACTAGAAAATCTCAAGAAGCATGTGTTTACACAACAATATTTGGTGTATTTGGGGTATGTGATTGGTGGAGTAGAGTTGAAGATCGATGGGGTATGTGATTGAGGAGAAGTGGGGTTGGTGTATTTGGGGTATGTGATCTAGTAGCTCCCTCGTCCCCCTTCAAAAAAATAAAAAAATCTTTTATGAGGACATTAAAATGACTTTACAATTCCAACTAAAAAGACAAAAGCTCAAATTTGTGGATACATTCATATTTTTTTTGTTTATTTTGAGGCTTTCTCCAGCTCAGTATGGTAGAATATTGTAATGTAAGGTAGTGTCCTATAAACATTTAACTGGGTTAAAATAAAACAAAATAAAAATAAAAATAACCCTATGTTAAAATAAAAATTCTACATTGCCGAGAATGAGAGATATATTGTAATGTCTTCTAAACATTTAGCTTGGTCAAAATAAAATAAAAGAGAAATAAAAATAACCCAAAAATAAAAATTCTATGTTATTATTTTTCCCAAAATAGTAGAGATTTTGTAATGTAATGTAATGGCATGTAAACATTTAACTTAGTTAAAATAAAATTAAAATAAAAATAAGCCTATATCAAAATAAAAATTCTACATTATTGTTTTTATTTTTATTATTTTTTGTTAGGTAGTTAAGGTAAGCTTGACTTAGTAAAGTTATTGGTGATTTTTAAGCTTGCCGTTTATGAGAGCTTATGGTCATAGTATTGACCTATAATATTCATATGGAATATAACTTATTTAAAGTGGAGAATTAAACCGGCCTAGATTCATTTTAACTCAGAATCTACCAAATACCCAAAAGAAAAATTGAGATGAAAAAAAATTTAATCCTTCTTACACGAAATTAAGATAAATATAAATTGATTATTAAAATATAAATGCCACTTAAATATATCAATATCATTATTTCTTTTAAAATATTGTGTCGTACTCTAATAAAAACATTTTCGAGAAATCTTTCTCCATCATTGGAGGATCGATATTCTTATTATGAATGGTCGAATATAATCCTTTAAAAAAATAAATTAATTTAACATCATAAATAGTTTAATATTATAAATATTAAGTTAGTTTTTATGTACATATATTTACTCTTTTCTTCAATTTTATTTTCTAAATTAAAAAAATTGTTTATATATTAAAAATAACATTAAAAAAATACGATGGAAAAAATAATATTTATTTCAAATTTTGTGAATTCTACAAATTTGATAATGGTGGATGTAGAGACATAGTGATAATGATTTTTTTAGTTAATGGTTAACATCCCTTTAAAATTATTTAAAAAATTACTATGAGTTACACACTAATTTTCTTTTTTTAGAAAAATATACTAAATACATTATTTGCCACATTAGTTGGATGACTCTTGAATTTTACTTTGCAAAGGTAACATTTTGTTGGTTCCCAATATTCTTTTTGCCTTTTCAACAACTAAGAAATATTGTATAGTCTTTGTGTTGGCATTATGGCTAGTGTGTTGGTCTTGATGTCAACGTTGATTTTGATATTGTTACATTATGTCGACCTTGGTGATTGATAGTAGAATTGATGTGCCTAGTTAAATTATGACTTATGACGACATCATGATGCTTGCAAAAGAGGGTGAACATGATTTGAGATGAATGTAGAGGAACTATATGAGGTTGGACGGGGCTTAGAGAAGTTGTAGAATATCATATAAGCTTTGGAAAAACTTAATTGTAAAGTTCTAAGTAGAAATCAGGATACCACAGGTTTCTAATCAGTAACCGAAGTTATCACATTCCTCACAGAGCAAAAAACTTAGTTATAATGGACTTCCCTAATGGATAGGGTGCGTTACCGATTGTAAGGGAAGAACAAAAAAATCAAGGGGCAAAACAATGGAATTTCCTAAGGTATTCATGCATAGAAGGTTGTGCAATGTCTATTTGATCCCTTCAAATATTAATGTCAACAAATCCTGGGATTTGATCATGGTAATCTTGAGGAAAAGAAGTTATAAAAGGGAAAAGAGTTTAATCAATCGAGCGTGCATCCTTCAAGAGTTACTTTCTGAATAGATACTTGCACCAGAGTGTAAGGGTCAGACGTGAGTTGTTTGGTAAGTATTTATTTTGGAGCATCTATGTTTATGCACAAAGGTATTGGTCTGATCTTTCTTCACTAGTAAGCTTCAATGTGAAATTTAAGATTTGTTTAATAAATAGAGAATCTAAAAATAGTTATTAATATGCACACAATTTGTCTTCTAGATCGATTGGGTTTGGTCTTTTAATTGTTGAAGGTCCATATGCATTATATTGTTGATGGTGGTTTCATACCACTAGAGAATCATACCTGGATGCACACCTTACATTCACTGATCGTGCTAGATCTATCAAGTGTGCACATTGATGAAACTTTGCTTATCATTATGACACAAATGTAGGATTGATCTACAAAAATATACCCAGAGATCATTTGTTTGTTTCCTTTGTAGAGATATTCTTGAGAAAACTAGTAAACATATTCTCTGAAGCTATGATAGGTAATGTGATTTCCTAGATTTGATGCAGATCAAGTTGATTTGAGAATAGAGAGGTAGATATTATACTATGACTTATTATTTGTAGAAACTGATGATTGTTGATCTATGAGTTGCAAGTTCCAAAGATATGATTATAGAATAATTGTCTAAGTATTTTAGAGCTGATGTATGACTGATATTTCTTTCATACGCCGCATATACTTCTGAGATTATCCTGGTGCATTGAGATAAGAATGGCTAAGGCTTATATGGAAACACGCCATTAATGTTATGAGTTTATTGATTTTTTTTAGTAACTTAGCTTGTTGTTGTTTGTCATTGATATCGTAGAGTTGTATTCATTGGGTATGAGCTCACATGCTAGGGCTATTTCAAATTGATTATCAGTTAGAAGACTTTATGATGCTTGTCCTTTCAGAAATTATATGCAATATTAATGACAAAGATTAAGATTCTTATGCTTGGCAAATTGAGATTAGTGCTTTGCCCAGTTAATAGAGTATTGTGACAGAGGTTTGGAAATGGTTTATGCTTAGCATATAGATATCATTGTGCAAAAAGATTAATGTTTTTGAGTACATGTTTTGTATGATAGATATAGTTTTCTAGTGAAATTGATGTATATGCTTCATAACATGTTGTGTTGAGATCCTAATTGTTGGATAATTGATTTTATTGTTGTCATGAGGTTCACATCTATGCAGTAGAGAGTGTATCTTGAAATGATGATATTTCCTTGAATCAGCACCTTACTCTTTTATGCAGAGACCCATTGCGTAGTGTTGTGGCATAATTATGTGATTGAGACAATTGTTTGTAGGGGTTGTTTACATGTCTTGTTGATATGATTGAGATTGAGATCAATATGGTAATGATTATATTGAGTTAATGGAAGTTTTATGAGTGATTTGTGATATGTTAGTGTATTTGCATAGTAATTGTGTTTCACAATAAAAAATTACATTTATTGCAGAAAGGGATTGTCATTATTGAGAGTTGTTTTGTTTTTTATATCTTGATGAGTATGTTGATGGTACATGAGATTTGTTTTGAGAAGAGTGTATGGCTTGGAATTTGGAATTTGATGAACAAGAGCTTGATGATATATATTTTTGATTAAAGATTTATTGCAAATAGGTTAATGGTATCTTTTTATTCAGATTGAGCAGAATGATATATGTGGGTCTAGTTTGAAAATTAGATGAAACATGACCTGCAAGATGTGTGTTTGAGTCAAGTGGATCTAGTGTGAAAGATTGAAATGTGGTCCACATAAGGTTTGAGGGTTGGAGCCTTTAGTGAGGGAGTGTTAGCTTCCTTTCGGTGGTGGCTAGTGAATTTGATCAGGGAGTAGTATCTTCCTTCTAGTCATAGTTGGAGAAACAAGAGGAGTTGGTAGCCTCTAGTAGGTAGGATCTTGTGCACTGATAATATTTTGCACTAGTAAAATATGTAATAAGATATTTTCTTTACAATAAGAAGAAGACAAAGACAACAACAACAATGGTTTTTCCCAGTTAGGTTTTCCACCTAATATCTGGTTTCCCTGTGTGTTGATGTGTTCCACTCTCATGATTCACATATCTTTATGTTTAAATGTTGCTCATGATTTACTTGATATGCCTAGATCTACTACATAATGTGTTATTAAATGATGGTTCAGTTAACGTTGAAAATAAAAGTATAGACTAAGTAAAAAAATGGTCTAGCATGAAATATTGATTCACCCCCCCTTCCCCCCTTAGTATTTATAACAATTGGTATCAGAGCAAGGTTCTCACCAATAAAGCTTAATCGCTTGAGAACTAATTGGGGACCATGGGAGAGATGCGCAAGAAGAAGACAACTCAGCAAGAAGTCAATTCTGGAAAATTGTGATATTATTACCGATGTATCATATGTAGTATCAGTACCTGCAATTCTCGATTACAGACAACTAGTAGTGGAACAAATCAGGTCATGTTCTATGGATAATCAAGGTATGTTTTTACCCAATAATTTAAATTATCAATATTGGAAAGAAAAGATGAAGGCTAGGATAATATCCCTCAGATCTAATGTTTGGCATTTAGTTTGTAATGGTTATACTAAAACTACCCCATCAAAACAAGAGCTGCAAAAGAATGTTCAGACATTAAATGCAATCTATTGTAGCTTACATGATTAAAATTTCAGAAAATTATACACTATGTGCTATCACCAAAAAATTAATCATCTAGCCTAATTTACTAGATGGATCAAAGTACACCATGTAAAGCCAATTTCACCATAGTAAAATTGCTTTCAATGTGAGAAATTACTTAATAAACCACATTTGTTAAGTAATTTATAATTAAACCCATGAAGAATAATTAAATAAATCACTATTTATTTAATTATCTTCTAGGAATAATTAATAAAACCATTGATTAATTAATATTCCTTGTCATATTTGGCCTAGTCATGAAAAATAAATAGATAAATCATTAAGTATCTTATTTTTTTCTAAGAATAATTAATTAATCACTAATTAATTATTATTTTTTGTAAAGTTTGACTAAATCTCTTAGGAATAATTAAATAAATAATTATTTGTTTATTATTCCTTAACCAATTTCTTGAGATGATAAATAAATCATTTATTTATTTATTATTTCTAAATAAAAGTTTAAATAATTTTTCCCTCCTAACCAAACATATTAAAATATTCTAAGTGGTTATTCCAAGAATGAGGTTAATAATATTTTATTATTGTTCATTATTCGATGATAAACTCAATATTTTGTTATAAATAGAAGGGTTTTCCATTGATTATTCACTTTTGATTATTTTCATTGTTTCACTCATTGCTGTAACTCTGATTATTATCACTGTCACACTCCTTTTTTCTTTCCATTTGAGTTTCCATTGAGCTCAACCATTTTATTTGTTGGGTTTACGCATTATAGAGGAGAGTGACTCTATCAAAAAGCTGAAGACGTTTGAGGATAGCCAAGAACCCATCCCATAGAGGGGGACTGGTAACATTTATGTGTTCCCTTCACAAGTGTTATCATAAAATATATTCTTTGTATATCTAGTTTCCATTGGATTATTAGAGTTATTACTGTTTCATTTTGTTATTTAACTATGATTATGGCATAGATCAGGACTTTGGCAGGTTTTGTTTCTATCAGTTGTTAAAGGTCCACAATGTTTAGGAGCCATTTATATTGTTGAGACTGTTTGTCATCCAAATTCTTCGTTGTTTCCCTTTTGTACACCTTCAAAGAGAAAACATTGTAACAATATTGGCAACTCCACTGTTTTTTACTTCAAATCTAGAAACCTAGGTTAAATTAATTTTTCATCTTAGGGTTTCTTGTTTTTTTAGTCCCTTGATGTTGTTTACTAGCTTTCTAACACTAAATCTATAAAATTTCTAACTTATGGAAGTTTTCTGGTCTTTTCTGCATGTCATAGGAATGAGCTGCGATAGAGACGACAAATTTTTCTAAGACTTTCCAACCAGGAATCAAGGAGTAGAAACGACACTTTTCTACCCAAAAAGTGTGATATGGAGGTTCAGAGTGCACCTTTCAGCCCAAAATGTGTGATCCCCCTGAAAACAGTTCAGTACTTGAAAATTTTTACGGTTTCCAGGTTTTTGTCAGATCTGTTTCTGGGTTTTTCCGAGAGATGTCTTCTAGGTTTTTTGACCTCTGTCTCATCCCGCTTAAGCCTTGAGCTACTCTAATTTACACGTCGAAGTGGAATTTATCCCCTTAGGGCTTTGAGTATGCTTCCACCTTTATAGGAGGAGTTTAGCTGAGTAAGAAGTATGAGTTCCTATAACACTTTCAACCATATTTTCCAGATCTGTACCCTTCTATTTCACATTTTTAGAGATATTTTGTTTCTATCCAAAGTTTCATCATAAACCTTGTTTGGTCATTTTCCTTAGGGTCCCATCGGCTGCCCTAGGTTTTACACCCATCTCTCTATCTTTTTGCAATGATCTTCCTCTCTGATTTTTTGTTGTTGCTACACCACTCTCTAGCAACCTAGTGTCATTTGATCCTAGTCACACAAACACTTAGATCTTTTGACCTTTTTAGTGTGTTTTCAGTTAATTTTGCCACAAACTAGCGTAGTATTTCCAAACCCAGTTTGGGTGGGGTTTAGTTAATTGAAATTTTGCTATTCATTTCTGTTGTTAATTTCAGTTCATTTTCATCAATATTTTTTCTTTTTTCAAACATGATCTAGGATTAATTAATAAACACACTTACACATATAAGAATGCCTTAAGCGAAAGGCGCTTGGTTTACACTGCCAAGCCAAGACTTAACATAATAAATTTATCTCCCCACATAGAGACAAAGACATATTGTTGATCTCTCTTCACCATTTCTATATCACTTGTGTCTTACCACCTTTGCACCACCAATGCATTTGTCACAGAGACTCTTACGCCTTCATCCCCAATTTCCACTTGGGAATATTGCCTCCCTGCAAGGTTCGAGTTCATAGTCCCTCGAGTCCCCATACCGAATCTTCTCCTGGTTCATCTGATTCCTCATCTGGTTTCGAGTTTCCTTCACCACATATCGTCACTGTGTATGGACCCACAGCTGGTGCAGGAACCCAACCTAGTGTTGACTTCGGTTCTACCCCAGTGGTCACATCTAGCGGAGCAGTCTCAGGAATCATACTGGTAGCCCCCCTGCTCCCTTTTATGGCTGGGTTAAGTCTCTCGGATTTTAGCCAGTTGATAAACGACCCTATACACCACAATACTGGTTGGCCTGCTATGCTGACTAAGCTTCCCTCATACATCCCAAAGTTTTAGATTAATTCTGAAGAGGACCCTACCAATCACGTCCGCTCCTTCCACATGTGGTGTTCATCCAACTCCATTATCGATGACTCCATTCGTGTTCGGCCATTCCAAGGCACACTCACTTGGGACACTGAAAAATGGTATGTAGACTGGTCTGCCCCATCTCATTCCATTTTCGCAATGCTCGCTAAAGCGTTCCTCTCATATTTTTAGTTACCTCTCTGATACGACACTGGTACGGAGCTCTTGACCTCATTTTGTCATTCCTTTGCCACTCTTCTTTCCATTCATGTTCAGGAATGACATAGAAGGAGGAGCACATGTCGTGCCATGCCCTTCGAAGACCATGTCTATCTAAATTGGTTTCTTAGGAGCCTTTTATCACCCATTGGAAAATATGTCGTGTCCCATTTTCCTCAGACATAGGAAGAAAATCTCCAAACCACTATGAGATATGACCTAATTTATGCGCGATCCTGTTATGTCTATGTGGTCATTCTAGACCTCCCCCGTCCTAGAGGTGCCAATGCACCGGGGGAATCGCATGCCACTGACGGTATTGTTGGAGCCCTTTCACACCCTTCTCCATATACTTAGCAATGTTATGGCTATCCACAAGGGGCACTAGTTCGTCCAACACTTATGCCCTTCCTACTAGCAACATGTTTTCAGGGCCAACCAATGCTCAACCTGTCTACCAAACCATTGCTCCTCCTTATGCACAGCCGAGCGCTCTAGCCCCTCAAGAATTAGCACCACAACCTCCCATGCATCCTTATCCCTGGCAGCTAGCACCCGCTCAGGGGCAAGTGTTTACACACCAGAATGTGACCAATCCCCAAAATTCGAAGAAAAATCATAAGGGGAAAGGTAACAAGGGTAACTAGGGTAATCAACCTAGTGAACTCCAGGGGAACCAACCTAACACCAACAACTAGCAATAGGGCAGTCAGCCCAAGCATAACAAGGCTATTCGTATGAATAAGCCTTGTGCATGTTGTGGTGTACATGTCCATTATACACATGAGTGTCCTCTCTTACCCTTGATGCACCAAATGTGGGAAGCTCAAGCAACTTGTAGAGGTCAACAATTGCCTCAAAATCCTATGCCATCTCAACCAGTAGTGCTTACAAATCCTTTCCCTCAGTAAGGATTTGTTACTGATCAACCTCATCTAGGTCAAGTAGCCCATCCCCTCCAACCTTCTAGTCCTGGTGAGTACCAGATCCTCATGATGAATTCTGATGGGGTTAATCTCTCTGATATTAACCTGCAAACTCAGTCATGTCAATATGACAAGCAATTGACTTTGTCCACCACTGAGTCCAAAAAAAAGCATCTATTGAGCCTCTTAAGACACTAAATGGCCTATTATAGATTCCTCAACTGAAAGTTGAGTCAATCCCTAAGATCCCCAAAGGTTCATTACATTGTAATGCAGCTTCTAACCGAGATGCCCATACATACAATATAGTAGACGACTTGGTGCACTCGCTTGCCACCATGTCAACATTGGAGGTACTCTAGTTGTGTCCACCTCAAAATAAATCTCTACTAACTGCTTTGGGCACAGTAGATCCTTCTTATGATCATTTGATTGTCTTCCCTATTGATACATCAGAACATCCCCAATTATCTTAATTTGTTTCTTTCTAGGTGCCAGTCTGAGTCTGTGATGCCATCATCTTTTGATGCATTGTCGATGAAGGTGCATCCATCTGTGTGATTTCTGTTGCCATTTGGAAACAACTTAAGTGACCTAAGTTGTCCCCATCTAGCATCACTTTGCATGCTTGGGACGGACACTCCTCCCTGTCTCTTGGCATGTACCACAACTATCCAGTGACTCTTGCAGGCAAGACTATCCATGTAGACATCGAGGTTATCGATGCCCCTTTAGATTACAACATTATCCTGGGTCGTAGTTACACATATGCCATGCCAACCGTCACATCTACGGTTTTCCACAAGATGTTCTTCCCCCATGAAGGGAAGATCATTTCCATTGATTAGCTGACTTACTACAAGCCAACATCCATAACCTC
>Ga0068628_1001285_pt1 | contig 10266 bp, 6 predicted proteins | sample InSIn2gowninarea_FD_77431 | JGI IMG/M metagenome (GOLD analysis project Ga0068628, IMG submission 77431) | Clean room microbial communities from NASA Spacecraft Assembly Facility at Jet Propulsion Laboratory, Pasadena, California, USA -... ... | reverse complement strand
TAGTTAACTGAGGTGACATGGCACTTGTCACTCAGTTAACTCAGTTATTTCAAATTGGGGAAGCTTGAGTTTAGTTCAATATGATTGATTGCTAATTTGTAGAAATCTATTTAAGTTAATTTGATTTATTGTCAGTTAAACTAGTTCTAACTGTCAAAAGAACTAATGGAGGTCAAGTTGTGGAAGTGGAACTTCAATCACACTCAGTGATCAACTAGTTAACTGATCAATCAACCCAAAATAATTGTTGCATGCAAAGAATTCAAGTCATCGAGTCGAGACGAATATTTCAAGGTAGTGTATTATCAGTTGTAGCATATTCCAATGTGTACAGGTGGTGCATGTAGTCAGAGGAAGGACCTAGAGGATTTGTGCAATTCAATAGAGGAAATTTCCTAACTAATAGGGGCTAATTTCCTCATGGAACATCGCAAGGAAATAGGAGCTTGGAGGGCTTGAAAATTGGCTAAGTGTTGGTGGGAGTTAGTCTGTTAGGTAGAGCGATAGACTATACACTTGCAGGGTGTGCTCAAGCTTGAGCAAGCATATGTATTTCATCTCTATTCTCTGATTAATGAAATACATATAGGAAGGGGTTTTGAACAATTGTTTTCCCTTAGATAAATCTTTGTGGAGGTGTGATGTTTCCTTTTGCATGTCTATGGTTTCTGTTCTAGATGGTGAATTAACTTTTGTAGATTAGTAGAGTGGCCCCAAGTCTCGTGATTTAATAAATTTCATGAACAATTTCGAATCTACACATTAATTTCTACATTTATGGTAATAAAATTTATATATAAGGATATAAAATAATTTGACTTTCATAAATACGTATAAATCTAAAATAATAGGAATGAAAAATATATAAATGTCATCAAATTTTCACTTGATAAGCAAATTAAATTTGAAATTCCAGGTGTGACACCAAGTAATAATTCCAAAGATCATCAATATCCTGCCATTACCAAGAAGAAGATTTGATACTCCATCAAATTGTCTCTATGCCTGAGAGTAGGATAGGAATTTCAAATCTGAAACACTTTGACAATATTTACAATTCTAATGCATGTTTTGATCATTTTAAGAAAGAAGGTTGATAGGTAGGGAACTTTTTTTATTATATTTAATGCATAAATCACCTAATGACAAGAAATTTGCCCATCAAGTTCCATCCTTATGGGTTTGATCCCCCTAAAGAATATTTTATATTATTGTATTCCATAAGTCAAACTCTACACGCATTAAATCTCATTTTCTCTGCCCACCCTTCCAATCAGACATTAAAGTTGACTAGTTTAAGCTGAACGCTTGTTGGCCCTTCCAATTAGACATTAAAGTTGACTTGTTTAAGCTGAATGCTTGTTGGCATGTGGGGCACTGACAAAACAGTGCACGTGCTAGCCATTGATTTTCTGGCATCACATCAATACTAGGAATCACGGATGGAATTTGACGAGAATATTTCCCATCACAAGTTGATTGCCAAAAGTCCCCCCTACTTGTAAATATTTTGTGTTAAAGTGATTAAAACATACATTAGAGTTGCAAAAACCATCAAATTTGAAATTCTTATCATGTTGGGAATATACCTAATGGTATTCCCGTAAGAGTGCCCACTACTAGGGATTATGACCGTTTGATTTCACTTTAATTTTTGCATGAAAGAACATGATAAAGCAAAGATATACTAACCCTAATTGGGGAGAAAACATGAAATTTCAAATTTATTTTTCTTGTCTAGTAGAAATTTGATGATGGTCATTCATTTTTCATGCCTATCTCTTTACGTTTTATATATGGATTAGTGAAAGTTAGGTAGGTTGGCAAGTAGTTATCCTTAGAAGGAGAATCTTCTACTAACAACTAAAAATTATTTATGAAATTTATGTCAACTATGTTCAACCAGAGAGTGCCACTAATCTTTCTTTGTGTTCCTTTTTGTTTCTAAGAATTTTGTGTCTATAGGAATTTCATTTCCATTTTGATGGACCAAAAAATGGTCACAAGAAATAAGTATTGCAACTAAACAACTTGTAAATCACTCATTAGAATTTAATTACTCATTAAAATTTAGATACTTAAATGTCAAATTTACAGTGTCAAAAATAATTTTTAACTTTAAAAAAATAGCCATCAAATAGGGTTAAAAAAATTAAAAAACTATTGTAGGCTTGATGGGAGCCTTATAGGCAACCAATATTCACTGTTCCATTGAGCCATTAACGATTGGGGTTGAATATACCCACAATTGAATTTAAGAAAATACATTATCCAACTATAAACATATACAAACCCACCCATTAATGGATAAATAACACTTAAATATTGGTGTTCAACCTTATCTACTATGCTAAATATATATCCACTCTAATGGTAGTAGGTACCACCAGGGGTTAAATTTGACGGGTTCTTCACATAACTTTCTATATTTACTTTTACCAGTTTTATTTAATTTTTATGAATTATATTGATAGTTACTTTTACATAAAAGAAAAAACCGAGTTCAAGTAAATGAAATTGAATATTAAAAACATTAAAGTAAAAAACAACTTGCCCAACATAAATTTTCAAGATTTAGTTTTTGGTTTTTTTTTTTTCAATAGAAAAAAAACATATTCCTTCATTTTCTATCAAAACAAAAACATATTACATTACCCAAAGTCTTTCTCATTACCAAAAACATTAGAAACTATACTTGACATTAAACTACAGTTGACATCATGTTTCTAAAGTTTGAAGAGGCAACTGAAATATCGATTGCCTATTTGATGCGACAAGATATTTGCTGCCATTATCTTGACTCTTTATATGCAATGTTATGCTCAGTCCGCCGAAACTATTCCAGTTGTCAATTTTATTATCAAAACCAAGATTTTGAAAAATCCCTCCATGGTAAAGAAAGAGGTGCAACAGGGTAACTAGCATTGCGAAACAAAATAAAATTAGTGGATACCTACAGTGAAACGCAAAGATTTAGCTTAAACCCAACTGGGAAAATCAACAATGGAGATTTAGCAGAAGAATATCAATACTAGGGAGAATCAAGAATAGAAATTGAGCATAAGAATACCAATACCAGTGTAAAGGCAAAACCCAACTGGGAAAATTAACAATGGAGATTGAGCAAAAGAATATCAATACTAGGGAAAATCAAGAACAGAGATTGAGCATAAGAATACCAATACCAGTGTAAAGGCAGAAGGTGCCTCTTTCATTTTAGAAGCAATATACTCCAACCTTAGACCCATATGTTTAATATATTTCCAAACTTTATAAAATTCATTAAATTTTGTGTTACAAAATATATAAAAAAAAACGTATAAACTTTTACCCTATGGAACAACCACTGTGTTTGTGCACATACTTAGCAGACCGTGAAATATCAAAATGTTACTAAACAATACCAACTTGGGTCCTAGAGTAATGCTTGGAGTAGGACATGCCATATCAACAAAATAATGACAACGAAACAACAACAATAGATCTAGATGTGAACAATGCATCAATGAATAATAGAGGTCAACAAGAGGTAACTAATCACTGTTATCACCTAGGCCTCAACAATCTCATGGAATCCCATTAAAAACATGCCACGACCACATGCCACACTGGGATATGGCTAGACACTTAGTTTGCACCTAGCCTAACTAGGTGGAGGAGTTGCCCCGAAAGTTATGGAAATTCCAGTCATATTTAGAGAAAATCCAGCAGGGATTTTTGTAAATCCAAGTTATAGTTGTTAAACTTCAAAATTTTCGCTGTCCCTAGATGTTTTTGATGGTGTTGAATCCATTTCCACCATCAAAAACACAATTCAAAAACTGCCTCTACAAGATTTTTTGAAATTTTTTTACTGAGATTCTGACCACTTTTGGCTGGGCAATTCCTCTGCCTCATTAGACAACTCCCTTAAATTGACTTAGCAATTTGGACTCTATGTAGTTTCCTTCAAATATAACATTGTCTAATCTAAAATTTTTAGAACTCCAATGTGATATCACTACATGTAAGAGTTATTTAAGAAATATGATAAGACAAGTATCTAGTCATTTTCGAGAGTAATTGAGAGGGCACCCATCACTCTTCAAGTGGTGCACAGTAAAGCATTTAAATAAAAATTATTTAAAAAAATACCACACCAAAGAGTCTGCTACACTAGATATCTTGTTCCACCCTTCCATAAATAAAGAGATATAATTGCAAACTTCCGATTTTCTGATATGCGAGTGATTTTGACATTTTCCTAAATTATTCACAGTCAACTCTGAAGTCTTTATTTTAAATTGGAGTTGTCTATGGAGGAATTTTTTGGACGACCAAAAGTGGTTAGAATTCAGGTAAATTTTTTTCAAAAATTCTTGTAGTGGCAGTGTCTGAATCGTGTTTTTGATTGTAGAAATGAATTCAGCATTATCAAAAACCTCTATGACACCTAAAATTTTGAAGTTTAACACCATAACTTGGATTGACAAAAATCCTTACCAGATTTTCTCCAACTCCTCCGCCTCTTAGATTATGCGTTTTAAATTTCGCTGTATTTCAGCGTTAACAATGAAAAAAAGGGGCATACTGGCGTCAATTTTAAAGCCTGGGTACCACCAGATTTCTTTTTTGGTTGTTGGGGTGTAATCAATGACCAAACTTGCATCGGTCTATAAGACGTGCTTCTATTCGAGCAGACTTCCATGAAGAAACACGGACCGGTCAGACACGGGCTGGGGAGTCGACATTCAATGAATACATTATTTTCTTCTTTTCGTGCACACTAATTAGGCGAGCGCTATTTCGTATCCTATAGAAACATTATTGCGGCCTGACATGGTGCCGCTATAACACATTACAACACGCCGCGCGGTGATGAGAGAGAAAAAAAAAGCGCGGCGTGTTGTAATGTGTTATAGCGGCCCCATGTCAGGCCGCATTAATGTTTCTATAGGATACGAAATAGCGCTCGCCCACTAATTATGGGCACAGGGCAGGCTACCGGACAGGAACAGTGAGGTACTCAGGTACGTACTCGATGCAGGGTTTCTGTCTTCCGTTATTTGACCTCAAATAGAGGGAAGAAATGCCGTATGCGGAGCTCTCGTGCGCCGCCTAAAACTACAAAACAGAGAACATTTTCACATGATTGAAATAATGTTGGTGGTTATAGAATGTGATTTGAGGAATCTTATGTATATTATACCATTCTTTCTTACAAATAATATTCTCATTAAGTCTCTTGTTCTTTACATTTCTAGCAATAAGTGGTATGCCATGGACCTTTGACATGATTGTGTTTACTATGAGTGAATTCAATACAAATTCCCTAATACCATTTTTATTTATTTGTCTCATACCCCTTCTAGCACCTACAGTAGTCTTCCTATCCACATGTTGAAGACAATATTTTATACAACATACATTTGTTGCGAAAAGTCAAATTTCTTTCTCTTCATCTATTTTTGTTTGACATTTTGCAAATTTTTTTGTAGCCATAACTCATTTAATCCTTACATATGGCCTTGTTACATGCATATCAATTAAGTTTATATATTTTTCATTATAAATATACCCATCCCATTTGTTTAAGGGATTTGTGTCCTCTATAACATCCCATATCACCATTTCCTTGGGTGGCTCCTTGAACTTTTCCTTGACACTTAATATCACACCTTTGTTGTCCACCAACTTATTTATTGGCCATGTAACCAAACAATGTATATACTTATCCCCAATTCTGCATATCTCACAATTTCCATCTATCTCTTCCAAAAAAACACCAAATTCAATTTCATCTAGTGTTTTACCCTCAACAATGTCATCTTCATAGATATTAACTAGCATTCCTTTGACAATGCACATTCTTGTTCCCATGCATTCATGTGTAAGAAAAAAATTTGTACGTATCAATCTAACCCTATCTTGGGGAATATTTGTGGCATGATAATGACAGTGAGGCTCCAAATATGATTTTGGCCAAATCTCATAAGATTCCAATGCACCTCCTAGTGTATGCTCAAATCCTGTTGGATGTGGTAGAGGAGCATCATGTTTTGACACCTTCTCAATTTTAACCACTATGCATCCTTTCTTTACCATCACTCCATGTTGCAAAATATTTACCTTGTCTCCAATAGAAAATGTAGAAGAAACATTTGCACCTATAAACGAATGTAAATAAGGTTGGTATACTCAAAAAAACATTTACTATACTATCAATAATATTTAACACATGCTTCAATAATTTTATTTACCTATGTTGTGTCTCAAATCCATGATCTTCCATGGATGTATGTCCCCTTTATTAACATTCTCATCAATCAAATGTGTTTGAGTGACATCAATTATCAAAATTGTAACATAACCTACATTAACCCTTTCTCGCACATAATAAGTTCTAGACTCTGCAGCTTCGACCCTTCCTAGACCAATGACTTGATAATTAATAAGGAGATAAACATAGCCTCATTTTTCCAAAATTATATTTTCCATTGTAGATTGTATGAATTCTATAACAACAATGAAATCGTAACTTGTAATTAAAACGTTGAACCATGTAAAGTGTGACTTTATATTTTCGCAAAAACACACAACTTACGAAAAAGTGATATAGATGCAATTATTTAAATAGTATGGTAGTCATATTGTATATAATGAAACATTTTTTCCCACCATCTAGTGCCTACCACCAAAAATTACTTTACAAAGAAATTACACAAAAAATATATATGAAGACCAGGAAATTAGAGATGTAGATAGTATCATAGAATGGAAAATATCAACTCATATCAAACCACCAAGTTCTTATTTAAATTTAGAAATGACACTTGTAGTCTCGATGCATGTGTATGAATAATGATCATAAGAATTTTGTAGAAGTTGAAGAACCAAAACATGGTCCTTTGGAAAATATAAGAAATTCCAAGATCGATGCTACATTAGATGTCTAAAATCCCCATGAGAAGGAGAAATTATATTTATATTTCACTTAGTGAAGATTTTTGATGTTATAATTTGATAATCGAAAAGCCAAACTAGAGGTTTTCTTCCAAATAAAAGTTTTGTTAATGTAAATACTAGATAATTCTCCTTTTTTAAAAGCAAAGAAATTGCATTGGAAGAAAAATGTAGTATACCTCAATAATACATTTATTCATAAACTTCAAAATTATACAAAGATAACATTATTCTCCATCTTTCAAATAATTATGATTGGATTATTGTGTTGTGCCAAAAGGAAAGCTAGACCATTATTTTTCCTTCCAACTCAAGCACAAATGTAGTGCCAACAAGAGCATATATTTATATACACTTGTTTTGAACCATCATTGATCTTCATAAATTGTTCCAAATTCAATAAAAGGGTACATCAAAAGCTATAACTCTAACCATTGTGATTATTGAGACAACGTCACTTCTAGAGCATTGGTTGCATAAGTGTGACGATGTCTAGAAGAAAGTTAGTAATTACTAGGTATCCTTCTTTCATAGTCACAAATGCACTGCCAAGAACAATATCAGAGCACTAACCTTGGTGAGGGTGAAATCTTGATAGTTTTTGTTTTGGCACAAGAACAAAGAAATCTAGTGCATTCTATAATTCCTTCTAACACAAATACAAGAACAATTCCAACAATAATTTTGCATTGCGAAAAAAAAATTAACGCATGCAAGATTTACTTCTATCACGAACACAAACAAATTTTCAACAATAACATTGCAAGATGAAGGAAATTTAACACATTCTAACCTTCCTTGTAGCATAACGACAAACATATTTCTAATAACAACATTGCATTATGAAGGAAAGAGAATTTGTGCTAGCTTTCCTTCTATCACAAGTAGAAGCCCATTTCGAACAACAACATTAAACCTCAAATGAAATCTAACAATCAATATTATTCCTTCTACTACAAACATAAGCATATTGCTAGAAGCAACATTGCACGGTCAAATAAATCTGGCACATGCTAGATTTCCTTCTAGCACAAACACAAACACATATCCAATAATAATATTCTAAGGCAAATGAAATCCACCACATGCTAAATTTCCTTCTGACATAAATAGAAGCATATTACTTACAAAACCATTGCAAAGTAAAAGAAATCTTACACATTCTATAGTTTTTTCTAGCACAAACATAATCACATTGCCAAAAACAACATTGCAAGCTGGAATATATCTAGCATACACTTGATTTAATTCTAGCACAAACACAAGCACATTCTAACAATAACATTGTAGGGAAAACGAAACCCAACGCATGATAGAATTAATTCTAGCACAAACACATGTACATTTCCAACAATATTATATTGACAAAGAAATCCAATGCAGGTTATATTTCATTCTAGCACAAATACAAACACATTGCCAACAACAATATTGCATTGCAAAAGAAATATATTGCATATTATATTTTATTTTAGTACAAACAAAAGCACGTTTCTAACACCAATATTGCATTGCAAAATAAATTTAGTGCATGTTAGAATTCCTTCCACCATACACAAACATATTTCCAACATCAATATTGTAGGGTAAAAGAAATCTATCTCAGGCTAGATTTTCTTCTATCACAAACATAAGCATATTTCCAATAACAATATTGCAAGGTGAATTATATCTAACATGCTATTTGTACTTATATCTCAAACACAAACATGTTACCAATAAAAACATTGCAAGGTGAATTAAATCTAACACATGCTATATTTCCTTCTCTTGCAAACACAAGCACATAACAATTGTAGGGTGGAAGAAACATACTGCATATTAGATTTACTTCTAGCACAAAAAAGCATATTTCTAGAAACACCTTTGCAAGACAAAAGAAATCCAATGTGTGGTAGATTTCCTTCTAGCACAAACACAAACACATAACATTGTAGGGCTAAAGAATCTAGCATGTGCTAGATTTTTTTATAGCATAAACACAAACATATTACCAACAACATTCTAGGGCAAAGGAAATCTATCACATGCTAATTTCCTTTTAGCACAATCACAAGCACATTGCCCATAGCATCATTTTAAGGTTAAGGAAATACGATGCATACTAGTTTTCCTTCTAACACAAACTATTGAATTGTCAACAACAACATTGCAATGTGAAAGAAATCAAGTGCACACTAGATTTCCTTCTAACACATATACAACCACATTGTCAATAAACTCATAGAAGGGTGAAAGAAATCTAATGTATGCTAGATTTCCTTCTAGCACAAACACAAACACATTATAACATTTCTAGATAAAAGAAATCTAGCACATGGTAACATTTACTTCTAGCACAAACAAAATAATATTGCCAACAACCACATTGTAGTGAAAAATAAATCTAGTCAATGTTAAATTTCTTCGAGCTAAAAGACAAGCACGTTGCCAATAACAATATTGCAAGGTGAATAAAATCTAACATGTGTTAGATTTATGCATTGCACAAACCCAAGCACACAACAAAATTGTAGGGTGAAAAAAATATAGTGTGTTAGATTTGCTTCCAGCATAAACAAAAGCATATTTCCAACAACAACATTGCACGGAAAGAGAAATCTAGAACAACTTCTATCACAAACACAATCACATTTCCAATAACAACATCATAAGGTAAAATAAATTTAACGCATGATAGCTTTACTTGTAGCACAAATACAAGCATACTACCAACAACAACATTTCATGCAAGAAGAAATCTAGTGCGTGCTATATTTCCTTCTAACAAAAACACAAGCACATTGCCAAGGTGAAGGAAATCTAACACATGCTAGATTTCCTTCTATAATGAAAAACTAAATTGAAAACAACAATATTTCATAGCAAAATAAATATAGCACAACTTGTAGCCCAAACACAAGCACATTTCCAATAACATTGCCAAGGTGAAGGAAATCTAACACTTGTTAGATTTCCTTCTATCACAAACAACCAAATTGACAACAACAATATTGCAGAGAAAAGGAAATCTAGCATAGTTTCTAGCCCAAACACAAGCACACATCTCCAATAAATACATTGAAAGGTGAAAGAAATTTAACGCATGTTAGCTTTACATGTGGCATGAATACAAGCATACTACCAAAAACAACATTGCATGCCAAAAGAAATCTAGTGCGTGCTATGTTTCCTTTTAACACAAACACAAGCACATTGCTAATAAGAACATTCCAAGGTGAAGGAACTCTAGCACATGTTGTCAATTTGGTTGTTTGTGATAGAAGGAAATCTAACAAGTGTTAGATTTCCTTCACCTTGGCAATGTTATTGGAAATGTGCTTG
>Ga0068628_1001284_pt1 | contig 10267 bp, 11 predicted proteins | sample InSIn2gowninarea_FD_77431 | JGI IMG/M metagenome (GOLD analysis project Ga0068628, IMG submission 77431) | Clean room microbial communities from NASA Spacecraft Assembly Facility at Jet Propulsion Laboratory, Pasadena, California, USA -... ... | reverse complement strand
TGAATGCTTCGGAGCGCTGAACGCAAAGCTCACAGAATCAAAATCAAATTCATGACAATGTTATGTGCATGCAGCACTTCGACTCCTCTAGGCTCCAGTAAGAAAAATGGAGAATCAAAATCTGACCCAGGGTCAGCCTCCTCACTACCATCCCTCCAGCCTGAGACATGGGCCGGGTATGTTTCAGCCGCGCCCTTTTCCCCAGCTGAGTCTAAGACCCTTGTCAGTCGCCTCATTTGACTGTCTCCGTAAGGCTCTTGACACCCTCAATACGGCAGCGGTCTTTCTGCCAGACGTGCTCAAAGCCCTGGTCAGGTAGGCGCGGTCGTGGCCATGCATATGCTCGGCCAATGGACGTCGACGGCAATGTTTTCGCCCTCATTTCCCCTCAGGATACATTAGGCTGGCTTCACATTCAGCCTTCCTGTGCTCTACTTCAGGCATTACGAGGAAAATGTGTCGCTGACGGAACAACGGAACAATCATTACGAGGCGTATCCGCAATCCTCACAGCCTTACCGTTGAGTACAGGCAACGGAGCCTCGAACGCGCCCACGCCCAAGTTGTCCAAGAATGGTACTCGTGGTGAGGCTGTGAATACCCTTTAGATTCTGAGCCTCAGCCGCATAAGTCCCTGATACTCCTGATACTCCCCGGAAAATTTGTCCAGGTACTCTACTTTTACATCTGTCGAAGAAATGGATGTACCAATGGTCAGAGTCGACAGTTCAGCCTGCGAGCCATCGACTGTCGAGAGATCAGGACTCAATGGAGCGGCTTCGGGCACTACAAGCTGTGTGCAACCCTAAGAAAAAGGCCCGCCCTCGAGCTTTCGAACGTTAACGGATGAACTAGCCCAAACTCCGCAAAATTACGCTCTTCGAATCAAACAGCATGCCGAGCGCACCGCCAACCTTGACATTCACTCCGGTGTCAATTATCGGGGTCTCGCCGGTTTCCTAAATCGACCTTTTGCTGAAGATCACCGCGATGCCACGGTCGACGTGACCAACCCAGCAGAACCGCCGTTGGTGTGTGTCAAAAGTCTGGTAGAAGGAGGAAGGCAGACTGCGAGATCGTATCATGCAGTCTCGGATTGCGCTACGTTCGAACAAGACCCACCGTCGCTGGTCAACAAAGCCGCGCATCTCGTATGGCTTCAAGGGTATCCGGCGCCGGAATGGATCAATGCCATTGGGGCTCAGTACCGGGTTGATCCCGAGTTCTTTCGAAGGCACCTAATTTTCCTGCAGTCTAAGGACAACCACGACTTCGCTGCGATGCCATCCTCTGCTCAGAGAATGCTCACGTTGCGGCTGACGACAATCTGCCACACGCAATTTGCTTTGCGCCAGACGGCGATCGAAGCAGCGCGCAACGAAGCGACCAACGCCGTGCGCCAGCATCAGCAAAGATTGCGAACCGGTGACTCTGTCGTGCGCAAGTATTCGGTCCTCGACAACACAATCTTCACGATCGACCAGGAACTGGCCTTCTATGTGGAACGAAAGAAGCAACACAATGGCTGGATTGGTGCGTAAACCGTCATTAGACCTGCAGATAAGTGGATGTACTGACCTCGGAAGTTAGCAATCGTTTGCAGCGACTTGGGAAAAGACCTTACACAGGGACCTGGGGGGCTAAGTAGCCCATGGTTGGGCGAAGAACCCGCGTCGCCTCCCGCTTGTGAGCCCGTCATAATGCACGTCCCCAAACTTGCTCTTAAACATCCACACCAACACCGGTTCGTCAATGTCACTAGCAATGGCTCTCCGTTGATGTACCAAAATGCCAGTCTTCTCGCCGACACGATCGACCTTCAGTCAGGCGGCGACGACATATACTTGGACGTCCGGGAAGCATTGCACGACGTCTTCACCCTGATTGCGGCCGCTGAAAGCCAGTTTTTGACCATGGTTCAGGGCTTGGTCGATCGAGAAATTCAGCTCCAGTCTTCAGGAAAACAGACTGAATGGACATTGTCGAATCTGCGGTATTTCAAATCCAGCATCGATGACCACATCGTCAACCTCGAGAACACCCTAGATTTCCTCCGACATCCGGATGTTCCCAAGTGGGCGCCGCATACCCGATCTCCCAGAGCCTTGTCGCGAGAGGGGACCCCAGCCGGCCAAGCCCAGCATAGCCGGTACCGGTCGCCACAAGGCGAAGCTTTCGCTGAGTACTCCCGCCTGTCATCCCTTGGAGACGACTATACTCGGCTCTTGCAACGCGCCACGAAATTGTCCAATCGATGCGTCGAAAATACCACCATTTTGATGAACATGGCGATGCTGGAAGAATCGAAGAAGGCGATCGTGCAGGCTGATGGGCTGACCAGATTGACGCTGTTGGCGTTCTTCTTTCTACCGCTGTCGCTGGCCACTTCTTTCTTCGGCATGAACTTTCGAGAGCTTGGGACAGGCAGTATGCACATGTGGGTTTTCTTCGTTGTTGCGGTGCCGTTCCTCCTATTTTCGACCCTCCTCTGTTTCTGGGGTGCGGTTCTCCCAAATTTCCGGGGACGAATGCAATGGGCATGGAAGATGTTTACATCTGGAGCCCGCTAAAATCAAATCAGTCTCACTTGTACAGATATCTGAGATATCAACTTGACTCTGCATCTTCATTCATTCATCTCTATCAGCCGCCTCAAGTAACTGTCGTGCAGCAGAGAACCCGACTATACCATAGCCGTACAAGATAACCCGAAAGTCGTGACCTGATCTGAAACCAGGGTAGGACACAGATGATAATGCTCTGTGACAAGTTCCCTCCAAGCCTCCCCATCATCCACTAGCAGTGCACAGGAAACTCTCCATTGCATCGTTCCACCCGTTCTCCTGTGTGAAGTCACCGACTCCGGGATAACCAATAGTTCCAAGCACATAACTAGCACCGATACCCGCAGCACAATTTTGATTACTGAGTTGACGTTCGTGTAAGTTAACCGTGTTTGCTGCAACTTTTAGAGCAAGGCTATACGTACTTGTACATGGTGCAGCTGGTGCCTTGGTCAACACCCATGGCAGAAACACTCGCGAACCTGCGACAATAGTGAGCTACTGAGCACGCTCCTGGATGGAGACAAGCAGGTTCCACAAACCATGGAGCGTCCAACGAAATACACTGGCCCAGTGGTTGAACGGCATAGGAGCACCTGCCCCAGCCTGCATCCTGGCAAAGAAGAATCTGGTCGTCTTCATCAGCGCCATAACCGACTATGAGGTCAGGGACATACTCCTCCTGGTTGACCTCTCTTCTCCAGGCTATCCCCACTGAAACCCGCAGCGATAGCACGTGCCTCTGCATTGGTGATAGGCGTGAAAGGGCTGCTGTGGTCAAGAGCAGTTGGATAAGTCATGGCCACTGGGACAAAGCCGAGGATCATGCCAAAGGAATGCATCATGTCAAGAAGTGATAGCCTGGGTCGCGCTGAAGGTTTGAGTTGGACCTGGACATACGATCGATGATGGACACCTTATATATGGGTTTTTGATCCTCGTAATGAATTCTGAGTTCAGTGTCATTCAGGATCGCACCCAAGTCGATAGTCGAATGAGGATATGAGTCCCTTGCGCACGAGTCGGTCTGTTCGACATGGCATTCGTGCATCTGCCCATGAATCGAGTACAATATCAGTCAGACGGCGCCGCCCGGCTGATACGACATGACACGTAGAAAGGTAGGGTGGTAGCCCGTCTCAAAGGCCAATGGTTGTTCCATGTTGGGCAGCACGAGTCTTTGTACGTGAAAGACTCGGGCATCAATATCTTGAGTCTTACAATCGTGCAAGCTGAATCCATTGTCACGCCGAGTTCTCCCAGTAACCGGTGTGCGGTGAAGCTGAATTGGCAACACTCGAAGCAGTCAATTCAAACGCCTGAGATAGAAGGAGGTGTTGTGTACATGCCGTTCTGAGTAGCACGTCATCGGCAAAAAGGTCTTGGCAAGTCTGAAGGTACCTGACCTTGCTCTACTCTAGAGACTACTTGAAGCTCACCTGTCTAGCTCAGCTCGATCTGCTTTGAGGTTTGTATCACACATCTGGGAGATGTTTACCGTCCACCACCAGCAAAATTGTGTCGCAACCCTGAAAACCTTACAAATTGCCATGGCCTCAAATGTGATCACGGCTAATGCTATGTTCTAAATCTGCGTTGAGCAGCCAGTCCAGCTGATTTTCTTGCTCTGTCAGGATTTGTCTGAATCGCTGTGGGAGGTCAGATAAATAAATACCCGCCAGTTTCTGATGTCTATGTCGCTCCGGCTCAAAACTCGGACGACCAGAGAGTTACAATGAAGGAGGATATCTCTTCCATTGGCGGCGACAACCGCATCTGACTCCTGTATCTAAGCAGCCGCCAACCCAGAGAATTGCGCCAGAACTACCATCGCCACATGATCAGTGAGCCCAGCAGTCCTCATTGCATTGTTATGCCGTTTTCTTCGCCATCAAAGTTTCACAAGCAAATCAGCCCAGCTCGAGGTGATGCACTGCGCAATATGGATGCCCGAATTTCCGTGCTGCGGCTTACCTGGCCCACATGGCAACCACTTTGTCAAAGTCTACTTCATCCAGAGATGCTCCATACACACTAAGCTTACCTCCTTCAACGACCTCCTTGTACAAGACTTCAGCTCGTGATTGAAGCCCCGCAGTCACGGTCACAGAGTCGCCTATCAATTCGTGCATTTTGGCCTGCAGGTGCAGGATTCGCGCACATTCTCCCTTGTATGCGACTCGATCCTGAAACACCATGAGCGCCTCTTTGTAGTGCCAACTCCAGAGAAATGTTAGTTCTTTCGCGGCCCTTCGGTGCTGAATCAAACTTACTCTGCGTCCGAAAATTGTCGTCAAATAAGAGAAGGCATATCTTGGTGGAAGCAGCCGGCAGCTCATGTTGGGATTGAAACTTGAAGGCCATCTCCGTAGCCGACAAACTGAAACACAGCTTCCACTCACAACCTCGAATCAACGCGCTATAGAAAACATGTCGGAGGACAAACGCATACAAGCATGGAGAGCCTTCTGGTCGCCTTCCGCCATTCCTGAGAGCCCCGGGGACGCAAGGCCAGAGATTCCTTTCGAAGAGGGCAAGACTGTGATCATTTCGGACTCTGGCGGATTCACCCCGAAAACATATCACCAGCTATACAAGGCCAACCATGCTGCCAATACAACTGAGGTGAAGCAAGTGCTCATCCTTACGAAGTGAGTCCCCAGCCACACCTGGTTACACCCGCTAATTCCTCAAGGGATCAATCTGGCAAATATGTCGCATCGTTTGAGTAAAGGGAATGGTTCTAGGTTTCTCACATCCCACTCGTTGCTATTGGAGAATGTTGTCAAATACCGTGAAGTAGTTAATGCATTGGGTTTTGTCCTCTACCAACACTGGGAACCTGGCAGTTGATGCCGTCTGACAGATGTCAATGGGAAAACATTGGCTCGGACAGATTGTCTCGATCCAATGGTCCTTCAAGCCGGATGATCGTGCAGTGCGAGCACTCTGATTTCAATACTTTCTCTCCGGGCTGCACTTCCTGATGCTTGAGAGCACTGAAAAGAGCAGTGAGGAACTATGTGGAATGGTTAGCACTCTCGTACTCAGATTGCCGCATATGTACACATACCAGCGGCGAATTTTGGCTTATTCGTGTCCGTTGCCCTGAAAATAAGAAACTCCGAAGGTATCTGGTCCTTGATATAGTACCACTGTTGTCGATCACTGAAGTGTAGCTGAAGGTTCTCAGCCACCTTGTCGCGGAAGACAACATCGGCAACCTGAAGATCATCGTCATGCCCTACTGTTGACGAGTCGCACACACCAAGAGGCCAATCTCTTAGAGGACCATCTAAAGGTGCCCAAAGGCTGACATACCTCCGTCAGTAGTCTGGATGGGGCTCTGCAGGTGTGTAGCATACTTTAAGCCCTGAACCCGGTGTTTCCTCCATTTTTCTGTGTCATCTTTAGCGACAACATTGATTATCTCAATGATTTCTTTGTCAGTATAGTCTGGAAAGCCGTCAGATACCTCATTATATCACACCGTTCAACATACCAACATGTGCTTCAATTGCGGGCTGAGCATCTGTGTACTGTTTCCCTGTTGACAGCGGAAAATCCGGGGCGCGCCTCCGTAGCTTCACACATTCAGTACTGCCCCCATGGCAATATTGGCATCAATACCTTGTACTCGATGATGTGGATTGAATGTGCTCCGAGAAAGAGTCGAAGTGCCTCACGAACTTTGGGTAGAAGAACAGTCTGAACCTTTTCGGCGTCATCATAATCGTCGTGTTCCAGGGCGGTCTGAAGGTCTAGGACGCCTATCCCACTCTCTTCGTACGATGGAACACCGTTTCTCAGATTGCGGATGGTGATTCCGTCACGGGATTTGTGCTTCAAATTTGATGGAAAGCTGCCGTCTTCGAGGGGATAAGTGAACAAAAACGGTCTCTCGTGGTCGAAGCGAGCATTTCGCTCCATAAACCACAATGTGGCCGTTTCAACATCAGCCTCGACAACGCAATTCGAGATCTTTGCCATTGTCGAGAGATCGAGCTTGCCTAAGGTGGCTATCTCCTCTTCGTGGCTCTCGGATGGTGTAAGAGACGCCTGTGCCTGGAACCACCCACAAACAGCTTCGGTCACGAGTTTTCATTTTCAGCAGAGCCTCAACATGTTCACATCCCACGCTTTAGGTGCCGGTCTGGCATTGGGTTGACAGTGATCATGCCCCCCGTCGCACTCTAGCCAACGCGTACGTGCCATGCATTGATGATGAATTCAGCAGGCGATGCGACCGCTTATGGCTAGCTATGCGCACTGCCATGCACGTTGTGAGGCAGGATTGAAATTGATGGGGTTTGAGTGGATAGATATCGGGTAACGGCCGAGGTATGTCACACCGTCACATTAGTGATTGGCAATGGGCACCCAACCCTATCCGCAAGGTATTGTTACCCAACCGGCGAGCATATGTATGGTGACAATAAGAGGCGCAAAATACGGGAGCTTCACTGCCACCTGATTGCCGTGTTAGTGTAAACGGAGAAGATTTTCGAAACTAGAACTGCGGCGTGGGCATGGGTCTGATGGACGCCTTCCACACTTGAGCCGCGGGGTATTGCGAACCAAGTCCACCTTCCTTCATGGGACAGTGCTGGACGAGTGAAGCCTGCCGTATCAGCCTCACCAGCAGTTACGAACTTGGGTAGCATCATGCGACTATTAGTCAAGCACGACCTGTCACTAAAGCATCTTGGTGAATCTGGGACACTTACTTCACATTCACCTCAAGTTTTGTCGTTGCGCCGCCTGATTCGATCCCACCCGACGGAATGAAAAGATATGCTCTCTTCCTCATCCCGTGCGCGCTACTGCTTTACCTACGACTGCGGACAAATGCCAATAATCAGGACTTTGATTCTCCCAGGCAAGAAACAATGACTTTTCAAAGTGGCCACATGAGGTCGATCATCGAAGAATTCCGGCCGGGTTTGAAACCATTTGAAGCGGCCTATCGAGACATACACCAGCATCCAGAACTTGGCCGGCAGGAGAAACGGACTTCCGAAATAGCTGCATCTCATCTTCGTACGGCCGGCTATGTTACTACCACCAACATCGGAGGATATGGATTGACAGGAGTCCTGGTGAACGGCCCGGGACCTACGGTGTTGTTGCGAGCAGACATGGACGCGCTACCCATAAGAGAACGAACATCTTTGCCTTATGCCAGTACTGTTGAAACGATCGACACTGATGGCGAGAAAAAGCCTGTGATGCACGCCTGTGGTCATGATTCCCACGTGGCAGCTATGATGGGAGTGTCAACGCTTTTGGCCAATGCCAGAGAGAGATGGAGCGGTACGCTAATCATTCTATTCCAGCCTGACGAGGAACACGGCGCGGGGGCTCGGGCAATGCTAGACGACAAGCTGTACAGCAAAATCCCTAAACCAGACATTGTCCTGGGACAGCATCTTGCTCCCTTCAAGACAGGCGTCGTTCTTATTAGGTCAGGCGTCTTCATGGCGTCAGCCGACACTTTCAAAGTCACCATCTTCGGCCGGGGTTCACATGGCGCTCGACCACAAGACTCGATTGATCCGGTCGTCCTCGCAGCGTCTATAATCCTTCGATTGCAGACTGTAGTTGCGAGAGAAATTGGCCCGGAGGACGTTGCCTCGGTTACGTGTGCCAGCATTCATGGAGGAAAAGCACATAACGTGATACCGGATGAAGTTGAGATTATCCTCAACATCAGGACCTTTGAACCTTCTGTACGCGAAAAGGTCCTTGCAGCGGTCAAACGCATCATCAGAGGCGAAGCTATAGCCTCCGGTGTCGTGAAGGAGCCGGATGTCGATCTGATAGTGAGCTACCCATTAACAGTCAATGATCCTCCAGCGACACAAAAGCTTACTGAGGTCTTCACATCATACTTCGACAACAATCGCACGTGGGAAGCACCTCGTCACACAGCTAGCGAGGACTTCTCTCTTTTGGCGTCATCGATCAAGGTTCCGTCCATATTCTGGAATTTCGGCGGGGTCGATCCAGAGAAGTGGGAGCAATACGAAAGGACGAGAGATCCAAAGTTAATCCCGAACTCTCATCAGGACAATTATGCACCGGTCATTGAACCGACCTTGAAGACAGGCATCGACGCGATGAGTCTGGCGGCATTGACATTCTTGAAAACTGATGCTGATGACGGCGGTTAGGGAGATATGTGCGCGTAGGACGCAGATGGTCAAGGGACGGAAAGTCACCCTGAATGTCAAGGAGCGAGACGAGGAAAAACTTCTCTAGTCTCAAGGACAAAACAGGCATCACATTTTCAATAGCAGAATGCAAGAAGACCAAATGCAATGCATTTGACTGCCAGCAATGACAAGAATCCATCATACTATCTGTACATGTCAGACGCTGTAAACTATTCCACAAACAAAAACAAACCATGCTGAATTTGGTACACAAAACACAAAAATTGCACAGTGCCGGTCAATGCTCATGCAGTCACCCCGCGATGAGACCTGACGAAGCCACTGGACTGTTCAAGACCTCGCCGCCACAATTTACAGACAGATCTGGACAATATGAGCAGACTCTCCGCTTAGCCTTGTCACCATTATTCCTCACACGGTGCAAGGGAAGTCGCTGGCTCTCAGACGCGGCACCACATCTTCCGGAAGGTCGACCACAGAATGTGACGACGGTGCTTGAGGTTGTTCGTTGCCCAATAAGATCCGGATCGATGTTGACAGTGCGTAGTGAATCGACCGGAGTCGAAGGTGTGCAACAAACTCCGCGGACGACCACCAGACTGAAACCATTGATGGGAACGGACCGATATTCAGCGCAGAAAGGGCGAGATTGGTAGGTTAAATTTCTCTCGCTCAAGCAGACGTGGACAAGGTAGGCCAAGCGGAGTTCGTAGTAGGGACAGTAGTCGTTGTGGTGTTGTTCCAGTCAGCCCACTGTTCAGATGTCGTGGTAGGCGAGGGGGTGGTGGTGGTAGTCGCTGTCGTTGTCGTGCTGGTAGTCCAGTCATTCCAGTTATAAGGATCGGTGCTGAATGTGACTGTTGCAATCAAGGCTGTGACGGTGGTGGTGTCGGAGACAGTGGCAGTGATGGTCTCGGTCGTCGTAGGTCCAGTTGCTGTCACTGTGTTGGTCTTGTAAACGTAGCGGATGACCGTGGTGTTCACAGTGGCCGTGGCAGTGGCGGTGATTGTCTGGGGTTTGCAGGTAGTGGTTGTGCTCGTGGTGGTCCAATCGTCCCAGACCTCGGTCGTGGTGGTGGTAGTAGTCGTGGTCGATGTCGTTGTTGTCCAATCGTTCCACACCTCCGGAGTAGTAGTGGTAGTAGTGGTGGTCTTCTTGGGAGTGGTGGTGGTAGTAGACGAGGTTGTGGTTGCCCAGTCGTTCCACACCTCCGGAGTAGTAGTGGTAGTAGTGGTGGTCTTCTTGGGAGTGGTAGTGGTAGTGGTGGTAGCCATGGTGGTGGCCGTCGAGGTCCACTCAGCCCAAACCTCAGGAGTGGTGGTGGTGGTGGTGGTCGATGAGGTGCTAGTCCAGTCGTTCCACACCTCCGGAGTAGTTGTGGTGGTAGCGGTAGTGGTGGTGGTGGTGGTCGAAGTAGTCGTCTTCCAATCAGCCCAAACCTCAGGAGTGGTGGTGGTAGTCGTAGTAGCCTTGGTGGTGGTCGTTGAGGTCCACTCAGCCCAAACCTCAGGAGTGGTGGTGGTAGT
>Ga0068628_1001283_pt1 | contig 10269 bp, 12 predicted proteins | sample InSIn2gowninarea_FD_77431 | JGI IMG/M metagenome (GOLD analysis project Ga0068628, IMG submission 77431) | Clean room microbial communities from NASA Spacecraft Assembly Facility at Jet Propulsion Laboratory, Pasadena, California, USA -... ... | reverse complement strand
ATTTAAGAAGCTATGCTAGGCAGAAATGTTAAATCAACATAAAACAAATGCTACTATCTAATTTGCAGAATTGAGGAGCATCAAACAATACTAATGTGCAAGTAAAGGGACTAAACTAAATCTGTTGTTGCTTTTTTGGTGTTTTTATGCAAAATCAAGTATGCAAACTAATTGTTCTTGTGGATGTGGCAGGTGGATTAAGGGTGTTTGAGGATGGCTAGAAGGTTTATGAAGTGGTTGGATGGTGTGGAGGGTCCCTAGGAGGCTTTCGGGGACTTCCTAGAGGTTTTCCATCAATTCAGCCTCAAAATAGGTTATTTCAGGAAAACCTACATGATGTACTAGAAACCTATAGGATGGTCCTGTAGGAATTACAGGAAACCTACAGGATACAACCGAGAGCTAAATGTGAGGTGTTGGAGGTGATGGGAGGCTTAGGAAAGGTGTGTGATGGGTGGAAGGAGTGTTAGAAGGTCTAGGATCACTCAGGAGTCAATATCCATGATGATATATGGCTAGATTCGCTCAATGTGTTTGGGAGAATTTCAATGAAAAATGATGAAAAACTAGTGAAGGTGAGGTGAAAACAAGGGATGGCTAAGGTGGATGAAGTGGAAGGTGGCTACTGGCTATGAAGTCTTAGTCTCCTCCTGAATCACCTGCTCTGCATAAAACATGTGTGTCTTCCAAAAAGCTATGCAACAAGATACATTTTCATAAACTAGAAAAGCAGAACTAATGAATCAACTGCCCATCCTATGCATTAAGAAAGTTGTTGAAAGGAATGAAAGCATGAGTGAGATCTACTACAGAAATAGAGATGATAAAGATTACAATGCAATCTACCTTGCAAAATTAACCAAATGCTAAATTAAAGACAACAAACTCTAAAGCTCGTAAAAGAACTAGAAATCTGTGTTTTTGGGGCTGCTTAAGGGTCCCTTCCTCAAGTCATGGTCCTAGAGGGAGGAAGTGAGGCTGATACACCTACCAACAACCTTGTGGTGATCCTTTTTCTCTTTGTTAACCTGCTACTTGAAATAAGGCACAAATGGAAGCAAACTATTAAACCACCAATCTGATCTGCACTACTTGTAATGGAAATGCATCTAAAAAGCAAATTGACAATGAAGCTATGAATCTAAACTAAACATACATGTACAATAAAGAGGAGCCTTGGCTGCTAGGCTTGGGCCCTAACCCAAGAGCTTCAGCCCTCTAAGTTAACTCAGTGCTAGATCAAAACAAAACTCATTCTTATTACCAAAACAACAAATTACATCAATAGAACTGTCACAAGTTTTGCAGCTCGAAAATAGAATAGAGTTTTACAATAAAAAATCTGAATCCTACTAAGGTCCTAGGCCTTTCTAATTATACATCTGAAGTCCCCAATGACTTCCTTAAAATTAGGGAGGCTTGGATCCCAAACTCGAGATAAACTTGTGCTTTGTCTCTCACTTGCTTGGCTGCCTTCTAGTCCTCATGATTTGGTTGTTTGCACTCCGAGTTGATGTGTGAAAGGAGGAATATTCAAATGGAGGAGTAGTAAATGAGGAGGATTTACCTCCTATAATCCCTCTCCCTTGTCCCATTCGAGTTTTGACCTTGGTCTTTGCCAAAATTCCTTGATTTTCTCCTTTAATCCTGCATTCAATGCATATTAGACCACAAAGCATAATATCCAACTCTAACTCACCTCATAAACAAAATATAATAAAAAACACGTAATAATTTATGAGAAAAGTTGGTTTGACTAAGCTAGGAGGTGAATTAAAGCCCATATAATTACCCAATGATGAGGCTCATCATCACCCCCCTACTGAAAGTGTTTCTCATCCTCTGAGCAACTCAATCAATATCCATATCTTTCATGGCTCTAGTGGCCTCTCTAACATCCCATGCCTCTGATGTGGTCTCCTCTTCTTTTTCATAGAAGCCTTCTTTCTTTTCTACCTCTTTTATTCTTCTTCTTTTCTCCCTTCTAGCATCCCTAAGAGTAGTGGTGGACTGATTTTTAGGTCTATCCAATTGACCTTCAACCTTTGCATAGATTGCTTATGCATAGGTGTCCTGTTGAGTACCTCTCTTAGCCTTTGAGGAGAGTGATATTATCTTATCTTTAAGATGTATGACAGTGTCTTCCATCTCCTCGGGCAAGCATGTATACTATCATCCCCTAGAAACCTGAACATGTCCTCAAAATGTGAAATTGCTTGCTCTTGGGCAACAAGATATCTAGGTGCCAACTAAGGATCATTTGTAATCAAATTATCGGTACTGATGAGGGACATGGGATTTGATTGTTCAGCTCTGACCAGAAGAGGTTCAGTTTGCCTTCTTGCCAATATCCTTTTCATCTCTACAACTCTTGACTCCTCATCGTTCATCCATGATTCCAAAGCCATTAATTGTAAATCTCCTAGCTTGGAATTAGGGTCTCATACATTCATGTCTGTGAGGGCCATGTTGTGCAAATAAAACTCACCCATTTTGGCCCTATCTTCTAGTGTACTTTGATCACAAAGATCAATAAACTACATGTAGTCCTGAAATGGCATGGTGCCTCTTTGTGCTAGGGTCTTAATCTGAAACTACAACCATTGTTCTTTGAGGTAGAGAGCATAGGATTTAGCTGGAATCATACACTGGATTTATTCCAAAGAGAAATTGTCCATACATGCTAATTGATTCTCTCTTTCCTGCAGTTGTCCCCTCAGCCATGCATTTTCTGTCTCTAGTTGATTTCTCATTAAAGCTTCTATGTCCCTCAATCCACTTAGCCCTCTGCCCATCTCCTTGAGTTTCTCTTCCATGTGCCCAATGTCTTCCACCTCCTTTTATTTGGCGATCTACATCCATCCGTGAGTTCTGGCCTTCTCCTTCTCAAGCTCGAAGAACAGTGGGATGACAAATTTTTGAGGTATGACCCTGCCTCCTTCAATAAACCGATAATAGGATTCGAGGTTAGGTCTGGTAATAGGAGTCCATGTTAGGTTGGGGGTTAGGTTCTTTTGTCTCTGGGTCCTCTTCTTTAGTTTCTTGCTACTCCCCTACCTTCCTTTCCAATTTTTGTGCCTCCTGTAGATTCAACAAAGTATCATGTAGGACTATTTTTGCTTCCTGTAGATTTTTCTGTGGATCCTGTAGGACTGCCTTTCCCTTGGAGGAATTTTATCTAGTAGTAGGCCTCCTCACATAGATGATAGGGGACTTAGGGGAAGGCATTTTGTCTTTTTGTGTAGGTGAGTCTTCAATCACAATAGGAATTTTGGTTAATGTTTGGGGCTTCCCCTGTCTTATTCTTGTGCTCTTTCTTGTCCTGAAATATAATGGGGTTTGCCTCTGCCTTTTTCCTTTTTGCTTGATTGGGGTGCTAAGAGCAGTGAGGGCAGCTAGTACCTCTCTTTTGGTGGCTTCTGGAGACACCCTAGGTAACTCCTCCTTGTTTTCTGTCCCCTCTTTCCCATTGTCTTCTTCTTCTATGTCCTTCATGTCTACTTCTTCTTGTAGATCTTCATCATCTCTACCAGTTTCCTCCTTAATTTCCTCCTCTGTTTCTTCATCCTCCTCCTTCTCTTCTCCCTCTTCTTCTTCATCTTCATCATGTTCCTCTGTGATAGCTCCTTATTCATCCATCTCATCCTTATCTCCTTTTGTATCCTCATGTTCTTGTTATACTTCCTCTTCACTGACAGTAGGACTATCATCATAAGTGAAAACTTTGATTGCATCCTCTGTTGGCATGTCTCTGAAAATTGTCCATGTTATAGGAGTTTTGAGGTTTTGGAGGGCATCTTCTATGAGGATCCTAATCAAACCTTGGTGAGCTAACCATTGGGAATTTCCCTCCTTCACTTTGATGCTTGAGTCTGTGAGTGATTGAAGCAGGAAGTATGGTATGCTGAGCCTTTCGTAAGGGGGTGTTTCTGCTCCAAATCTTAATTCTTCAAGGATATTGAAATGATAGCCATCGACCACACTATACCTACCCTCACATGAGATGTATTTGATCAGTTGGTAGCCTACCTCATTCCATGGATATGGTAGACTTTCCCTCCTTACTCTATTTTTGTCCTCAGTGGGTTCCTCACCTTCTAAAAAGAATTTTCTTCTGGCAACCTGGCTATCTCCTTTGTCTTCTTTTCTCCATGGTATTCCTAGAGGAAGTGTGGCAACTCTTTTAATGAGCTCAGGAGTGAGACCTATAGTGAGGCCCCTTATTACCACAGTGGCATGGATTTTGGTGTGTGGAGTGAGGGAGAGAGCAAATTCTTGAGCTACCTCATCATCATACCCTTTGAATTTTTCGAAAAAACCCATCCATTTATGTCTTGTGAATATTTCAAGCACATGGGGGTGTTGTTGGATTCTCACAGTGTTGGTGGGCTCTCTCCTATTAAACCCTCCTGTCATCTTGCTGGTGAAGTTTGAGGAGAAAATGAGAGGGTTGAAACAATTTTTCAAATGCAGAACCAAAACAAAGATGACTGTGTATTTAATTCCCTTACACAGTTGCTAAATTCACCCAAACTTAGAGGATTTATGGTTCATTTACTTGCAAATGGGGATGTAGTTACAGAGCCTACCTCTTTAGATTGTTTGCAGTGGCCAACTCCCATGATATTCCTTCTGAGCTTTTCTATGCCAATCTTGTAGACAGTCTCTATGTATCCTGTAGGAATTCCTGTGCATGATCCTGTAGGAATTCCTATGCAATCTTGTAGGAATTCCTGTGTAGTGAAATGATGGAGCTTTACTTCCGGTGGGTTGCTTGGGTATGAGAGCGACATGAATGAGTGAGTTTCAAGGAAGTGAAATGCATGAATGCATGGGAACGATTTTTTTATTTCCTCTTATGGTGATTCAGGTGAGGTGGTGTGCTGGCAACAAAGGTACATTTCCATTTTTGGACCATTGGTCCCCACTACCACCTCATCATTTCCCACTCCTCGTAATCAGTTCCCACCTTATGGATCCATAGTTTTAACCACTTTTGTCCTACTCCTTCTCTGTCTTTGAGTTGAATGCAACCACGTGTGAGAGGGCATCTGATTGTGCATGTGTTGACTGAATGAAGGTGGCCAAGTTAACTGGCCACCTTTTCACTTATAAACCAACTATCTCATAACCCTTACAAATTTTTACTACATTATGCATATGAGAGAGCGAGAGGGATACTTACCTGTGGTTCCAATGCTATGCTACAATTGTCAAAGACTAGAGTTGTTGTGTTGTGTATTTGCTACATGCTATTTTCTTCCTCCTATTTTTGTCTGTTAATGGCTTCTTTGTTTTTGTAGGTACCTTGGTTGAAGATATGATGTTGATGCTTTGGAGCTTCTATGTCATCATGTTGTAGGCTTGTTGCTAGTGTGATTGGTATTCTATGAGATAGGCTGCTACAGGATATCCTATAGGATGTCTTGTAGTTGCTTCTCCCTTAGAACTCTTTGATCATTTTTCTTGTTGGGGCTGTGAGGATGGTGACATAGATGGGAAGAAGGAGTGGGAGTGTGGAGAGAAATGAATATTCAGGTGATGCTCTTTATTCCTCTCTGTTTCCCTTTTCTCAAAGGCTGGGAAAAAAATACTCTTGAAACTGATTTTTTTTATGGTGAGTGCAGGGATGATGATGGTGGACAAGATGCAATGATAGATGATGAAGAGGGTGAATTTTAGGGGCCTAGCAAGTCCATCATTTGCCTTCGGACTGCTTCTTGTAGGATTTCTGGGTCACTGTAATTCCTACAGGATAATCCTATAGGTTTTCAAGGGATCTTGTAGAAAACACAATATTTTTATAAACTGAAGCAATGGAGTGAAAAAACGACAGAAATGATGGAGGGATGCATGGAAAGGAGTAACAAAATAAATATGTGAATAGTAGGGGTTTCCTTGGGATCCTCTTTTGCTCCTTGCCCGTCCTTCTTGCCCACCTGCAAATGGAAATTACATGATTAATTTTTTTATTTTTATTTTTGAAAAACAACTGGGCTACCTTTGAGAGGTTTTCACCCTAGCTGTTTGCCCTAGGCGCCTCAAGAAAGGTTTTCACCCAGGGATCTTCCTTGTTCTCTTTTTCTTCTTTTTGTTTTTGTTTTTGTTTTTTTTGTTTTTTTTGTTTTTGACACCACTAAGCTGCCTCAAGAGGTTTTCAACCCAATGATGGGACTCAAGTGCCTCATGGAGGTTTTCACCTGAGTCCTTGTTATTTTTTCTTTTTCTCAGTGATTTGATGAGGGAGGAGCTGGAACTTGCTCGACTATCATCACTTTTTTATTGATATCATAAATGAACTCTTGTTCTGATAAAGGTCTCTTGTAAATTTTCAATCGGTGTCCATTAACAAGCAAAGGAATGGCTTCTTCATCTATGGTTCTAATTTGCATTGAACCATTATCATGGCATCTTTCCACAACATAAGGTCCAAGCCGTCTTGTCCTTAACTTGCCCTTGAAGTCTTTATACCTAGAATCATATAACAATGCCCAATCACCTTCCTGAAATTATTTCTCCTTGATATTTTTCTCATGCCAGATCTTCCGCTGAAGTTGAACTACCTCTGTATGTAGGAGGGCCTACATTCTGAATTCATCCAAACCATTCAACTAGAAAAATCTCTCTTTCTGTGCACTACTGAGATCCAGATCTAGTTGGGCTACCATCCTTAATGTGTTATATTCAAATTCAATGGACAACAAGGCCTTTTTCCCATAGACCAACTCATAGGGTGTGAATCCAGTGGTGTTCTTCCATGTGGTATTATAGGCCCAGGTGGCCTCAACTAGTCTTTCTGCCCAATCCTTCCTGTTGCTACTCACCACTTTGGTCAATATTCCCTCCAATGCTATGTTGGTCACCTCCACTTGCCCATTAGCTTATGGATGATAGGGAGTGGAGGTTCTATGCTTGATCTTGTGATGGCTGAGCAAGTATTCAATCATGTTGGAGGTAAACTAGCTACCTTGGTTTGTGACCAGCTCTCTAGGGTACCCAAATTTGTAGAATACATTCCCCCTTAGGAACTCAGCCACCTTCTCTTCTGTTGCTGCCTTAATGGCCTTGGTTTCAGCCCACTTAGTTAAATAATCAGTGCACACAATAATGTATTGTTTTTGCTTGGAAGGAGGGTCAATAAGCATAATGAAGTCCATGCCCCACTTTTCAAATGGCTCGAAAGTCACTTGAGGCTGCAGAGGCATTTCATCTCTTGGAGTAGGCCTTCCCATCCTCTGGCACCGATCTTACTGACTAGTGTATTTTTTTACATCTTGATGAAGAGTGGGCCAATAATAGCCCGCTTGTAACACTTTGAATGTTGTCCTCTTTGCTGCAAAGTGACCTCCACAAGGCCCATCATGACAGGTCAGAAGGATGTCAAAGACTTCCTCGTCCCTGACACACCTTCTCAAGATTTGATCTGGGCCAAGTTTGAAAAGATTGCCCCCAATCCAAGTGAAGGGGGCGCTTTTCCTGACTATCTTTCTCTTTTCTCTGGAGGACAAGTTTGGTGGGAACTATGCTAATACCAAATAGTTTGCTATATCAGCAAACCACATAGAGAGAACTGAAATAGCAAATAAGTGCTCGTCTGGTAACTGGTCATCCACCATTCCTTATTCACCTGCAGGAAAATTTACTCTAGACAAAAAGTATGCAACAACATTTTCCTTACCAGGGTTATCAACAATGGTTAGATCAAACTGTTGTAATAAAAGTAGCCATCTTATAATTCGAGCATCCAAACCTGGTTTTTTCATTAAATATTTGATTGCAACATGGCCAGTATGCACAAATGTCTGATAGCCTGTAATATAATGCTTGATTTTGTTTAATGAATGCACAACATCCAGGAGTTCCTTTTCAGCCATTGTATAATTTAGTTCATCCTTTAGTAAATTCTTACTGATAAAATAAATAGCATAAGGAAGTTTTTCATCTATCTGACCTAGGGCTGCTCCTATGGCTTTGTGTGAGGCATCAACATGAATATGAAAGGGGAGGGCCCAATTTGGGCCTCGGAGAATCGGTGCAGTGGTTAACTTATCCTTTAGGATGTCTAAGGCCTCTTGATATCTTTTTGACCATATAAACTCAGAGTCTTTGGCCAACAAACCAAATAAAGGAGAGGCCAACTTGCTAAAGTCCTTTATGAACCTTCTTTAGTATCCAACTAACCCTAGGAAACTTCTAACATCTCTCTACTTTTGAGGAGGTGGGACCCTTTGGATGATAGCTATTTTTTTTGGGTCCACCTGCAGTCCTTGTTGAGATATTGAATGACCTAGTGCGGTCCCTGCAGCCATTAAGAATTCACATTTTTCAGGACTGAGACATAGGTTCATTCCAATGCATTTGTGCAGTACTTTTCCTAGGTTAGACAGGGCTTCTTGAAAATCATAGCCATAACATGTAAAATCATCCATATAAATCTCCACCACATCATGGACTAATTCGGTGAAAATACTCAAGACTGCTCTCTGGAAAGTGGTAGGAGCATTGCATAGGCCAAAAGAAAGGACCCTATAGGCAAAAGTACCCCAAGGACAAGTGAATGTGGTCTTATCGTGGTCTTCTGGGCATAATTGGATTTGGTTGTACCCACTAAATCCATCTAGGAAAGAGAAAAACCTTTTCCCTACCAGGTCATCTAGCACTTGGTCAATGAAGGGTAGAGGAAAATGATCCTTATTTATGGCTTTGTTCAACTCCCTGTAATCAACACAAATTCTCCACTTACCATTTTTCTTGGGAACTAACACCAAAGAAGAGATCCACTCACTGTTGGAGATAGGGTAAATGAATCTTGCATCTAGCAGTTTTTGCAGTTCTTCTTTGACTATATCTTTAAGAGCTGGATTCATCCTCCTTTGCCAGACTAGCTTGCAACCTTGTTTGATGTATATGTGGTGGATACACACTGAGGGGTGTACTCCCTTCATTTCTTTGTAACTCCAAGTGAAGGCTTCTATATTTTGCTTTAACATGTTGCATAAATTCTCTTCTTAGAGAGTAGAAAGAGATGGATTGATCTTCAACGTTCTCTCTGGGCCAAATTCTATGGTTTTGACATAGAGTGGGTTGGAATCGGCCAAGCATAAGTCAATTGGATGATTGTTCTAGGTTTCCTTTACTGCTTCTTCTAAGGGTAATGAACCGGGAGTTGGACTTTGGAGTAAGTGTTCAATCAAGTCATCCTCATTCTGCTGTCCTCCTGCCATGGTTGCTTCTAAAGCATAAAGTTGGGCAGAATAAACTTCATCTTCTTCCTCCTCCTCCAACCATAAAGGTAAGTCATGCTCTAGAGAAGGTTGAACAGGAGGGTATAGGACTAACTGCTTAGACATATGCCCGTTCTTGATGGTCATATTCCCAGCTCTGCAGCTAATGTAAGAATCGGATGTGGCCAACCATGGCCTTCCAAGGATGAGAGGGTAACCAGTAAGCTTAGCCTTAGGCTGGAGAGCTAGAAAATTTTCAAGGTATTCCCAGGAGTCGATGGAGACCATCACATCCTCCACAATTCCCTCAGGGGTGACTGTGGAATGGTTTGCGAGTTGCAGAACTATTGTGGTCTTCCTTAATGACCCTTGGAGGTTGAGCTTGAGCATGGTGTCCTTAGTCATCACATTAATGGCAGCCCCAAGATCAATTAGAGTGTGTGGGACAATGGTGCCATTGATGTGCACATCTACTATAGGGCTTCCAGGGTCCAAATATTTTGGACATATTACTTGCCCCAGCATTAAGTCAGATAGCTGCCCAATGACATTAATGGTAGGGGCATCCCTTTTTCTTCCTCTTGGATGCTTGAAGCATTTCTCCTTAATCAACTTATTGTAAATGGGAACATCTTTTATTACCTAGAGAAGGGGGATCTTTACACATATATTTTTCAATTCTCCCAGAAGTTTAGTTTCTTCTAGGATAGGTTGGAGTGGTTGGGCTAATCTCTCAGGAAAGGGTGGATTTATTTTAAGATTGATTTCCTTTCTTTCTTCCTCAACCTCTCTTTGTGGAGGGGCAAGTTGGTTATCGAGGAGAATTCTCCCAGATCTTAGGTTGATCTCCTGGATTTCTATAGAATAAGCTGGATATGATGTCTCTCCACTATATACTTGTTGAGCCTACCTATTGTTCAGGTTCAGATTTGGATGGGCAGGCATCTGGGGTTGCTTGGGTGGAGCAGAGTCTAAGAGTTGTGATTAGCCAGGTGGTGGACGAAATAGAGCTGGAGCATGGTTGTATTGGGGCCTCCACCCTTAT
>Ga0068628_1001282_pt1 | contig 10273 bp, 5 predicted proteins | sample InSIn2gowninarea_FD_77431 | JGI IMG/M metagenome (GOLD analysis project Ga0068628, IMG submission 77431) | Clean room microbial communities from NASA Spacecraft Assembly Facility at Jet Propulsion Laboratory, Pasadena, California, USA -... ... | reverse complement strand
GAAATTTGATATCAATTTTCAAGTATTGGATTAAAGAGGAAGATCTAGCATGCCATATATTTATGATACTTTGGCTAGCAAGTTGTATAGAGAATTGGATAGCCATAAGGATATTTGTTTGGCTTGAGTGGTAGTCTTCCATGCAACAAATCCTATGCAACATGGTCATAACATGGAAAATCATGGAAATGCAGAGGCGCCAAAAGTGTGAGATAATTTTCCTTACATGAATATACTTTGAGAGCATAGTAATGAGTACTCTCTCAAGTAGTTCCATCATGTTTCACTTAGGCACAGGTTCCAAGATTCATAATTGTAAAAGAGAGAAGGTGTCACTAAGTTATGGAAGAGGAAGATCTAAGCCCAAATATCTTGGAAGTCGATATGGAAATATTCTTTCTATAGTGTTTATGATCCTTCATATCCTTTACTCCACCTTGATTTTGTTGTTGGGATTACACTGAAGGATGGGCCAGAGGATACTACACCAGTGTAAGTGTAAGATGTCACCATTTCTACCTCCTAGTCTTTATAGGTGAGAGTAGTGTTAGATGCCTCCTTCTCAGACATGTTGAAAGCCATAATATTTGATTTTGAAAGGTTGAACTGAAGGCCATAGCTATCACAAAATGACCTCAAGATGTCTAGATGATTTTGGAGTCTTGTGGTTATGTGGGATAAAAGGAAAATGTCATCCACATGACAGACTTCCTATGGAAATCCCATCAAGAATGCCACCACTTGTATCACTTTGAAATGAGATCTTCTAGCTCGTCAATATAAAGCTGAGAGAGTATGGGTGACAATGGACATCTTTTCTTTGACTTGTATGGTGTTGTGTATTCCATTCATTTTTCCCATGTTGATATGTACCTTGCCAATAATCATCTTATAGAGAGTCATAGATATGAAATCCTAAGTCCAATGGAAGTACATATTTTCCAGATTCAAGTTTTCATGAAACAATTGATTTCATGAAAAATTATGAACTTAAATTTTTTGTTGTTGTTGTAATTATCCTTTTTCTAATTCAAATGTTGGAGCCATTTGTGGAATCAGTGGCTGCTAGACTGATAACATGAATCAGGAATATATTTCACATTGGAGAGATATTAATTTGAGACATTAATAAGTATACATTCTTTGGACTAACAATATCTTCTAGTATGATGAAATACATTCTCATAAAAATAAATCATAGTGAACTCTGGAAAATATTGATAAATATATAAAAATGGAAAATTCCATATTTTTTGTAGTTAGTTGTTATATTTAATTCTAACAGAACCGAAGGGGTTAACTCAACTAGTTGTTGCCAATTTTTTTGGTCATCATCTAGTTCCGTTCTAGTAGACACCTAGTTTGAATCCCATTGGGTTAGGTGCACTAGTCTATGTGGATGGTTTTACTGGGAGTGCCATCCATGAATGTGGGGAAGCATCCCTTCCATTTCCTTGCAAGGTTTTCCTTGAAAAAAAGGATTTAGTCCTAACAAATCCACTGCAAACTTGCAAGCAAAGTATTCAAATTTGATTTCTAGTGAACGTAAAAAATATATTAGTCCAAAAACCAAAGTACAAGGCCTTATATTACCAACAATTATTTTTAATCACAAAGAGAGGAAGAATACATTTAACAATTACCTCACTTACTTTAAGAACTCAAAATACCATTTCTAGAAATGACAGATTAATATTCAGATATCCTCCTCCACATTTTTTATACAAAAACAGTAGTAACATGCAGCACTAAATAGAATATATCTTCCTTGTACAATTTAAGTTTCAAAATTCCATATACAAAAATCAAAACTTGACTTTAGACACCATAGTATACCTGAAGGTAGTTTTTATGGACCTAACATGATGGTCGTTGATAAACAAGGAAATAGTAGGCAAAAGCCAAATAGTGTGCTCTGAAAAGAGTTTGGAAGAGTTGCTTCCTATTAATGATTAGGAGGTGGAGTTAAGAATCACTTTTATTAGTATGTTCACAATCGAAGAGGACATGATTCTTTGGCAACAATTTCTTTCAATTGGGGAATTTAATCACCCCTTCAACATGTTAGAATGTGGATGCAAGGGAGAACTACTTAACATAGCACAGGTGAACCTAATAGGATGGATGGGGATGGGGCTTTGGAACTTTATTAGCTTGGATTTTAGGTACTTTTCCATATTTTTTATTCTTTTGTAGTTGACAGCATCTAGTCCACTTGCAAGCTTATTCACCGTATTAGGAGGAACGGACTTTCATTTGGAGAATAGAGAAGAGAGTTTTAGTTCGTGGTGCCTTACATCTTGATTCTTCCATATAATAACACACCTAAGTTTCTAAAGGGACCAATGGTACAATGTACTGTTTATTCCTATGAAGTCTGCCCAATAGATTAGGAAGGTGGAGAGTTGCAACAAGGATTAGTTGGGGTGTTGTTTAGTGTATTTGAGGTGATAAAGGGGTTGGTGAGTGAAAATGATGGTGTGACTACCAATGTTAAAGAGTTGTTGTAGTACAAGGAAATAATATACCAAACATTGACTATGTAGTACATGGAGTAGTCAGATCTTCCCAAAAAATCACATATTTTGTTGGAACAAAATAAAAACTCCAAAACTTAAAGAGCTAATAAGGAAAATTTTGCAATTCTAACATCAAAACCAGAACAAAGGATCATAAACTCTTCAAATACTCAACATAACTACCTCAATCATTGAATAAAAAAGGAGTTAAACACACAAGAACTCTGATACCATAATGAGAAATCACAGGTGGGCTACTCATATGATGAACACCATGGAGGAATAACTCAAACTGACAAAAATTGAGACACCAATATTTATGCGGTAAAACCTTCAAAGAGGGAAACACCCACGAAGCAACATAAAAGTTGTATCATTACTCATGAAATGAAATATGGACACACAAAGATATCTTATGTTTTGCATCTTTTTTATCTATAGTGTATTCCAAAACTAGGCCAAAGCCTTACATTTATATATACTAACTTGTGCAACTAAGGTGGACCCAACCCTTAGGAAAACCGTGGGTCCACTTGCGACTATCTATAAATCTAGGGTTGTGCCCATATGAAGTGGAATGACTCCAAAGAACCTAAAATGAAAGTGAGCCTCAAGGGCCCCAACATAAGAAAAATACCAATCATTGAAATTCGACTATAATACATGGAGTGGTTAGATCTCCCAAAAATACACAATTTTTTTGAAATAGAACAACCACCCTAGTTCTTCAAGACCTAATAATCTAAGCTCCACAGGTCTTATCTCAAAACCAAAAGAAGGGATCTGAAGCTTTTCAAATACCCAACATAACTACCTCAATCTTTTAACGAGGAGGAGTGAACCTCACAAGCACTTTGATACCATATTAGGAAAACACAAGTGGGTTACTCACAAGGATGGATAACACTTAGGAATAACTCATGCTAACCATAAACTAAGATACTGAGATTTACATGGTAAAACCCTCAAAATGAGACATCCATGAAGCATTATAAAAGTTGTAATATTGCACAAGAAATGAATGGTTATATCTAGTACAATACTCTACTCTTCATCATGCAAGACAAGTGACCATCCATGATCTTTAAGTATAGATCATGGACCAATTAGGTGATAAAACACAGATCATTTGTCATAAATATCTAGAACATGAGCACCATCAGAGAATATATGCATGAGATAGAATAGTGACCATTGGAGAACCAAATCATAGATGACTATAGTACATTAGACGAAGTTGGTCTTAAGAAACTCCTAAGGTCTAATATCCTAATATCCCTCCTTAAAAAAAATTGGGATAGGACAAAGGGTTTACAAAATGACATGGGACAAGAGGGAGGCATTATGGTTAAACCCACTTGAGAGAGGGAAGGAGGCATTACAAATTTACAACTAATCCCAAACAAAGGAAAATAACATAAGGCTTTATGAAAAATAAAAAACCCAATGAATCTTAAAAAAAAAAAAAATCCAAAATTTGCATAAGCAAAAAATTGCTTCCAATCTCTGTGATAATATTTTATGGTTAAGGCTACTAGCCTAGAACACATGTCTAGACACACCTTTAGTGCAGATCTTTAGAAATTTTGATGTACAATCCTTTAAAAATTCCAAAAATTTGTTGTCCAAACAATTAGCCCCTTCACATGGATTGAAAATCCACAAAAAGAAAAAAAAAAATATTTGTGATGCAATTTGATGGAGAATCCTCTCTGTAAATTCTTTAGATCGAAAGAAAAAATAAGTCTGAAACCCTTGAAGAAATGTTGTAATTTTTTTAAATGAATTTTTCAATGTTGCTAACTGAGTGCATGAGGTTGAATTTGGTTGAACCTTTAAATGCTCAGCGAGTCTTCCAAGGACAAGCCAAACCCTACACAAACTCACCCAGTAATGAAGAGTTTGAACTTTTGATGAGATTAACCATGTTCTCCCCTTGTTTTTCTGTTGATGTGTGTAACTTTCGAGTAACCAGGAGACTTGGTGAGTCTTGTTCTAGTGGTTACTTTGAAACTCTAGAAAATTAAACCTATCCAACTTTTATGAAGATCCAACTCAATCTATATTCCTGATGGACTTCTTTATTGATTCTAAAACATTTTCTAGCCAAAGGTGCACAAGCAGGTTTGGAAGCCTTGATCATAGTGGGATGGAAGAGGGATAAAAGATGCTAGAAAAATATTAGGGAACCATAGTTGAAAAATGATATTGTACTTCCCTAAAGCCAAGGGCCTTCCTCAATAAATTTTATTATATTTGCAACAAATACAAATTTTAATGGAAAAAAAAAAATCTTAAAATGGGGTATTAAGTGAAAGAATTGTTTAACAAACCCATTTATTCTTTCTCTAGTCATAATAAAAAGGCTTCATGATTTAGCAAACAAGCCTACAAACAAAATATTTCTCAGTTAGCAAGATAGCCTTCCAGGTCTTTCTCTCCAGACACTTTCAATGAAGGAGAATCCTGAGTTTCTTAACACATATTTTGAGCCTCTCTAAGGTATTCAATAGTTCTCCGCCATTTACACCCTTAAATGGACCCCGTCACAGTAGCGGCAGGCTACACCTATGAATTCCCCTCCACTAGTTGTTGTTTATGAGAACCCTGTAATTTTTCCTTTAAAGGATTAAAAAAACCTACCCGCAACCTGCAAACTTACCAAATTGGTTGTGTCAAGTTGCAGCCAAAAGCACAAGTCACTGCTTTCAGCAATTTGACAGTGACTTCTCTCTTGTATACCTTACATCCAGGGGAAAAGTATATCCTCTTCCCAATGATATGTTGAGTGACTGTTAGTTTAGTAAACTTTATTAACTTCAGATATGTAGACATCTTGAAAAATAGGATAATGTAAGGGTTAATACAATCACTTTTCTTGTGAAGTCAACATGGTTTAATTTCTTCTGTTACATACTTGGATTGATATTTTGATGCCTTCGTGCGATATGGATATGGAATTACAAGAAACAATTGAGTTAAAATTTTGGATTTGATGAATATCCATTTGTGTTCTGTTATGAGATGACTTGGTGAATGGGTATGTCGGAAACTAACCTAACTTGAATGTTCATTTGCAAAAAACCAACCAAGTTTTGGCTAATATATTTTCCCTCGTGTCCAAAGATGAAGCTCACCATGAAGGGTATGTTATCTTACTTTTTAGACATGGTTTATCATATCAAAGTCGTATTTGTTTGCTGCAAAAATGGCTCCCCTTTCACAACTCCCTACATATGCTGGAATTGTAGTTTACGAGATTGGATATATTTCCATTTGAAACTTACATTGGATAAAGTATTTATCTGGAATATATTTTTTTGCCACTGTAATTGCATTGTATGTTGTAATATGTCTATTAAATTTCTCAACTCAATCTTTGACACATTGGGTTACAGGTTTCTGAACAAGGTTTTATCAAATTTCAATCTTGCATTGGACCTCGATTTCCTAGCTAATGCACACAAATATACTTTCTTCAAACCTAAGTTAATATTCTATGCCACTTACTTATATGAGAAGATCGGTTATTGGAGATATATTACCATCTATAGGCACCTAAGAGAAAACCCCAAGTATCAAGTGTATCCTATATTCAATTACTTTGAAAATGGGTGGTAGGATGAGAATAGGCATAGTGACTTTTTCTCAGCCTTACTGAAAGCACAACCACATTTTTTGAATGACTTGAAGGCCAAGATTTGGTTAAGGATTTTTTTGTCTCTTGGGGAGTTAGTCTTGAATTACATCTAATATATCCTAAAGATATAGGAATATGATGTCTTTTATTTTCATTCAATATTTATTGGATGCTTTTCTATTTATTATTCTGGGTGAATGATTTCTTTTGGGTACACTTGCTTTTCTTTTGCTGGTATATGTGAAAATTTACTTGAATGATTGCCAGAGGACAACATTTTAAGAAGCCATTAGACTAAAAACAAAGGTGTTCGATATGCATGTTATCACTGAGGTGGATTATAATTTTCATATAGATCACAATACTTAAAAGCCATTTTGTTTGTCTAAAATTGAGTTGTAGTGATGTTTTATGTGGGATGGATTTAGCAATGTATTTTTATCATTGATGCAAACAAACTGAATTACAACAAGGATTTTTCCTATTGTATTGGATGTTGAGAATCTAGAATTCAAAAAGAAACTTGTGAGGGTGGTAGAGATCAACCAACAATAATAACAATTAGAGAAATCCAAGCTCCTGACTTTGTGAATAATCTCCAAATAATTTCTCTTATAGCTTCTTTGATGTTAGAATTAATAACAACTTATTTGATGCCACCTGTGGATTCTAGTCTTTGGATTATGCTGATTTTGAGCCACATGCTATGTATTAGATGCATTTCATAATGAAAAGCTACATGCTTGCACTATATCATCGAGAATGAAGCTTTGCGACTCTATGCCTTTATTTGTAGTTGTTTGAATTTTGAGATGTCCTACCCTTTTCTAGAAAAGCATTCATATTCTGGCAGAAGATTGTGTTTACATATGCACATGCTATATGCAATATTGGATTTTTGTAATATAAAGTTCTCAACAATAGAAAGTCCCTATGTCTTGTTAGTAAACAAAATATTTAGACTCAATAGGATTTTTTATGCCATGATTTTTGCAAACATTAATCTCTCATAGCTTGATAGAAGTGGTAGAGAAAAGATTAACTCTCCTACCTTAACAGAAGTGGTGGTCAAGATCAACACATATAATATCTTTGTGGTAGAATATTATCAAAACTGATAGAGGGATATGCAAGCGTGTATAGTAAGAACCTTGACAAACACATCCATTAAAGATTGCAACATTGTTTATAGGAAGAACAAATTATGTTTCATTTTTCCAAACATGTAAGTTAGTATATTACAGTTTAATGAATATGTTTTCCTATTATCATATATGATTTTATACTTTATCAAAATATTCACCAAGACTTCACAATGTTTTATAACTTAATAAAAGAATCACCAAGACTTTGCAAAGTTTCATTATTCAGTGAAAGATTCGCTAATATCTTACAAGATTTTATAGTTCGGTGAAAGATTCACCATGATTTCACAAGATAATATAATCTGGTGAGATATTGACCAAAAAAATTATATATACATTATATTATTGATAAAATCATCTTCGATTTTTCGTATGTATCATGGGGATTTGCCCATTTATTATACATATAAATTTAGGTGGGTTCTTAATTTTTTTCCCTGCTTACCTTTGAACCGTTAGATCCTCTCTTCAACTTTTCGAAAAACTTGGCTTATTCTTCATCAGAGTTAGAGTATCTTTCATTTTCTTGCTTCTTTCTTCTTTTTCTACCTTGAAAGTTGCTTCCATGACTCATGATTTGTCTTCCTTAATTCTTAACTCATATGTGGATAGAGTTCCATGAATTTTATCCACAGAAATATTGCCTACTTCAGATGTTTCCTCAAGGGTTGATACTTTGGGATTGAGTTTTGATGAGAGTGATCTCAATAAATTTCAAACAACATAGATATCCAAGACTTCTTCATCGAAACCTACAATGGAGTTGACTATATTTTCTACCTGAAAGAAATATAAAGCAATGTCCTCATATTCTTCCATATTCAAACTTTAAAATTATCCCCTAAGTGATTGAAACCTAATTTCCTTGAATTTTGCATCCTCTTCATAATAAGTTTTGAACTTATTCCATATGTCATGAGCTGAATTACACTACATTACTTTGACAAATTTTGATTGTGTCAAACCACTTAAGATAGCATACATAGCTTGTGAATTATATGTGTAGAATTCCTTCTCTATTTAACCTACCAAAATATCATTAGTGAATTTATATCCAGTCTACATAATTGCCCAAACTTCTACTCCAAAGGAAATGAGATAAGTCTCCATCCTTATTTTCCAAAATGCATAAATTGTCCCATCAAACATAGGGGGCTTATCGATTGCTCTAGACGTGTCCATATTCCTTTGAAGTCAACCTTCTAGTAGTTAATCGTTCAAAAGGTAACCTACTCTGAAACCACTAGTTGGCCCAAAGCTCATACTGAGAGGGGAGGATGAATCAGTTGTGAGATCAATTCTACCATTTAACAACTTTTTATAAGCAACCAATCAAATAGTAATGAATCATAACCATATCATGAAGCAAAACAATGAATCATCAATCTACCATCACAATAATTAATCAAGAAAACATCACATCACAAAGAGACAAGCTTTTTATGTGGAAACACATATGGGAGAAAACCACAAATGTTCTTCTTCTTTATCTTCAATTCTTTTACATAGATTTACAAACTATGACCTGCTAGAGGAAACTACCCCTAGGAAAGGAAAGTAGCCACTTGTGGTAGGCTACAACTTGAGGCATAAACCTTGAAATAGTGTAAGAAATAGCTCACTATAGGCTACAACTTGATTGAGGTACCAACCTCTACAATGAGCAGGCTCCAACCTGCTATAGGCTCCAACCTCAATGATGAGTAGGCTCCAAACTTCTCTACGTTCCAACATGATTGAGGATCCAACCTTAGTGATGAGAAATCTCAAATGATGTAGGGTCATAGACACCACCCTAAATCAAAATTGGTTTAGATATGCTTCTAGAAAAATCAACATGGAAACCAAGAAGCGAGGACACAATTTCCTTGATTTTGATGTGATTTTAAGTTTGTGTAAGCCTTTAGAAGGTGTAATGTGTCTAGAGGACAAGATTCCTCATGTATGTAATTGATAGGGTTGTTTTTTTTATATGGATTTTCCTGCAAGTGTGTCGGAGGAGGCTAGTACCATTGTGAAATCAGGCGGAGAGGCCTTTAGGCATTGCAAGCGCGTAGCTTGTAACTAAGTTGTTTCTTTTAATTCAAGTATTTAGTGTGGTTTTATGTCCATGTGTGTGCTTTATTTTATGTAAACTTATCAAATGTCTATTATGTGCATGAAAAAAAAGGATTATTTATAATTGTAGGTGGTTTCATTCATCGTTGAGGGGAAGAGGTGTAGAAGTCGATATCACAGGCACCTATGCCATGTGATGTTAAAGCCTCTTGAGTGAAGGGTTCGAAGAAGTCTGGATGCAACAAAGGAATTCAGACGTGGGGACATATTACTTGAAAGTTGGAACCATGTTAAATAGGGGAACAATTTGAGGAGGTCACATTGATTGATTTAGTGAGGCCATAACACAAGTCACCAATCGAAAAAGGGTCAACCAACCCAAACTCAACTCAGGGCAAGACCGAGGCAATGTTGGTTGGGCCCTCAAAGTAGTCAATAGTCTGCTGGAAAATGGAAAAGGGAGAACCAGACCTGACCCTCACTCAAACGAGACTTAATCAGTTTGGTTGAGACTCAAATTAGTGGGACCACTCGACCCTTTTCAAATGTTGCCATCACAATATTTTCCAAATACCTGACAAACATTGGCATTGAACCCAGACATATGACGTCAAGGTGAACTGTGAACTCAAACCAGGGAAATTTGCATAGAGCAAGTTGGAACATCGGTCATGCTAAAGCATGGGTGCACCAAGAAGAAACATGGAGTAGCCAAGAAATGTCAGATATGAAGCATTGGAGTTTGGGGATTTCAATGGAGGGTGGCCTCATTGTGTTGGAATTTCTAAGTCTAACTACTAGAAATCCTTCATGTACTTCCTGATTTATTTCTTCCTACTTATTACGTTTGATTAACAAGTTATTTACCATGTAAATACTAAAAATAAATACAAGTACATGCTAAACACATT
>Ga0068628_1001281_pt1 | contig 10274 bp, 11 predicted proteins | sample InSIn2gowninarea_FD_77431 | JGI IMG/M metagenome (GOLD analysis project Ga0068628, IMG submission 77431) | Clean room microbial communities from NASA Spacecraft Assembly Facility at Jet Propulsion Laboratory, Pasadena, California, USA -... ... | reverse complement strand
CCACGAAATTGATCAAAGGGCAAGGCTGGGCAAAAATCATTGATGAGTCGAATCTTCATTCTTTATGCATAATCTTATGGCAGCAATGTCAGATGACGAAGATGATGGCACACGCATTCAGGTATCAGAGATGTTTCTCAACTCACCTTGGTATTCTGATATAGTATATGTTCTTTAGCATCTTTCTCCTCCTCCTAGAATGTCGAAAAGTAAAGGTAGATCAATAAAGCTAAAGTCTACAAAATTATACATTTTAGATAGTGCTGTCTATTGGAAAGATCTAGGAGGGGTTCTTCTTAATTGTTTGGTTGAAAATGAAGCTCAGTAGGCAATGAATGATTTTCATAGAGGAGACTCTATGGGTCACTTGTTTTGGAAAACAACAGCTAATAAAATCTTGAGAGCAGGGTATTATTAGCTACCTTTGTTTTCAGATTTTCTATAAAACAGTGATGAGCTGCCACGAATGTCAAGTTTTTTAAGAAAAACAAAGATGCTTCCTCTTCCTCTGAAACCAGTTGTGGTTAATGCATCATTCCAGCAGTGGGGGCTAGATTTCATAGGAGAAATTCATCCTACATCATCAGCACAACACAGATGGATTTTGATAGCTACCGATTACTTCACCAAATGGATTGAAGCCACTCCAACAAGGCAAGCTATGGACACAGTAATCATTCAATATTTAGAGTCCAATATCTTGTCTCATTTTCGTTTCCCTCACAAGATTATTATAGATAATGTAAGATCGTTTAAGTGAAAGAGAATGGTTGAGCTTTGCAACAAATATAACATCACATTGGGTCATTCCATGGCCTACTATCCGCAAGGCAATGGACTAGCTGAGTCTTCAAATAAATCCTTGGTAACCATTATTAAGGAGATGTTGGAGGAAAACAAAAAGAATTGGCATCGAAAGCTTGTCAATGATTTGTCAGCCGACAGAGTGAGCAACAAGAAATAAATAGGTATGTCACCTTTTGAATTGGTTTATGGTACTGATACAGTGTTTCCCACATCCCTTGTAGTCCTCGTCATGAGATTATTGCAAGAAGTATGTAGTGAAGAATATGATATTCAACGCCGGATCAATTAAATGATTCACCTTCAACAAACAAGGGAAGTGGTTTCTCAAAACACTTTTCGGTTACAAGAGAAGATAAATAAAATTTATGATCGCAAAACCAAGGCATAAAAGTTTCAGCTGGAAGATGTAGTGCTATGATGGGATGCAAGAAATGAAGAAAAAGGAAAGCATGGTAAGTTTGACAATTTGTGGAAAGGACCTTATGAAATCCCAACCTATTGAGGACAAAATGCATTTTTATTAAAGGAAATGGGTGGTCAAGAATGCTCAGGAGGGCTAGTGAGTGGTAGGCTCCTGAAACACTACTATTTCTAATGCAGCTTGTTGAAGTTGTTTCATTGTCATTGTATATATTAGTTTGCTTTCCTTGCAAGTTTTGAAGTACAATGTCATTTGAGCTTGGGGCCCGAAGTAAAGGCTATAAAACTTAAATTGTTTGTGTGGTGTTTATTTGGTTTTTGTGTCAGTCTAGAGTCAGTTTTAGTTTGTATTGAGTCAATTTTCAAAAATTTCAATTTTTTTTCAGTCTTTCATTTGTTTGATCGTATTGACCTAATTAGCTAGGCACTTGGTCTACAATGTTCTTGACACCTCCAAGGATCTGCCATCCCCAATAAGGCCAATGTTAGTGTCAGTATCTGCATACTTCCATTAGGGATCAAATCTTCTCTTTGCATTTTCATTTTAGGTGTCTCAGACTGAATTTTTGATCATTCCACTAGGTCATGACAAAATGGTCCACTAATGGTTGTATTCTTCTCAGAAAATCAAATTTTCCCTCATGAGGTACATTTGCTGACCCATCTCCCTGTTGTATTCAGTTATAGTTTCAGTTATGTTATTTTTTAGAGTCAAGGCAATTATGTTTCCACTAGTGTTCTTAGGGTTCATTTCCAAGGTCAAAAGCATAGTCTCAAGTGTAAATAAAGGGCAACAAAGAGACGAGGATGATGACCAATAAACAAGGAGTGATTGCTAGTAAGTCATGGTTATTGTACAAAGATCTTATTTAGTTTATTTATATTATTTTTGATGTAATTAAAGTCATTTCATGTAATAAGTGTTCCCAGCTGCCCTAAGCATTTCTCGTTGTTGCAAAAAAATGAAACCATTGAAGAAATCAATTCAATCAAAGCATCATCCACCTGAAAAGAGACAAAGAAGGAAAAGCATTAAACAGAGATTTGAAGACAAAGAAAAAGTTTCATCACTTTCATTTGGTAAAGAGAAATAAGAGCATTGAAGAAAAGAGGGGAAATGAGGCCAATTGGTTGTTGAACAGAGAAGAGGCATTGCGCATAGGGTAGGAGGCGTTGCACACAAAGAAGTTTGAGAAGGCATTGCACACAGAGGTCAGAGCGCTGCACATAGGGATGGAGTGCTACGCATAGGGAAATTTCGCCAGTCCAAATTTGAATGGCGCTGCTCACCTATAGGTGGCACTACGCATAGGGCCATCAAGTGCCAAAAAATCCTATCAACCATCCAGATCGTGTTTTTATCCTTCTAGCACTTCTAAACAAGTAAGTGCAATCCTTAAACTATCCTCCTGACATTCATTTCATCATTTTGAAGTTGGTTTGCTATTCACAATTTCAAACCCTAGGTTGCTTACAAATCCCTCCCTATCCCTTATACCGTAATTCCCTCAAACAAATCCCTCCATATCCATTATACCTTAATTCCCTCAAACAAATCCCTTTGCCTATCCCTTATTCCCTAATCCCCAAAACAAAATCCTAAAATCCTATTTGCTAAATAGTCCCTACCAAGAAAATAATACCCTCCTTCTTTCTCTCATATCATATATATTTCATCCTACATCACATAAGCTCATCTCCCTTTCCCCTATCCCTATTCACCAATACTTACTCCTTCATTACCTTCTCTAGGGTTTCAAAGCTTCAAAATTCAACAAACATGGACACAGAGGATAGAGATTATGAGGAGGAGGAAAACAGTGGCAGTGAAAGCATGGTAGATGAACCTCAGTAGAGAAAACTAGATAAGGGAGGCAAAATTATTAGAGAGGAACCATCAAACATCAGAGAGTTATAGGCTTGTTATATTACTATCACTTGTTTCAAGCATCTAGGGTGTTATGAGTTTTGTGAGCAGGTACAAAGAGCTCAACATCATCCTGAGATGACTAGGCTTTTTGTAGCTAATCTTCGTGATAACAAAGTAACTCTTGCTGGGGTGACATTTACAGTTTCATCCTCCATCATTGTTGATACCATAAGGATTCCAAATGTGGGTGAAAAATGGTACAAGGCCTAAGATTTGGATGGGCACTACTATGAACCATACATCAAATCTAGGTACAAAAATGAAAGGAAGAGGACCTTTCCTTTCAGGTTCCTTGAAGACAAGTATGCCCCTATGATGAGGGTCATTATGAAGTATTTTACATGTGAGGGTAGATTTTCTAGATTGTACACCTATCACTTTAGGCTTCTTATGCACTTCACAAGAGTGAAAATGTTGAACATCGCATATTTCTTATTCAGGAACATTGAGAAGATGGCCTACATTGTACAAAAAAAACCATACCCCCAGAAAATGAGTAGCATCTACCACTATTCCCTAATTAAGATAATTGTAGTTATTTCAGGTGGAAGCACCCTAGGGATTTGGGCTAGAACCTCAACAGAGCTGAAGAAAACTACAACCAGAAATACTCATACAACTTAGGCAAGATGCTTATATTATAAAACTATGTAAGAGTGACTGTACTTAGATTTCCTTCATTCAAGTAGGTCCCATAGGGTCCAGACCCTCTGTAACTCCCGATGTTCTTCAAACCTGAAAATCATTCAATTTGAACATACATAGCAGTATAGAAGTAAAGTATATTCACGAAATTGACTTCATATCATATAAACAAATGATTGATCATACATCAAAACAACATTCATATATGAATTAAAACATAACTTGATGCATAAACATAGTTAATTTCAGAAACAAGACAACATTACTTTTATTGCAATAGGCTATAAACAACATGGAGATAATTCACCTGAGTCTTCTTCTAGCTCCAAGCGGAACCATCCTCTGGATTCGTCCTATCCTAGCCTTCAACAATATTCTTCCATCACCAACACCATGATATCTCATGCAAAAAGAAGGATATCTATAATCAAGGAAACAAGGATTTCCTAAAGCTTGGGGAAGCACATGAAGCACAGGGATTCATCAGACTCAGTCAGGGATAATCTTAGTATAATAACTCTATCTCTTCTCCTACTTAAGGCCTTCCCATAAAGGTATATTTATACCTCTCCTAATTAGTTTTTTTAGTTGGGAAACAGTTGGGCCATGAGAAATAGGAGGTAATCAATAGGTAAAACCCGTGAACTCCACCCATAATTAAGGAAATTTATTTTTTAAAGTGTTTTAATACATATACACGGGTTGGGTATTGACTGACCCACGTGTACACACTTTTAGCTCAGGGCAAAGTAGCGTACAGGGAATAAAACACTATTTTTTATATATTTGGACCAAGTCTAGAAGGAGGGGTTGCCCTAGGCAATAAACAAAGCATCACATATACCAAGAGTGGTAAATGGTGCTATAATAGATGCCCCCTAATATATGAGGTCAAAAGGGGTACATGATGCTAGAAATGTATTAAGTATATGGAAAGAATCATGCCGAGACTGAGAAGGACTTCACCAGAATTCAGCCCGCCAAGCCATCAAAAAAGATTAGAAAGAAACTGTTGTCTGAGGCAGGCATACCCATGCTCAGAGAAATTAAAGCATGCCCACATATCAAGTACAAGTGGATCCAATATGTATACTGGTATAAAGGAACTGAAAATACATAATGGATCATCTGATTGTGATCGAAAAAGCACATGTTTGAATATCACATATAAGAAGACGATCAATGATGCTAAAGGATGAAGCTAATCACTGATTTCAAAAACTGATCCCAATAGTACCAAATGAACATGATGGAACAAAATGATACTACATTGTAACTCAAATGTCAGCATATAAAATTTCGTTGTGAAGAACTGCAACATATAAGGCGGATGGTCTCAACTAGCAGCAACAAGAGCAACTAACAAGTGAACCAAAAGATGTTGATGCAACCTAAGGTCTTCATCGACCACTGTGGTACATTTCTACACAATGGGAATGAATGATTTGAGGTCAACCACATGAGAAATCATTTGATTATTGGTCATTGATGTATACTGTTAACAAACATGAGACTACTCATCGATAATGATAATGAAATTCAAGGTACCCAGTACAATCTAACAAGTGCAAATGAATGAGCTGAAGTTGAACACTTGAAAGAATCTATCGATCAGGAGACAATGATGGTTTCCCACTGTCGATAGTGAAGGAATCTACCACTAATGAGTGAAAACCCCAAAGTACTGCCAAGTGGATTCTAGATCTTTTCCCAGAGCAAATGAGCTATAGTCGATAGGAAAAGATCCGCTAGAGGGAAGGAATTAAGGAATCCTTCATCAATCTAGCGTGAGTGTAACCCGTAGGAAGGAATTAGATGAAAAAGATGTAGCAACCCAACCGAAGCATGTTTCTGGCATAAACAAGATGTATCTAGCGCATGATAGAAACCCTCTGAATCAACCAATAATGAAAGTTGACATAGAGGCAAGGAATCCACCAATAGGGTCAAATGGAAACCAAAGCACTGCACAAATCCCAATGTGTGATAATGAAAGATGATGTCGAACACAAGGGAAACCACTCAGTAAAATACCCATGATACTAATTGATGTTGAGCACATGGTGACTTATCAACAATGAAAATAGCGCCAGGGTGCGGCTCTAGATCTGCCCTCAAAGCAATTTGTTGTAGTTGATAAGGACAAGACCTGCTAGCAAGAAGTCAATGGAGATTTTCTCAAACTGGCACGAGAAAAGGACCAATATAACTGATGTGATGACAAACATGACACTAACAACTAGGGATGCATGACTAAAAAATAGGTCAAGAGACACCACAGAGAGGCCGACTTAGGTTTACTTCCCTTGAACAAAAGCACGACTCAATGATGACTATATGGTAGCATCTGATAACTCTGTATAAGTTTGTCATGCAAGAGGCATAAGCAAACTCTCCATCTGATTGGAAGAGGTAACCAATAGAAGGAGTACTGATTTAATAACAAGGTTAGGGTGCTCCTAAGTTAAACTTAATCCCACCCCAATGGAGGAGAGACTTTCTTTTGAGTGCTTTTTTCAAGGGCGACACAACTGACTCTAGCTGCTAGTAAAATATGGAAATGTTGTCCCGTTCTTGCTCTTTTTGGAATATATATATATTTTTTGTCTTTTTCTTTAAGCTTGAAAAAGAATAAAAGAATGTTATAGTACAATGGAAAGAACAAGTGTCATAGAAACAGATGGTCTAGTTCCTAGGAGAGGAACATTCCTATGCTCAATGCAGAGAGGCGAAACTGGTCAAGGACACTCAAAGGGATGCTCTTTCCACGGGTAAAAGGACACATCAAGTTGCAGAAACTAAGTAATTGCATGGTTGAATTCGCAGAAGACATGGTCAAATAAGTGGCTTAAACACGAGTCCAAGTGAAGTCAGCTCAAGGCCAAAAGGTGCAAATAGTCAAAATGCAATGCAGCAGTACAACTCAACACAAAGGAACCTCTAGGGTATAAGGCAAAAAATTAGGGCAGAAGAAAGGAGAATGTGTCTTCAGCGCATCAGTCATGGCGGGACTAAAGAGGACTCTCGAGCCTACTTACTATAGCAGCATGGGAAATCAATGTTAGCGAGGTTCTAACTAAGATGCCCATGTAAAGGATGGTTCTATCATCGCATCATGATTTAAAAATTGGCAAGTGGAAATGGTTTTCTAACCAAGATATGAAGGGATTGACCCTACGGATAATGTATCGCTGAATGGAGGCTAGTATGTAAGATGCAGTGGAAAATGGTTTTCCCTAACCTAAATTCCAGTGAAGAATGATACCTTCCATGATAGGTCAGTAGTCATGGGACTGAAATAACATCTCGAAGAAGTCTCCAAAATTTCCTATAAAAACAACCCACTCTCAACAATCCAAGCCCACAGGTAAAAAATCCATGAGACAGAAATCAATTTTTGAAAAAATATTTTGTAATTTCAAAGTTATATAATGACTTTTGGACTCATTTTTTTCATTTCTGTTTGGAGCAAAGTGCTATGGAGAAAAACCAAGCAAGCTTTCCTCTGAACAATTGGACCGTTCAAATCACCCTAAAGCTTCCAAGTAATCCTCAAATCCTACTTGTAATGTTTTATGATAGTTTTTAGAAGTTTTTTCAAAGTTTTGACTGTGAGAAACTATGCCCAAAAATTCAACTCTACATACATGTGGGTTGGATGTGAGCAACCCATGTATACGACAACCCTACATGCGACTGTGTGTAAAGGGAATGCAGATGTACGTGAGTTAAAGTTTTCACATATAAACTAATGGTTGAAACTTCAATTTTTTGTAGGATGACTATCACTTGGAGGGAAAGAGAGCATACCACTATCGATAATGAGGTAACGAATGACCAAAATGTATTGGATGCTCTGAGAGGCTATGGCTTACTTAAGTTCTTCAAAATTCCAAATATGAAAGCCAATATGCTCTTGCTAGAACTTTTGATCCACTACTGGAGTGAAGAGGATGACGCTTTCATGATTGACTAGATGCCTCTACAGATTGAGGTTGAAGATATCTATTTTATTACTGGTCTCTCCTGAAGAGGGGAGGTCATGCATTTGACTGGCTAGATGAGAGGTAGTCTTTCGGTGGGAGACTATATCCATATATATTGTCCTAGATATCCAGATAAGATTTGAAGTCAAATTCCAATCAAACATGTGGAAAGTTTATCCTTGAGGATTTTTTTATTTACCATTGCCCGGGTAAATGGGCCAGCTTCCCTGCATGAGGCATCCGGAGTATTTAAGAGCTTGGTAGTGGAATGTCTTACAACAGTATTTGACTGGTGCATGCCTCTTCTGAATAACATGACGAGTCAATTGACCTCTATATAGAAGGGTCAAACGAAGAATTTTGGATATGGAATCATCTTGTGTTCATTATTCTTCGAGAAGCTAGCTGGGTTACGTCCCAAAGTATTAGTGTCCATCAGCATCCCTAAAGATCCATGAATGGGTAGATGGGTGAACTTGATGAAGCACCTTGGGGGCGGTGATGTGCCTAGAATGACTTTTGATGATGAGTTTTTCACCTGGTGGGATCAACAGATCATCGCCGTCAATGAATACCCATATGCCTGCTTTGATTTCTGAGGAGATCTAGACTTATTGTTACCACCAAATGTGGCATGGGGAGACATAGGTAACAATTTTTAAGTTTTTGTGAGTTTTTCAAGAATTTTTTTTTTGAAATGAACTTAGAAAAAATATTTTTGAAGAGACAAAATACTAACAAAACATAGTGACCATGTTTCCAGATGTGGGTCCAGTGAGACTTGATGGATTTCCGAGGCACATGTGTCATGGAAGAGGGGCCGAGGAGGTGGAAACTGAGACAAAGAAAGTCCTTTATACTGTTCAGAGAAACTTGGTGAGACTAACTCACTAGGTACCTATGATAGCTATAGAGGATTTTCCTAAGGAGATGCAGCGCCGCGTGGTAGGGGTACCACGAGACTGGGTTTGGATACTTCAGCGTGTAGCCAACACTGTGGTTAACTTTTTAGCCACTCATTCTAAGTTGGGTCGATAGATAAATCCATATATGACTAGACATGATTATGGGCATAAGCCCAAATTTTGAGGGCATCTTGTCCCAATTTTGTATATTATTTTTTAAATACTCTATCTATATACATGTGATTTTCTGATATATATATAGATTTGATTTTTTTGATGTTATTTAATTTGATGAATGATTAATGTGCCAATCTAATGCTAATGAATTTTCAGATCATGGAATGTGAACATATGTTATATAAATAAATGATCATTGCAACACTCTCACTCTCAAAAATTGGTGATATAAATAAGGATCATGAATCTGATAAGTGTTATTTAACTGCGACACCACCAGTTGTGAGTCTAGATAAACTACCAACAAATCAGTCCCATAATATATTTCTTTGGATAGTAAATTAAGAACGACAATATATTTGGCAATGTTATTCGAAGCAGGGCCAATACATACTCCCCTCAACACCATCAACTGGCCAGATGGATAATAAATCTCCCAAGCCACGAAAGCAAGATTCTGAGTGTGCTAACTTGCACCATTGGCGAATCTGAAATATCTTGAATCATCCATCAATACCTGCCAAAGCAGATAAAAATATGTTATGCCACCTTGCCAAAAACTATGTTATTACTAGTGATATATTATATCACAGAGGGGTTGACTCAATCCTTAGGCATTGCTTAACTTTGGAAGAAGCTAAATTAGTACTTAATGATTTCCACAGTGCAGCTTGTGGTGGTCATCTATCAGGGCTTGCAATAGCCCAGAAAATTTTGCGAACATGCTACTTTTGGTCTTCAATCTTCAAAGATTATATTGAAGCAGTCAAATGTTTCCATCCTTGTCAAGTTTATGCTCAGAAAATGCACATGCATCCAGCTCCACTTTTTCCTGTTATTATTGTTGGTCCATTTATGAAGTGGGGCATTTATGTTACTACTTGTAATCCACCTTTGGCAAGGAAACACAAGTACATCATTCTAGAAGTCAACTACATTACGAAGTGGGCTTAGGCCATGCCTACCTTCAAAAACGATAGTGAGACAGAAGCCTTGTTTCTCTTCAACCAGGTTATTTCATGATTTGGTATCCCAAGAGAGATTATCACTCACCATGGCAATCACTTCCAAAATCAACTGATCACCGAATTGGCTCTCAAGTTGGGCTTCCAGTAGCAGCATTCATCTCCATATTATCCTTAGGCCAAAAGCAGGTTGAGGCCATGAATAAGTCCCTTAAGACCATCCTTCAAAGGACAATTGATAAAACTCAATCCAATTTGCACATCATGTTGTACCCAACACTCTGGGCATATCAAACCTCGGTTAAGACTGCCATTGGTTTTACTCCTTTTCAACTAGTTTACGGGTTGGAATCTATCTTTCCTGTTGAATGTGAAATTCCTTCTCGTAAGCTAGTTGTTGAACTTCTTCCAAGGACTTCAACTGATGTCCAAATTGGCT
>Ga0068628_1001280_pt1 | contig 10280 bp, 6 predicted proteins | sample InSIn2gowninarea_FD_77431 | JGI IMG/M metagenome (GOLD analysis project Ga0068628, IMG submission 77431) | Clean room microbial communities from NASA Spacecraft Assembly Facility at Jet Propulsion Laboratory, Pasadena, California, USA -... ... | reverse complement strand
TGCTCGTTATTTATATGTTTTATGATAATAGCTATGTATGGATCTCATTCTGTTGTGACTGATAAATGAATGAACAATGTATTTATGACCTAATGGATGAAATGGAAGTTGATGTGTTGAGGCATCAATGTTTCTTAGCGATTCTCAGCTAAGTATGAGACCCCTATGCTCAGATCTGTTATTTACACCTGTAGATTACATATTTGTGATATGTTTGACAAAATGCTTGTCATGGCTAGTAGTGGTCCAATTGAGCTCTTATTTAAGTGTTTTCATATATATTGTCATTTCCTTGTTATTTTACTATTCTAAAGATGTGATTCAATTCTAGGAAATTACTTGGGCTCTGCGCCTAAAAAAGTGGCTCAAATCGTGAGGACGTTGGTAGAACACTGAGCAATAGAGTCCATCGATGTTGGCTTGGAGGCCTGTGGGAGCATCCATAGGTCCATCGACATTGGCATTCCCATCACATGAGAGTGTCGAGAGGTCAAGTGGTTCAAACGTTCAGTGGGACCCAGGGGTTAGTTGGTAGAAAGGTTGGATTGGTTCTTAAGGGTCCTAATGTTGATGTTGAATGTCTATAGGGTGTTCTTCTGCCAGATGTAGGAGGAGGGTGTTCAGAGTGGTATCAGAGCATGGTTCACCCCTAAGATAGTATGGGCTATGTGTTGGTCATGCATGCATGTTAGTTGCATATGTGTCTCTTACACTTCTATTCCATGTTCTTATTGCATTTGCATGATGTTGATCATGGTTGTAGTGATTTCACCATGTGGAATTTTATGTTGTTATTGTGGAATGAATCGTTGTGAGTGTATGACTAGTTACATGTTGTGATATGTCGCTTACATGTATCATTAATGTATTCTTGGTTGCATTCTTGTATGCTTGAGTAAATTCTTGTATGCTTGGTTGCATGTATCATCCTTGTAGGCTCAGTTACAAGCATTGTTCGTCTATGCTTCAACAAACATGTTTATGCATGTGTGTGGATAGTTATGCATCACTTATTCATATGCATGCTTGCATGTGGTCAGGTGTACAATGATGTAATGGTTTTTGTCATGCATGAGGTTGTGGTATGCACTGTTGTTAAGGTCATTCATTGATGACTAGACCGTAGCCAAAATGATGGTTGCATGGTTATATGCTTATGTGTTATGTTTCTATATGTTGTCATGATAATTTTATACATGTGTCACATTGATTTTTTTATCTTGCGGACAAGGTATCCTTGTCGAGCTATACTAAGGTACATTGGTTTATTGTTATTTGGTTTAACTAACATGATATACCTTGCTGGAAGAAATATCAAATGGCTAGCAATATGGTAGACTACAAAGACTCTCCCTATGAATCAAAAGAGAAATATGGTGTTGGGAACTATTTCGATATGGTAGACACATTGAGAATCATAAAGGAAGAAATAAGGAGTTGTAAGGTAGATATTGACAGAATCATGCATACACAAGGAAAACTAGCGGACGTAAATGCAGTGATACTTCAGAGTTTTTCATATTGGTAGTGACACGGACCACTTCTGATCAGCCATCAGTAGAAGGATAAAACTAATGGGGCATACGGTAGTAGGTCTTATGGTGGTCACAGGTCAGGTAGAGATGACATAGCGAGAGATGGCAAATTGTTGGACACTATGGATAAGAGAAAGGATAGACACAGGTACCATTCTAGTTTTTTTTTTGACAGGCATAATGATTGATATTGTTATTATCCTTACATGAGGAGTGATAGGGGATACTTACGAGATGATTTTGAGAAAGAAAAGACAGCAACATTTGATGGGGAGATCAACAAATTACAGAATGCAGAGGAATGGTTTCTTGGTATGAACAAGTTCTTCATGTTGCATGACTATTCAAAGAACTTCAAAGCAAGAGTAGCTACATTTAGTCTCAAAGGAAAAGAAAACATTCGGTGGTAAGATGTGAAAATGTCATACATGAGAAGGATTTGACTTGGAGTGAGTTTGAGCGGTTATTCAAGAGGAAGTACCTATCAGAGAGGTACTTTGATGACAGTGAAAAGGAATTGTATGAGCTTAGGATGGGATCTATGACAGATGATGAGCACACTAGCAAGTTCTTGGAGCTACTAAGGTATGTGCCTTACCTCAAGGAGGAGAAGGCTAAGATTCAGAGATTCACTAGTGGGTTACTAATGGAATTCAAAGACATAATTAACTTCGATGAGCCCAGGTCATTGGAGGAGGCCATTCGAGAGCTAAAGCATTCCTATCAACAATCGAAGTGCAAGTCTAAGGCTAAACGAGATTGGAAAGGTAATGCCAAGATAAAAGGAAAATGGGACAAGAAGCGAATGAGACCACAGGATTCATGTAATAAAGAGAATGTTGCACTACCTAAGAGGTTCAATGCATTAAGTAGAGGGTAGGGACACTGATTTAAAGAGTTGAATAAGGAGCCCATGCAGTGTTGGACTTGTGGAGGGGATGATCATAGGAGAGATTGTCTACAATATTAGGGTGGTAGTCCTAAGATATACAGTGCACAAGACGCATATTCTATTGGGGATGTTGGTTAGTGTATTCCTTGTATTTATGCAACATTAGATAGCAAGCAAGTATACCATCAGGCATCTATCATTGAGATGGACGGTAATTTTGTGATCAAGTTATTTCTATTTTGATTGATCTTGGATCTAATTATAGCTATGTTAGTCCTGAATTGGTGGAGAAGTATGGTTTGAGTAAGGAATTGCATGCAAAAAAAAGGTTAGTGCAGTAGGCTACAGGTACAAAGAAGTGAGTTCATCATGGTGTAAGAGCTTGTGCATTTGATTTGAATGGTATGCCTACCACAACAACTTTGAATGTATTACTCCTGGGACCATACAATATTTTGTTGTGCATGGATTAGTTGTACCTTCATAGAACCAAGGTGGATTGTTGTGACAAATCTATTGAGATCATGGATGAAAATGGAGAACCAAGAGTCTTACAGGGTAGGAACAAATCCACATCAGTTTGGATGATGAGAACTATGCGAGAAAAGTGTAGCTGCAGGAAAGGCTGTAAGCTATTCACAATGCACATTTCTAGTAATAAGCATAAGGAAGTTGCAGATGCAGATGTGTTGAGTAGGTACCCAATTTTACAGTAGTTCAAGCATGTATTTCCTGGGCACATTTTAGAGTTGCCAGCTCATAGGGAGGTATACTTTTCCGTTATGTCGATGCGAGGGGAAGCTCTGGCATCAAAAGAACCTTGCAGGATGAGCACACCTTAGTTGGTAGAGTTGAAGCTATAGTTAAAGGAAATGTTGGACAAAGGATACATTAGGCCATGTGTATCACCATGGGGCACACCGGTATTGTTTTTGAAGAAGAAACATGGTACTCTTAGATTATGCATTGACTACAGGAAGTTGATCAAAGTGACCATCATTAACAAGTATCTGTTATTGAGGATTGATGACTTGTTCGATCAGTTGAAGGGAGAAGCAATGTTCTTGAAGATTGATCTAAGATTCAAATATCACCAGGTACACATCAAAGAGGAAGACATTTATAATATAGATTTCTGAAGCAGGTATGGGCATTATGAGTTTTTTGTAGTTCCATTCGGTTTAACTAATGTTCTAGCTACATTTATGTGCTTGATGAATAGTGTGTTGCATCTGTATTGGGATAAGTTTGTTATTGTGTTCATTGATGACATATTTATATATTCTAAAAATGAAAAAGAGCATGTTGAGCATTTAGCAATGGTGTTAAGGTTGTTGAGATATCATCAGTTGTATGCTAATCTCAGCCAATGTAGTTTCTTTTAGAATGAGGTACACTACTTGGGACATGTTGTCTCCAAGGAAGGCATTACAATAGAACTAGAAAATATAAGAGCCATCATGGAGTGGGTAGATACTAAGAATATGGACAAGGTGAGATCTTTTATGGGGTTGGAAATATATTATAGGAGGTTCATCAAGAACTTCTCACAGATTGATTATCCTATCACATCATTGCAGAGGAAAGGTAAGAAATTTGAATGGAAAGAGGAGTGCGAGGCTAGTTTTGAGCAGCTCAAGCAGTTGTTGACACATGCACCAGTGTTAAATACTGTAGATCCAAACAAAGAGTTTGGAATATGTACAAGTGCTTGCAAGAAAGTAATTGGTGGAGTCCTCATGCAAGATGGACAGGTGGTATGTTATGATTCCCAAAAGCTGAATGAGCATGAGAAGAACTACCCGACACATGATCTTGAGTTGGTAGCGATTATACATGTGTGTAAGATGTGGAGGAACTATCTTGTTAGCAAGAGGTTTGTACTGATGAGTGATCACATTGGGTTGAGGTAGTTGTTTGACCAGTTGAATATGAACACCAGACATGCTAGATGGTTGGCTACGGTCATTGAATTCAATTTTTAGAGCATGTACATCAAAGGCAAAGAGAACAGAGTGGCAGATGCTCTTAGGATGCAGATACCTGTAAATCACATAGTATCTATGATCTCATATGGGACAAGCTTATAGGATAGGATCTTACAAGTAGGTTAGCAGGATGTGAGGTATATGGAGATCATGCACAGGTTACAATAGAGTATAGGTATAGGTACAGGTGATAGTACAAGGATAGGTACATGTACAGGTAGTGGTACAGGTACAAGTACATGCAATGGCATAGGTACAGGTGTGGGTGCACATGATGTGGACTATGTCTTACAAGAAACATATGGGTTAGATATAGAGACACAATATATGTATCAGATAGTAGTGAGCTCAAGAAGCTGATATTGAGGGAGTTTCAAGTGAAACCATATTCTGGTCACCCAGGTTATCAGAAGACACTGATAACAGTGAAGATATTTTACTATTGGTTGAACCTGAAGAGGGATGTAGTAGACTTTGTAGCTAGGTGTTTTGATTGTCAGTGTGTGAAGCCAGAGTGTAAGAATCTAGGTGGACTGATACAATCGATTGCAATTTCAGAATGGAAATGGAAGGTTGTTTCCATGGAATTCATCACAGGTTTGTCGAGGATAGTGAGAAAACATGACTCCATCATGTTTGTTGTGGACAAGTTGATGAAGGTTGTGCACTTCATTCTAGTGAAGTCTATATTCTCAACTACAGATGTAGCACAAGTATTCATCAGGGATGTGGTTAGATTGCATGGTGTTCTGAAGAATATTTTGTCAAATAGGGATGTGAAGCTCACTTCAGAGTTTTGGAAGGAGTTATTTGCAGGTTTGGGCATATAGTTGGCCTTCAATAAATCTTATCATCCATAGATAGATGGACAGACAGAGAGGGTCAACAAGGTATTGGAGGACATGTTAAGAATTTATGTAATGCATCAGTAAAAAAAGTGGGAAGATTACCTTCCATTGGTAGAGTTTGCTTATAAAATTGGGTATCATGAATATTTTAGGATGAGTCCATTTGAGCCATTATATGGGTAGAGTTGCAATACTCCTATCAGTTGGAGTGATCCAGTTAACAAGGTGATTATTAGACGGGGCATGTTGGTAAACATGGAATAGGAAATGTAGGTGATCAAGAAGAATCTAAAGGAAACATAGGATAGGAAAAAGAGCTATGAATATCGAATCAGGTTGTTCAAAGAGTTCCAGATCAATCCAAAGAAGAACTCTATATAGATTGGATCATATGCCAAGCTAGCACCACAGTTTTGTGGACCCTTCAGTATTATTGAGAGGATTAGGCGAATAGCCTATTGACTTGCACTACCTCCGACAGTGAAAATCCATGATGCTTTCCATGTTTCATTGCTTATGAAGCATGTTAAGGATGTTGATCATGTGATTGATTGGTTTGTATTGTAGGTCGAACCAAATGGAGAATTCCAATGAGAGTATCAATGTATATTGCAAAAAAAGGTGCTCATGCTCTGGAACTGAAAAATCGATCAAGTTAAGTTTCATTGGAAGCACTTTGGGCCTAAGAGCTACGTGGGAGATAACGGATCAGATGTGGGTTATGTATCCTTCCTTGTTTGTGGGTTGAGGCAAGGCAGTTTTGGTATGGTATCTTGGTATATGTCTTGGTATTTGTTTTTTTATATGTTTTGGTTATGTTTGGTATATGTACATATGTATATGGATGTAAATACTGGTATGAGGTATGTTATATAGCTTCAATAAGTGTTATGGCTTTCATGCCATTATGATATTATGTTGTTATGTTCTCATGTTGATTTTCTTCTCAGCAGGATGATCATTCTAAATACTACAACGAGCTAATTAGATTCATGGGACTAAGGAATGATGTATTACACAATTATCTAGACTCATTTATTATTGTTCTGTAGATGATATATTGGTTTAGAGTGCTACTTGGGGGAAGCACATCTCACACTTGATGCAAGTGCTAAAGACTTTTATTAAGCACCACCTCTTAAGAAATCCCACTAGATGTGATTTTGAATGGCAAGGATTGGTGTGTTTAAGTTATGTTATTAGTGGAGGGAACCTTAAGTTAGATCTTGCGAAGATAAAGGCCATCATGAACTGGTCATTTCGTACAAATTTCTTTGAAGTTAGGAGTTGAATTGGAGTAGCAGAATGCTTACATTAATTCATATATTCATTTTCAGCAGTTTTTATGCGAGTCCATGGAATAATATTATTTCAAAAGAGCTTCTAGCAGAAGAAAGGTTGCCATAATTCTTTTGATGAGTTGAAGAGAAAAAATAGCCAAGCAGTAGTTCTCATGTTACTAAGCTTGTTGTATCCCTTGAAAGTAGAGGCAACAACCAATTCATATACTATGAAAGTAGTCTTGATACAAGGAAAAAGAACTACGTGTTACCATTTTGAGGTATTCAATGAGAGAATACTCAATTACCTTACCTATAATAATAAAATCTATTCTTTTCTAAAGTTATCAGAAAGTGGAAACAATATTTAAAAAGAAATTAGACCATCATCCACTCAAATTACAAACCACTATAGAAATTGCAAACCTAAAATAAATTATAAGAAACTAAACACTAAAAGTGGATAGAGTTCTCTCAAAAATTCCATTTAATCATCAAACACAAATTGAACCATACAAACAAATTATTAATTAAATAATTACTATAAGAAGTTACTATTTATTGATTATTAAAACAATATTTATAATAACATAATAAAATCTGGTCCGTAAATTATTGATAATTATAATTGATATATGATTTTGAAAACTACTAAAATATAGAAAAGAAAGATAAATGCAAGACTATGCATTATTTACATAAATGCATATTTACTTTTTTACTCCTACTTGTTAAAGTGTCCAACAACACCCCTGAACAAATATAAAAAATTCATGATTTAGATATTGCAAGTGTATCCAGAAATTATGGTAGAAAAATCAAAAGTGGTTATCCACATGACATTGTATTGGGCAAAAGTTGCAATAAGACCTTCAAATTAATATGAAAAAAATATGTTTTTCAATATATTGAAAAATAAATATTTGTTTTTCAAATTTAAATATTACAAATTACATTTGTCAATGATAACCTAGTAGTGATCCACATGCAAAGACTTAGCAGAGACTAATAACACCATATATAAACAAGTGTTGCAAGACAAACTAATCCATGTCAATGAAAAGGATGAAAATGCAAATTAATAATAGTTAAGAACAAACTAATTACTATAGTTTTAACTTTTATAATTACTAATAATGATGCAAATGAATGTTTTACAATAAAAACATTACTTAATAGTTTCTTGCTTATTTTTCTAAATACAACTATAAAAAATAATTCAACCATTTAATAATCAAAATTCACACTTTGACCAGAATAAAATTATATTTCTAAACTTTTATCGATAATTTAAAAAAAACGAAGTCAAAACAAATTATAAAATAACATATAATTTAAAACAAATTATGCTAATCAACTTAGCCTAACCTTAGTTAAATTCACACGCTGAGAGGATGTATTTAATTCTTTATTATTATGTCAACAAGTTCAATTCGCATGCTCGGGTGGATGTGTTTACCAAAATTATTTGTACGCTAGCATACAAATTATGATTATCATGCTCATAGGTTATATTGAACGCTGTTCGTTAAACGAAAAGCAATGCAATTTCTTAGGGTTGTAAACACATACATATTTTAGTTTTATCTATTTTGTATATTCACTCTCATTTGCACTCTTCTTCTCCACTATTTTATATATATATATATATATATATATATATATATATATATATATATTATATTATATTATATTATATTATATTATATTATGCATTAAGAAAATATTATATATAAACATCAAACCAACATTATGGTAACCAGGAACCCGCTGCCACTAAATTTCACTTTGCAAATACCTAGTTTTGTAATGTAATTACAATACGATACGACACAAAAACAATTATTACAAATAACTAGTAAGAAAAATAATTATTGCAAATAACCAGTAATTACAATACCATGATAGAACATATTATTCCCAACTATACAAGCATACCATACATTTAGAAGGTACATATATAAACACTGTATATATCATATATTGATTCAAGAAGTTGGAGATAGTAGTGACAGGAGTAGGCTCTTAGCGCCATTTAGATCTAGTGGTTTCACTGTAAAGCCTGTATAGCATGCCAAAAACGAAGACAGAATTGAATACTAAATTTAACCATGCCAACTATGAAATATATATTATTGTATTAAGGGAAACAAGAAACACATTAATTCTGAAGTATGAGAGAAATAGAGGGTCATCCTTTTGTAAATTACTGATTTTTGAATTTTACAAAATATTGATGAATAAAACGAGATTGAAACAAAGTTGAAGTTAAATATCTTAAATATTTTAAAATTTTTCAAAAAATTAATGAATAAAAGGAGAGTGAAATAAGGTTGAAATTAAATAAGTAAAATATTCTAAAAATTTGATGAATAAGAAGAGAGTGAAACAAAGGTGAAGTTAACTATTTAACTCTGTTTGTCAAATTTCTAAAATGCTTTGCCAAGTGCAATCTGCTCAATAGAAATAATACCAATCATGAACCGTAAGGCTCTGTGGTTCTATTTTATCAAAATTTTCCAAACCAATAGACTTCGTATTGATGTTACTCCCCATATGGAACATGCTTCTCCACACATTCCTCTGATTTCGTGGAGTAGATGTTCAATTCATTCGTACAAAAAACATCATTTCATCTGGTTCCTATTTACCAATGCATCAACCCAATAAATTGAAAAAGAAGAAAGTGTGTACATAGTTATTTGGCTTTGACAAATTTATTCATACACTAAAGATAATTTTATTTGGTGTAGAAATTTCCCATCTGTAGATTAGGTGATAATGCAATATGCTAAAGCAAAATACTAAATCTATTTCTACAATCAAACTTTGCGGAAGCTTAATCAATTTGAGCTAGATCAATCAGAACACATATAACAAAGTAGAAAAAATCATACACATGAAACATAGAAGAAATAACCCGGGGAATGCCTCAGCCTAAAACCCCAATCTCTGTGTTGTCATATAAGTGGAAATATGTCTGGATTACACAAAGCCTTAGCTCGGAAGCTATCCAACTCTCAGTACAATCCCTTTGTTGCTCATATACAGTTAAAGGTCTCTCTCAAACCTTCTCCTATGCGCTCCAAGCCTCCTATTTCTTTGCACAATTTTCCTTGGGGTCCAGTACAACCACTTGTGTGAATTGGCCTCTTCAAGCACTCATTAATGTATGATCCAACTACGCATTTCTGAAGGAGATAAATACTCTCATGGATGAGCTTCCTTTATAAGAAAAATATTCATCCAACTGATTGTACACTGTCCCTCCTTTGATCTCAACTGGTCTCTGTCGGCACTGAGATGCATCAGTTATTCATGAGGGAATCTTCAGTTATCTAAAGTGAAACAGTTATATGCAAGCATGCATTAACTAACTAAACTCACATTAATTTAAAAAAATTGTTTAAATCAATTATAACTGGACTTGACTTTGTTAACTAAGCCAACTAATTACAACTCAAATTAGAATGGATAAATTCCTCAATTAATAAAGAAACTGTTGGATGTCCTCACATAGACTTCATGTTTGATTTTTCACAACTAATTAACTCATGGTGAATTAATTTATTTATTTTCAAACAGCTGTTAAGCTCAAATTCAAATTTTACTTCCTATTTTAGTCCAGGGACTGACTAAAACAGGAATCCATCCTAAATTGCTAAAAATAGAATGTTATTTTTAGCACTTCCATTTTTCATTCCATGTTGCTCAATCCAGCACTAATACCCAAATTG
>Ga0068628_1001278_pt1 | contig 10284 bp, 5 predicted proteins | sample InSIn2gowninarea_FD_77431 | JGI IMG/M metagenome (GOLD analysis project Ga0068628, IMG submission 77431) | Clean room microbial communities from NASA Spacecraft Assembly Facility at Jet Propulsion Laboratory, Pasadena, California, USA -... ... | reverse complement strand
TCATTGCATAATATCTATTAACAAACTACCTAATTTTGGTCCTCTTTGGGTTACTCTAGAATTCATACTACATTAGACTATAATTACTTTTGTCATCCAAACTGAATATCCATACCATAAATAAGTCACCATCACCTATTAAATAAGAAATATTTTTTAAAATACTAAATCATACTCAAATAAACTCTAAAAATTAAAAAACTCATTATTAAAAGGGTGGGACTTAAATGTAAATTCATGATGGTATGCAAAGTCATTGGAAACTGGTCAAGGATGCTCACTCATAGGGAAGAAATTCTAATTTACAAGAGAGGTTGGTATCACATATATACATAATTTTGGAAATAAAGAAACTAGTGTCTTAACCTTCTTCCTAGCTAACAAGAAACTAATATTTTGATTGAAAATGAGATAAAATTCATTAATATTTCTCTTCTAAAAATACCATGTTAAGGAACTAGTACTAGAAGTGGATAATTCACTATTTTACAAAACACTAAGCATATTATTGCTATTCAGAAGTATTATTGAGTCATCTTATCCATAATCTTATTCCTAATGGTTAAACTAAAAACATTATGTTTTACAATAACAAAGATAACTAGTTCTTGTGTGTGCCATGAATTGTTGTGATTGGTTGCCATTGGTACTTTTGATATATTCACACTCAAATGGATTAGCTAAATTTTATTTGGTTTTATTTGATGTTTCAATCTATTATTATTTATTTTCTAAACTCATATGTTCCACCAATTAAATATTTTAGTAATTATTATATTTTAATTATTTTAGAGCTATTAATTGAAATTAGGTAAACATCACTTAACTTTATTCTGATTGGCCCTAGTATCAAGGAATGCATGGATAAAGCGAAATATGGAAACATTATAATATTATGTTACAAAATGGGAAAATTCTAATCTCTGAATTCCTTTCATAGTTTCTATGACCACCTTGTGGGTTTTACCCATGTTTGCAACAAATTTCTATTACCATTCCTTAGTAAAATAGAAAATTTAATAACATTGTTATTCATAGTTGGGATTATTGTTTATTATTAATGACTTTTCATGATGTGTTAGAATTAGTAGGGAATAATTTTTTTGTGTGTCCCATATTCTGAAGAACCCAAATCTAGTATGAATTTTAGTTGATGGATGGGATTAATCTCTTTTAGTTAATAAATATTTTGTATTGATTATCATGAGGAAATAATAAATTTTCATCTTTGTCATTCTCTTGGGAACAATGGATGGATAATACCTCTACTTGATGAAAGTGATTAATATCTTTAAGTTAATGACATTTTTGGATCTTTTATCAATAAAAGTAAAATAACATGAGAAAATATACATGATTGTTGACATCCTAAAATATGAAATTTAATGAAACAATTTAATGGCATATGTGAAAATATATGTCAACTAACACTACTTTTGGTTTTATAATTTTAGGGTACAATTACAAAGTAGGACACGATATCATACACTTAATCTTCTTCAAAATGTGATCTAAATATTACCTTATGGATGGAAATCATGTATGCTACTCACACCCTTTTGGTGTCTATCAGTTTTGGGTAGAGTTATTATCCATGTCCTTGTACCTCATACTTGATTTCCTTATAGGTCAAAGGAATGAAATAAGAAGTTGATGAATCATTTATTTTAGTTAAATTGTTTTGTTTTTCCATTTTGAGGAAGTTTATTAAATTATCACTTCTATTTCATCCAAATCTAAGGTCCAATATCCCAATAAAATTTATAATATAACATAGCTTTCCCATGATTTTTGTTTGAATTGACAAGAGTTATAATGTTCCCTATCCAACTTCCATTATATTCAAGCTTCTATTGGAGGCATAATTATGTATCTAATGTCATGGGTAACACTTCAAAAATTTGATGTCACTAGGCACTTACTAGATTTAGAGTTATGAGGGATCTATGTTTTTTTTAGTACTGTGTAGCCAAAACAAAATTTTTGAGTATATGTTTAGTCTCACTATTATAAATGTATTAAATATATATAATATTATCTCATAATTTTAATCGATTCTTATAAAATAAAAATAAATATTTTAGTTTTATTTATTTTCTAAATTAACAAAATTTATCTTAAGTTTATTAAAGTAAAAGTATTGTTTAAGTTGGAATTTTTATTCTCTTAGTCTTTTCATTTCTAATAATTTTAATTACTTAATTTTATATTTATGTTTAATTTATAATTTTAACTTCGAATAATTTTAATTACTTAATTTTATATTTATGTTTAATTTATAAATTTAATTTAAGAATTTTATATTTATGGGTAATTTAATATTGAATTTAATTAATTTTAATTAATGTTTTTGCCTTATGTTAATGCCTTAATTTTATTTATTTAATATTGTTTTTAAGAAGTCACGAAGTGTAATCTTAATATTCAAAAGAGCAATGATGGAAGATGTATTGATTTTCATTTTAAGATAACTAATTAAATTACATTTAAATTTATCTTATATTATTCTAAATATTTCTAGAAGTAATTTTTTTTTAATCTTTGTGATAGTATAAAATTAATTATGATCATAAGATATAAAGATGTGGGAAAATATTTTATATTTTTAAAAAATAAAATTTTATTTTGTTAATTTTTTCTTGAGAAAAAAATAAAAATATAATTTTTATTTTAACATTGTAATTTCAAATTAAAATACGGTAAAAAACAATTCCAAAATATTTATATTAACTATTTTTTCCTCTCAACTATTGTTCCTCGAATAAAAAAAATATGCCTTTTCAAATCTCCATAGTGATATTTTACCCTCAAAATATCGTTTTGTATTTTAAATTGTATATAGGTGTAATTATTTTTTCTTTAAAAGGTTATGTTATACTAGGTAGTACATCCATTTTGTTATTCCTTTAGTGTAATTATGATCAATTTATTTTAGCTAACCCTATGTGTTAATTGTTTAGAAACTTATATTAGCTTATAATATTTATAATTTCTCACTCAAATTTTCTTTTATTTCTAAAAAATAATTTTGAACATTTTTTATAAAAGATTTACTTTCTCTTTCAAGGTTTTAATTATTTCTAAATATTTTTAAATTAATTTGAAATATGTTATTTTAATATATATATTGTTTCTACTAAATAATAAAAATTAATTGAATATATTTTTAAAAGTGTATTTCAGTTTTATATAGTTTAACTTATTTTGAACTTTTATTTAAATATATTTATTTCATATACTTTTGGTTTTATTTATTAGATATAATTTAAATCTAAGCATTTTGTGATATTATTAATTTTATTTGGTATATTATAGTTTATATGCTTGGTCAGAGATATGGGGGTTGTATCTTTGTTCCATTCCTAAAGATAGAGGGAATTCTAAGAGGAATTTGGATTTTTTTTCTCTAGTGAGCACTATATTGACAGTGGTTGAAACTCCAAGATGGGCATCCCCTTGTGCCATGTGAGACTCTTCTAAGAGGGGTGAGACTATGATCTAAATGCCATAGACCAAAGAATCTACATAATTAATCCAATATGACTCTTAACCTAGGTTGGGAACAAAAACTAATGGAGGGGTGGAAGCATGCAAACTATAGCATATGGAAGAGGGTCAAGGAGAAATAGTTAGAGTCCCCCATTGGAGAGCTATGATAGTTTCATGGGATAACTAAATATTTCCTTGGAAATACAATTAAATCATTCCTCGTAATGACTCACTTGGACATGACAAGATGATAAAAATGATGCCACATACAAAGAAATATGTGGGAGTTGCATGAAATATTACTTACTTTATGGGAGAGAAAATTTAGGAGAAGATAGAGCTAATGGACAACATGGTAGGGCATATTCATTGTGAATTGAGGCCTCCTTCATCAAGTAGCTTGGGTCCAAAAGATAATTTTGAAGTGAATTTTCAATATTTGGCATGATAGTTGGCTATGTTTTTGTGTTATGGGTTTTGTTGCAAGTTTGACTTCTAGTTCGAGATAATTGTTCCATTTTGGAAACTTGCTTTGTACATGTCTGTGCATACATTGCCAAATAAATCTAGTAAGGGTAAGGCCAATAACGTTTTAAGAAATATTATAGAAAATGTAATATTTTGTCTTAACATAAATCCTTATATATATATATATATATATATATATATGTATATATGTATATATGTATGTATTGTATATTAAATTTACATATATATTGACTTAATATTTATATATAATCAATTTTAGTATAATTTCTTTAATAAAAATATATTTTGGTCTTTATATTTTTAATATTATTTATATACCCAATAGGAACTATATCATAGTTTGAGTACAACCCTCTCATATTCTATTAACTAGTTCTCAATTGAAGTTTCAAGTAATAAAAGAACTAGGAAAACCAACCCATGGTATGACAAAGATTGTAAAAGTACGAGGAGGACAATTAAGGAAGTTGTTGATGAATATCTTACAATTGACAAGATAAAGATATAAAACCCCTAACTAGAAGGGAAAAAAGGTAGTACATTCGTAAAAGACGAGAACATCTTACACCTCCCTAAGGTAGCTCCTAAGAAATTCTCAAAGTAGATTCTAACTGGGAAATCTAAATATAATAATAAAATTGGTTTACATGACTGGAATTCCTATCTTAATAAGCTTTATGAATCTCCATATTTCATGGATAACTTTGAAACCCTCCTCACTACAAAAGAAGTTTTCTCATTAGAAGACATTTATTTTGGGATTAATCATTTGGCTAATGGGAAAGCTAAGGACATTGAAGGTTACCACATGGAAATCATAAAAATTGGAGGCCGTGCCCTCATCCCCCATATCCACAAGATTTTCAATCAAGTGGTCAAAAAATGTTTCCCTAAACCATGGACTCAAAGCCTCATTATCCCTATTCTAAAAGTGGGGATACAAATAACCCCTCTAATTTTCGAACAATCATGATCAGCCCTCTCCTAGCCAAGTTATATGGTATTATTTTTTGAAAAGAAGTTGAGAATATTGCTTGAAAGTGAAGGTAAGAGGGCTAAAGTCCAAGCGGGTTTTATAAGGCAACACTCAAGAATAGACCACCTCATTATGCTTAGGATAATTGTGGAGGAATGACGCAATGATAAATCTAATATTTTCTATTGTTTTGGGGACTTCACAAAGGCTTTTGATATAGTTCCTAGAAAGAACCTATGGAATATATTAGAAGAGATAAAGGTTCCTTTTGAGATGAGAGCGGCCACTATAAGGTTATATGAGAATGTAACTTCCAAGTTAAAGAACAAGCAGGGGTGCTTGAAAGATATTAAGTGTAATATCAGAGCTAAACAAGGTTGCCCGCTGTCCCCTACCATATTTGGCATTTACATCGACAAGCTAGAAGGTTGTTTAGAGGAAGAAGGATGTGTTGGAATGATCTTAGTTGGGATAGTCCTCATCCTTCTCCTCTATGCTGACAATGTTGTCCTCATTGCAAGGTGCCCGACTAATCTTGATAAGCAACTTAGACTTCTTAAGTATTTCTTCTCTACCATGGATATGATTGTTAATACTCACAAAACAAAATTTATGATTATCAAATCCAAGAAGTACATTTACGCTAATTTTATGTATAACAATAGTAACTTGGAGCAAGTGTCTTCCTACAAGTACCGAGGAATTGATATTCATCACAAACTTAATTGGAACTATATCATTGAGAAAAGGATTAATGGGGGGTGGAAAGCTTATTTTGGTCTTCAAAATAATTGTAAAATGACAAATATTATAATTTGGGATAGAAAGAAGTTCCTATTTGAAACTTCAGTCACTCTGATTATCTTATATGGATGTGAGGTTTTATGTTGTAGCATCTCTAGATAATCCTAGAGAAAGATTGAACAAATCGAGAAGTGTTTTATAATGTATAACCTCAAGATTAAAGAAACACACCCTATGCTATTCTCCTTATAGAAGTGGGTCTTTCCCCTATTAAGAGTGTAGCTCTGACTAGGGTTCTCTTGTACAAGCACAAAGTCAATAACATAGGAGACCATAGACTTCCTAAGCTAGCTCTAAATTCTAGCCAAGACCACCTAAGGCTCAAGCAAGGCTGGTATAAAGACACAAGGCCCTGGTTAAACCATTGGGAGGTTGACAAGAACACTACATTGCAAAAAATTAATAACATTACAAATATTGTTACTTCTACGTTCAAAGAAAAAAATGTGGTGTGAGAAATATTTAGCAGCTAAAAGAAAATTAAGATATTATGAGGAGGTCATCAACCCCACCCTAGAAGATCAAAAGTATCTCTACATTTTAACTAGCTCAAAGAAGAAAGTTAATATAGCAAAGATTAGAACGAACTCTTATGAGCTCCGTAGTGAAACAGGTCATTGGACAGTTCCTAAAATACCATGGTTGGAAAGGTTCTACCATCTCTATGAGAATACAAACATTGAGGATGAAAATCACTTCCTCTTAGAGTGCCCCTTGGAAAACGACATTAGATCTCATTTTCAAAATCTCTGTTGCAATATTGATCTTTCTAGCCTTTTAGGATGTCAAAATTACAGTGAGCTCGGAAGGATTCTCTCCAAGATTTTTGAGCATAGGAATAAAATCTTAAATCAAACTAAATAATTCATTTCCTTAGGTCCGATAGACCAAAGTTTGTTCTCAATGGATGTTAACCGTCATCATCATCATCACGAAAATATTTCAAAAACATATATAAATTAATTTCATAAAAATATTATGCAACTAAAACCTTAATAACTAATAGTTGAACCCTAATTTTTCAAAATTTCAAATCTTTTTTTGTGGTTTTCGAATTAAACACAAATATATAGCCTCACATAAACTCTATATAGTTAAATTAAAAATTGGAACTATTTATCGATCACAAAACCTTGTATTATAGTTGCAAATATTACATTATGACGAATTACAAAAATATTCATACTAGAAAAAGTAAAAAAAATATATTTAAAATCTTAGTATTAATAAAATTCATTTATATTTTACAATTCCATCATAGATCCATCTTAAGCAGGGATCTAACATGGGGGGGTAGGGATCAAATTTCTTGAAATAAAAACTTCTTTGACATTGCAAAACACAATGTGTAATTTTTAGTTGTTTAGGTTGGATTTTTGAATGTTATATAGAGTACATAACTTAAATTTTTAATTCTAAATAATATTTGTTGCCTTTGAAAAAAGGCATATATCTAAAAAATTACCAAACACCAAAAGACAAACATTACTTCAAAAGTTTTAACCATAAAAACTTTCTTTTTTAATAGATTTATAAAAATAAATAAAGATATGTTACATAACATGCTCCACACATTTCAAAATTGGATTTTTTATTAATAAATTTGAATATATAAATCAATATTAATTAACATTCAAATATGTTATTGATCAACCACATTGCATATTTTTATTATATGCAACATTAAAATATTTTCTTTTAACATTTGTTTCTTTCATTATGTCACATTAAATTTTATTACTCATAGGGGAAACTAAATAAACATGCAGGACATATTTATTTTTGTTTTTCTTATTTCACTATATTGGACATTTTTTTCTACTAAAAGAATTGTCAACTCTACATTGAGCATGAACATGTTTATACATCGCCCACATATGTGGTTGTAGATTGAGCCGTTGGGCTAAATAAGCAATATTATTAAATTAATAATATAATATCATATTAATATTTATACAAAATAAGATATAATATAATCTACACCTAAATACAAAAAATACTAGATGGCCCCATAAATATCTAACTAAATTATTTTGACTTAAACTATGTTAATTTTACATGTTCCATTTAACGCCTAAGATCCCAATAATTCTCATAAATTTACACTACCCATAAATTGACATTACTTGGAGCATGAGGGCCTTTGAATGGTTGGAAAAAATATATTCCATTCACCAACAAATAGAATTTCCTTGAAGATGAGCATAGGCACTAAAATTACCATCCTAAAATTGAGATTCACATTTAACATATCATCCATCCTTCCATTGATTATGTTTTTGAAAACCTGTGGTGTTATATTTGTAAATTGTCAATAACTTCAGGGCTTATACCATGAGGGTGCCATACTATTGTTGTATCTTTTTTTCAAAGCATGTAATGAAGAGAATTAAGAGGAATTTGGAGCTAGCATACCTGTTGTGAAGAAAAATTATGAAATTGGGGAGGTGATTGGTGAAAGATTGTTGGGATTGGTGTAGAAGTACATTCTATGGTCAACCAAAAAACAACTCACTTGTAAAAATATGTCCATCATAAATTATGCATAAAACTATATGCTTTTTCTCCAAAACTACTTACATAGATGATGTAATATTTTCTTAAAAAATAGATATAAAATACCATAATATAGAGCTTACACAACTAGTTTAATCAATTTGAATGCCCTATTGGAAGATGAAGTTAGCTATAAGATATATGCATGAAAGATTTATCCTTTCATCTTGTTAAATTCAATAATAAAATAAAACATCTCAAACGACAAAACATCTCATCCTCTTAATATCTTGATTCTAATTGAATCGAAGACCAACAAGATTGCAAGACCATATCACAAATCTCAGAGAGGATACTATGAAAATGAAATAATGAAATGAAGTTTCAGTGGTATTAGAAGAATGTTTTCTCATTTCGCTAATAAATTCCTTACACTAATGAACTATAATGAAATAGCTAAGAAAGATGTAATACAAATATTAAATTCATCACACAAATATATGTCTAAGATCTAGAAATAGAGGAATACAAGATAGATGTCAGTAATCTCACAACAATATTTGAAATACAAAAACTAAGTAATTGCATGTATATGGTGCTACCTAAAAGAATGTTTAGTAAAGGATACCAATAATATGTTTGATTTTAGTCTCCCCTATATGCTCAAAAATTGGGAAGTGATTAGTAATAGTGTAATTGTTCCATTATTCTTAAAAGTGGTGAAATAAATGATATTTGAATTTAATATGTTATTATCTCCTTTGAAAGTGAAAACCTATTTAAATACTTTCATATTATTTAATGGTGTATAACACAAATAATATTCTCTTGAAATAAAAACATTCCATTAATTTACTAAAAAACAATATTCTTCAAGGGGACATCCATAGGTTTACAAAGGTATGCCTTTCCACCTAAATATACACATGTATGTCCTTATCTGCCTTATTTTGCTTTGAAATTAAATTCACAGGGATATTTTGTTTAAATATGGACCAGCCATAGTAACAACATATCCATATATTTTCTTTTAATCTTTAGGGACCACAATAACATCAATATAATACAATGCATTGAATTTTGTGTGAGTATGTGTTGTTGAGACCATTGCAAGTGTAGAAAAGTTTTTTTCTTTGTGTACTGCAACAAAGGGATACTGACTACCATTATGAGAGTAAGTTTGTGGAGGTTATAAATCATTTCATATGAATAATTGTCTACTATCTGTTATGAAATCAACTCACAAAAGGATAGAAAAAATAGATCAACACCTTACAATTCAGCCTCTTCAAGGGGGCAACCTATTTTACATTACACAAATGAACAATTCTTGGATGATACAAATGACAAGACCTCCTTTCTAAATATAGGAATCTAAGGGGTCATAATATAATCAGAGATGACATAACAATAATAATGTAAAGGCATAATAATAACAATAGTGGGCTTCTATCGTGCACAATAATGATAATATGGGGACTACATGGGCACACCAATATAATAATGGGATTGTACTAATAAAAATAAGGGGTTACTCTAGTAGTATATGGATCTAACATGCCCCTCTCCTTCAAAATGTGTTTTCCTCAACACTTGAGTAGTTCTTGATGCTTCTGTATAAATTCTTGTCCTCCCATGTGGAATCTTCAGTGGGTAAGTTCTTCCACTTGATGAGATACTGTAAAATTGATTTATTTCTTAGCATCAATTTCTTAGTTCTGTGGCTACTTTAAGTTCCAATATTACTTTTCCTTCCTTGTCAAGTTCTTGCAATATTGTTTGAAGTGGGATCTTCTGCAACTATTGAATGAGTTCCCACTCCTTTGGGCATATGGATATCTGTAAGGCTTGATGTTTGGAGGAACACTTCCTGGAATCAAATGAATAGCATATTCATGATCAAGAATAGGTGGGAGGCCTTTGGGAGTCTCAAATACCTTTGAATGATTCTCCAAAACGTCTTGGAGATATGGAGAAATACATGACTTTTATGTGGGATCCTCTAGTGAGCATAATTATGCAATTACACC